>WLWD01002883.1_pt1 | contig 62932 bp, 54 predicted proteins | sample 6712731 | NCBI WGS metagenome assembly WLWD01 (sample SAMN12718690, study PRJNA576275) | sponge metagenome | isolation source: marine sponge | host: Mycale hentscheli | place: New Zealand: South Island, Marlborough, Capsize Point | collected 2014-11-01
GGCTGAACCTTAAATTTAGCTCAAAAATAATTTCATACTTAATTACTCTCAATGATTTAAAGCAAATATCGTAATTACTTAGTACATACGTATATAGGGCAGTGGATTTGTCCAAACTTCTTCCTCAAACCTTTGTAGCAGCTATTTTCTAGGCAGAACCTTACAATAATAACACGTGGCTATTGTTTTGTGCTCCAGTGTGACTCCAACTGGGATCCTGGTCTGTTTGTGGCACTTCTGTTTTGTTCGAGACTGAGAGATGCTAGTAGTCGGAAGTTGGTATGTTACAGATAATCTTTGTCTGATGTAAGGCAAGTCAGTTTATTATTATTTTCTGGTTACCCAGGTTTGCGATTTATTTAGTAAGATATTTGAAGGTACAGAGTACACCAGTGTGGCTGAGCTGGGCACTAGCTTCTATTTTACGGAGTATGACCTGAAAGTAAGTGAAGCTATCTGCAAATACTATAATCAATTTCTATTGTGCTATTTTTTTTCTTTTTTTTTTTTTTTTTTTTTTTTTTTTTTTTTTCTTTCTTTTTTTGACATAATGGTGCACATTATTTGAGTTTGGGTGGGTGTTTAGGTGTAAATAGCATAATGGATTAATTTTAGCTGCTCCTATTAAGTATAATAATATTATGGGAAACCTGAGTAAACAGCATCTAATGTCATAATTCTTGTTCTGGGTAAATTCAAATATGCTTCTTCTTTTTTTTACAGGTTGGTGAGGCTATACTTAAAAGATTTCCTGTAAGAGAAGAAGACAAGAAGCCTACTGAAGAAGTTGTGGACCAGTATGTCCTCCACTCCCAGCTACCAGTCATGGAGGCTATCATAAGATGTGTGAACATGAAGTGGATGACCATTTTAGTGGGCCCTCCTTGTTCAGGGAAGAGTACCCTGGTCAAGAACCTGGCTACTCTCACTGGTCATAGGCTACTTGAGTTTCCCATGAACAGTGACACGGACACCATTGATCTGTTGGGAGGCTATGAACAGGTAATAGATACAGACTTGGAGCAATTTTTACTTGGGTTTAGGGAGGCTTCATGGAGTCATTCAAACCATATGAAATGTTGGCATGGAATATTACATAATTTATCTGATATTATTGTACCACAGCCTGGTCTATTTGAGAATGTTTCCCGAAGCATTACTTGATTATGTTGCTTAATTTTTTCTGCTTTCACTGAAGGCTTCTTGTAATAGGATTTTAGGCACTTTCATATCTTTATAAATGCATTTATTTAATTTAACAATCCTGAGGACAGTTTCATGCCTCTGTATGAGTGTGTATTATACTGTACCACCTGTGGTGAGCATGCAATTGTGCACAAGTAATTTAACCTTATATTAGGTAATTTTCACATTATAAAATCTCTATGTGAAAATAATAAAAAGGCTACATTTATTTAGTTAGCCTGAAGTTAATGCTGTAGCTCCTCCTATTAACCTCGTTTAGGAAGGATTATTCAGCATATTTATTCCTAATAGTAGCTAATTCATTGACCCTTAATTTTTGCTAACAAATATGAAATACTTTCTTACTTCCTTTTCCCCTAGTTGAAGTTTCTGGAGTTTCTAAAATAAGCTGTTCTAAGTGACCAGTTGTTCCTGACAAAGCACTCCAACTACTATGAATGGTAGAGATTGAAATTTCGTATGGTAAAGGGGTTTTAATTCCATAGTAACCACTCGCCACAACCGCTCGACTTTGAAAAAAACAACAACCAAGCATTTATAAGGAATTGGATTTTTATGTAAAAACTATATTGTCGCTTAAGGTGTATAACTATGACTTAAATACCGTTGCTATATTGTTGTCAGGTGTAATAACTTGGCAAGTGTGCATTAATTTTTAGCCTAAAGGCAAGAGTGCATTATTTAATGGTTACGGTAGCAACAACGGAATAGAACACGCGCAATGTGATCTAAATTAGTTAAAGCACGGGCGTCTCGTGCACTGGTCGATTTAATGCACGAAGCCCGAGGGCCGTTACCAGTGCACTCGAACCCATGCTTTAACTATTACAAATAGCTCCTTGACAAGGATAATCCATCTAATTCATATGGAAAATGAACTGTGGTACGTTTGTGAGACCTGGCTGCATCTGCAAAAAAAAATTTTTTTTAGATATCAACACCCCAGTAAACAATTAAAACTCCTTGGATGATATGGATGGGGGGAAAGATTGATAAATCAAAGGATTCCATTTAATGATTTGACCATCAAATAAATGCTAAAATGCGAAGGTCAGAGTAAAAAATGACATGCATACGTCCGCATGAACAAACAAAAAAAAACCAATTTTCTGTTATCCCTGTCTCACTCGCTCACCAATAACATACAATATTCTAGTTAGCATGAGTTGCGAGTCAATGTTTGTGTGGTGAAAGTGCATTTGATATGATAATATTGTTAATTCTGTTTTGTATGATGTACTGCAGTTGGAGTGGAAGGACAGTGTGCTGGTGAAGGCTATGGAGAATGGCTACTGGCTACTAATATCACATGCCAACTTCTGCAGGTGAGAGTGTTCCGTGTAAAACAAGTGACCAGTAATGAGAACTTTAAGAATTTAAGTTTTGGCTCATGAAAGGAATTGGATTTTCAGGGCAATTAAAATTTATTTACATAGATTATAATAAATATTACTAAAGCTTGTTGTTATTATTATTATTTATTTTTATTTTATTTTTTTTGTTGAATAGAAATCAAAGAATTCCCGTGTTTGCTGTAGTTTGATATTTGATTATCCACATCAAAATTAACACACTAAGTAGCCACATAATATATTAAATATTATCTTGACAAATCGTTTGTTAACGTGTGATTTTCAGTCCATCTGTGTTGGATCGGTTGAATGCAGTATTGGAACCCGGGGGAGTACTGATGTTGAATGAACGAGGCTTGGTCAATGGTTCTGTGAAAGCTATTAAACCACACAGTAACTTCAGGTTAGTATAATAAATAATATTATTTTCTATATGTGACCGTCTATAGGAAAACCAGGCACAACGCGGCACCTTCGAATTTTTTTTTTTTGCACTTACGGAGTTGTCGGCGTCCAGATATTGAGCTCTCCAAGTTTTATCGTCGCAGCTTTAGTCGTTCCTGCTATAATAGACCTAACCGTTCCCTTCCGTAGGCTTGAAACAATACATTTTTAAGAAATCGATCGATCTTTTCTCGATATTACGCACGCCGCGTTGTGCCCGGTTTTCCCGTAGACGGTCACATATAATAATACACTTGTGTGTCAGCGACGACAGCTGTGTATTCATGAATAATTCATGAGTTTAAACAATTTGATAAAGCATCATCTTTACCTGAAGTGTGGTCACATTTGGTAGAAAGTGATTAAGTGTAACTAAAAATTTGGTGGAATAGACAAAGGAAGGCGGCATACGTTTCAAAAAGGAAGGTGAAAGTACGAAAAGAAGGCAAAAATACTAACGAGAAGGCAAAGAAGGGGAATGATTCACTGTACTAAAAAGTGGGTTGGAATGTAATCGTCCAGTAAAGGCGGCATAAGCTTTAAAAAGGAAGGCGAAAGTACGCAAAATAAGGCAAAAGCTTTGCAGAGCCTAAGTCCACCATCATTGTAGGAGGACAGAGATTCAGAAGCAGGAGAGGTAGACAAACGAAGAGAAGGGACTCCACAACTCGAGAGGAAGGAGCTGAAAAATGGAAAGGTTGGGGATAAGAAAAGCTGAGATAGTTCAGGAAAAAAGAGAGCAGGAGAGGGAAACGAATGCAACCTTAACCAATGGTAGAAAATGATAACAATGGATAACAATAACTTATGCTACTGAATTCTTGTTTTGCAATACATCCAGCGCCACTGTATGACGGGGTACTTGCTAGTTATTATTATTTTATTATTATTATCTATATAATAATACCCGTGACCGATGACGACCGACGGACGTATTCATGAATAATTCATGAGCTAATGAGCTAGAACACGCAGACGCACAATACTCGTGAACTCACGCTAAATTACCGGGTAAAGCTAGAGTGCAGGGCGAACCAGTTAATAACCAAACCCAGCACAAAATATATGGACAGTAGGCAGGAGTGGCAGAAAAACAGGAGCATGGTTTTCGTGAACTAACGCTGAATTACTGAGTAAACCAAGAATGCAGTTATAAAGAAGTGAAGGGGTTGGCTACACTAGACTACCGGTAGGCAAATTCGTTTGCTACCTAACCTGGTACAACGATAAGTGGAAGAAGACGAGAGTGGCAGACAAACCGGAGAGTGGGTAAAGTGTCATCACGATCGGTAGCACGTGATTACTATAATTGCAACAAAAAAAAAGCAGGTGGAACAGATGAAGATAGATGACGTAAGCTTCAAAAAGTAAGGTTAAAATGTGAAAGAGAAGGTAAAAGCGGTTAATCGGTGGAATCGACGAGGAAAGGCGGTGTGGTAAAAAGGAGAAACTACGAAAGAGAAGGCTAAAAGGGAACGATTAATATTGTATTAAAAGCGGGTGGAATCGAATTGTCGAGTAATGGCAGCATAAGTTTCAAAAAGAAAGGTGAAAGTAGAAAAGCAGAAGTTGAAAGTTTCACTTAGCCTAAGTCCACAATCATGATAGAAGGACAGAAAGATTCACAAGCAGGAGAGGTAGATAAAGGAGGAGAAAGGACTCCTTGATTCAAGAAGGAAGAGCTGGAAAAAAAAAAAGAAAGGTGGGGGATACAAAAATGAGATAGTTCAGGAATAAATAGAGCAGGAGAGTGAAACTGATTGTAACCTTAACCAACTGCTACTGCATTCTTACTGTGCAATATGTCAAGCGCTACTGTGTGGCGGGGTACTTGCTAGTTATTATTATTATTATTTGTGGGAAGCTGGTTCGTAAGGGAGGTATTGGAGGTATTGCCGCGCATAGTCTCAGAGGAGATCCTCACAAGTTACTCATGCACTGGCCGGCAAGGTTGCTGCCACCAGAGTTCCATCCCGACCCAGTAGTCTGACAGATAGAGTTTTAAATCTATTATCAAAAAAAGAAGGCACGAGGTAGAACTGAAGCAAAATGACTGATACAACTATTTATATGACCATGAAGACCACACCTATTATGACGAGTACTGACACACTATGACACACACGAGCTAGACTTCCTGCACTGCAGCGTTTAGTTCGCACTACAGCACAGGCACACACATACGCACAATAACACCTATGGATCTACACCAATGACTTGCACAAATGATTAACTTTACTGTGGACAACAATTAACTGAAACAAATGCATGACTAAAATATAGTTAAGTTTAAACGGTTCGATGCGGGCGTGGTCCGGCCACGCCCGGTCTTGACTTTAGGCCCGACCCACATTATTATTACTATTAGTATTATTGTATTATATTATAGGTAAGCTCCAATCATTGCATCTTTTAGTTTTGAGAGTTACAGTAGTTTAGTGGCTAGGATGATTGGTTAGTTTGTTTATGTAATATCTATTGTGTACAGACTGTTTCTTACGATGGATCCTAGTCACGGTGAGATCTCTAGAGCTATGAGAAATAGAGGAGTGGAAATGTTTTTACTTCCTGAGGTATGTACAGAAATAAGTTGAACAAGATTTCTGATGATGTGCATATATATAATATAATGCAGTGTGTTAATAATTCTTATATTGCACACAATTGTCTTCTCTGCAGAATATTCCACCCTTTACCTTTTCTGTGGATGCGCTATCTCTTCTGGAGTCTGTTTCACATTCTAACAGGGATCTGGCTTGGAAAGTTATGCAGTCTTTAAAAGGTATCTCAATTCAGCTGATCAAGTGTAATATTTATTGCTGTTATTGATTGGTGTGTGCTTCTTAGAGTCGACCAATCCAGCACAGTTGAAATTGTTTGCTCAAATTCTACACTATTCAATCATTAATGCCAATACTTTCAACAAGAAGTTTGACCCTGTTAAAATTGCGTCTGCCCTCTCTGGATTGGATTTAGTAAGATCTATAACCCAGATGTACTTATTTGTGTACATATAATAATAGTGGTTATGAAATTGTTTCATTGCATGTTTGCAGGATGGAGAATGTAACATGACTTCTCCTTTACCATCTGTCCATGAATTCAGTGGAGCAGTTCATTCTCTAGCAATGCTACTCGAGTCACAAGTATTAGTAATGTTGGGGACTGAGATAATGCCAGCGAGTGCTGAAGCCAGACAAGCACAGGAGTGCTGCAGGTTTCTGGTAATTATGCAAACTATGCAAGAATCTACATGTAGCTTTATTATATATCTTATTGTTATTATCACAGTATTATTATTACTATTATTATTATTACTATTATTATTATTATTGTTATTATTATTTTGTATTGATTGTTGTTGTTGTTGTTGTTGCCCAGTCTAATCCTGTATTGACCAGTAGCTTGCTGGTGTTTCTGTGCTGCTCCACTGAGTACTGCCAGGTATTCAGGCACACCATGCTATTGCCTTGCATGGAGATGTGTTCCAACAAAAAAGCAGTACATGCTGAGCTGAAGACTGCGAGGATGACCCTGGAAGTGTTTTGGGGAGAGGACGTCCCCATAAATAGCAATGGTAAGAAGTTAGTTAGCTGTCTATATAGAGAGGGTATTGCCTTTACAGTGGTTTGTTACAAATTATCAATAAAAAGTTTACGTATAAGTGTGCTAGCTACAAATCTGGGGAGAGGTTATAATATGTGACCCGCTATGAGAAAATCGACCGTTGTGACAATAAATTAAAATCGCGTAAACGCACCGTCAATGGATTTACCTTATTTTTTTTCAAAAATTTTTTTTTGGTTTATTCGGAAAGTTCTATATTCAAACTATCTGGGGTTAAATTTTGAGCCGATTTGGACGTAAGTTTCTGGAGAAAATAACGCTTTTAGTTACGGCTATTTACTCGTGCCCCTGTAGCCTGCCGTATGCGGAGTAGGCGGTACCCCGTTTCTATGACAATACCCGCGTAAACTTGAGGGAAAATGGCCGAGGAAAGAATTGCTCGTGCACTGAATGTGCTTGGGGCTGACCAAGCCTTGCTAGACAGCGACAAAGACGCCCTGCTTGATTTTCTCGATGATTATTGCGAAGAGTCAGACACTTCCGCGGAAGGTAAGTAACTCCACCCATTAATTAATTCTATCAATGAATAATACTTAGCTTTTTATCAGATGAATCATTAGCAATAAAAATAATTGGCATAAAACAAAGAACAGGCTATAATATAATTTCTTATAAAATAGATAACTTGGACTTCACAATAAATCAAGTGGAGGAAGGTGTGGAAGAAGGGGCTTCTGGTAGTGACAGTAGCGATAGTGAGGACACAGATGAGATTCAGAATGATGATGATCCAAGTACTACTGCCATTGTCTCTCGTGCTGTTCAACAGTATGGATGCACCGTACCCAGTGATGAAAGGGAGGAAGATCTGGCTGAGGAAAGGTCCATAGAAGAGTTTGCATTAAAATCTTGTGGTTGTAAATTCGGTTTGGAAGGTACACCCTGCAGTAAAGCAATCTCTAGTGACCACTACAAGAATGTGCGTGTACAAATGAGTGAACTTACCCATGACCAGCTTGACTTAGTAGTTATGAGTCAATTGATGACAACCACTGAGAACAGCTCTTTCACACACCGGAACAAGCAGCGACAGAGGACCTATTCAGTTTTTTACCACAGCGGCCAGAGAATTTGCCTCAAGACATTCCTTTTTTTGCACACAATTGGACTGTCCAGGTTCAAGTCACTGAAGTGCCATTTTGAAGCAAGGGGTCTTGAACTGCGTGTGCATGGGAACAAAGGAAGACACAGGCCAACAGGATTAAGTCTGGAAGAGATAAAGGGAGTAGTAAAATTCATTGCCAATTATGCAGGTAATAAAATTACTGAAATAGGAAAAGATCATCGTATTCATAGTATTGGTTAATGTAATAGTGTTAAGTAGCTGTAATGTGTTCTTACCTCAATAGATTCCAATGCAATTTTGCTCCCTGGGCGGATCCCTGGTTATAAGAGTTCAGATGTGAAACTTTTGCCATCCAGCACCACGAAACACAGTATCTGGAATCTGTATTTGGAATCTGCATCAAGTGGGCTAGTAAAACATGTAGCATACTCTACCTTCACTCAAATGTGGCGAGACTTGCTTCCCAACATCTTGATAATGAAGCCCATGAGTGATCTGTGTTGGTTGTGCCAGCAGAATAGTACTGCTATACTTCGTTCTGCCAATAAACCTGAAACAGAAAAATCAGAAGTAAGTAATTTTTGTATAAAAAGTATTTTATTGATTCACTTTTTTTATTAGACTCTCAGGGCAGCAGAAAAACATCTCTTGGAAGTCACTTTGGAAAGATCAGTATACAAATCTGCTTTAGATAAAGCCAAGGAATCTGTCACAACAACATTTATCTCCAATGGTTCCTTTGATCCTCCTTCACACAATGTTTCATTTGCTCCCAACTCCCAAAACATTTTTGCCCACTACAGCTTTGACATGGCCCAGCAAGTGTTCTATCCAAATGACCCACTTCAGCCAGGACCAATGTATTTCCTCACGCCACGAAAGTGTGCTATATTTGGAGTATGCTGTGAGTCCATTCCTCGTCAATTCAACTATTTAATAGATGAATCTGTTGACGTGGGAAAGGGATCTAATGCAATTGTCAGCATGTTACATCATTTTTTTGAGTTCCATGGACTTGGCGAGCAAAAAGTTCATTTACATGCCGATAATTGTGGAGGACAGAACAAAAACTCTACCATGATACATTACCTCCTGTATCGTACAATGACTGGGCTACATACTGAAATAGTTCTCTCCTTTCTAATTACAGGGCACACAAAATTCAGTCCAGATTGGTGTTTTGGCTTGTGGAAGAAAAGGTATCGTCAGACAAAGATAGGATCAATGGATGATTTAATCAAGGTTGTGGATTCATCTGCAAAAGTCAACTTCGCAGAACCTGTAGGACAAGAAAATGGAAACGTGCTTGTACCCGCTTTTGATTGGCAGTCATTTTTTTCTGAGTTTTTTGTAAAATTAAAAGGAATCAAAAAACTACACCACATACGATTTACATCTGATTCACCTGGATGTGTTTATGTGAGAGAGAGAGCTGACTCAACTGAAGTGAAAGTTAATCTTTTGAAGTTGCCTACAGTACCACCAGAGTTTTCCACCGATCCATCATCATTAGTGCCTGCTGGTTTATCACTGAAACGACAATGGTACCTTTTCAAAAAAATTAGAGAGTTTTGTCCAGATTCTGTCAAAGATATTGTTTGTCCACGGCCCACACAAGACTTTTCTTCATCCAGATCACCCTCACCTGATGTAATGAACGATAGCCCTCCAGCAAGTCCAATGTCAGTGTCACACTCACCGCCAGCAAAAAAAAGTAGACTTTGCAGTTTATGTCATAAGCCTGGTCACAATGCACGCACCTGTAAACAATAAATAACCACCAATTATCTGTCAATCCATTCATTCATTCACAATTATTTATCTGAATCTTAACCAAGGATAAACTTTTTACAAATTTAACAGCTACTTCACGTTTTGACTAACCATTCATCTAACTGAATGCACTGCAAATTCATTCCTTTACACTTTAGCTACTAGTACTGAATCCTAAAAGCTTACCTACTTTTGTTTTATCGAAGTCTAGGACTATCACAAAAAATAAACGGCAACTCTGAAAAAACACTATCCACGTGCCCTCGCTTTTTCCCGGGAAAGTCTCATTTAGCATTACGTAATTCTTACGTAATAGTATAGCGGACCGTGCACGGAATACTTTCGTAAATCTTCGTACGCAATTTTCTCTGGAATTTAAGTTTTACGATGGCTGTCACCGCGTAGTTTTAAGAGCGTTTGTGTAGCCCGCGGAGACGCCTTAAGCTAAATAAAGCTTACAGAACGCTTCTCCAGTGTCACGGCTACAAAAGTAACGCAAAAACTCGATTTTCATAATTTTGTCACAATGGTTGATTTTCTCATAGCGGGTCACATATAATATATAGAATTTTTTGCCCGTTGATCCTGTTTCTGTCTATTTTTCAGTCATGAATTTTGTAAAGCAAATGGAGTACTTACGTAGGTTGAACACGTTCTTTCTTACCATGATTCTCACACTAGAAATGACCTTTCTGTGCTATTCATAGTATTATTGTGAGCTTAACACAAAAATATATAAATAAATATGATTGGGCTCTAGATGAGTGTTGTCATAGTGAGTGTGTTATGTATATTGTGGCTTGCGTGTTCATTTGTCTGTAGTTCAGTGTTTCAAGCTATCTCCATTTCCATCTGTACCCACGAGGTAAGAATCATTTTAGTTACTAAATTCTTTCTCAACTATCTATTTTGAGCTTACGGCAATATTTTACATTGGTTAATGCTTTATACAGTAGGCGCCAAAAAAAATTCCGTTCCGTAATAGATGTATATTATATATATGTACCTGAGTAGGAGACAAAATAAAGTTCCAGATTCTGTTCCATAGTACGGCTTTAAAACGGTAGTTTTTTTACCGTTGCATTCTGTACCGTTTTGACTAAATGGCCAACACCGTATACTAAAACGGTAAAATAAAAATTAAAAAAAAAACAACAAACTGTAAAGCTTTTCCGTCAATTCACTAACATTGAAAAAACATTGATACTGTGTGGTGGTTGAGCTAACTATTCTCCATGAGATTTTTTTTTTAACCGGAAAAGCTCCACCTCTGGAACATATAAGCAAAAAATCGGAACCTTTTATTGGATAAACAATTTTTTATATTTCTTTGGAGTGAGGCATGCAGTGAACGAGAAAGATTAAAATGGTAATACGGGTCAAACGGAACTGCTGTTGTTGGTTGTTTTTTTACCAAACGGCGTATCATTTTTTCTCCCGTTTTTTAATCATGCCAACGGCCATTCTACGGAATGGAATTTGGGACTTTATTTTGTCTCCTACTGTATATGTGACATATTAGCATGTGATAGTGTATTGAAATTCACAGCATTGTGTATCTATGTGTGTAGAACAGTGTTTTACTTCTTCCAGTTATTGAGTATGTTACACTGGATGCAAGAATATGAATTTCTCATGCATCCTACAGTGCGAAATGAGTCCATCCTCTCCCTTTCACTCAAGGTCTTCACAGGTATCTAAATGTATTTGAAAGTCGCGTGTGAATGAGGCATAGGGCTTTCTCATGCCTTCTTGGCAGCTGCCACTTATTCCTATATGTTTAACAGCCAGAATTAATTCAAAGTGTATAAAGTATTGATGACTATATTATTTGGGTGAAAATGACTAAATGTTTTATATCCAAAAAGGTACAGCCTCAGCACATAGACTTCCGCATCCAGTACTATACTACATATCCGAGTGCTTCTTAGAAGCGTGTCTGTTCACCGTGTCTAATTTCACCATACTGGAAGGCAAGGTAAGGGTAATCTCCTCTGTGTGTGTTGGGGGGGGGGGGGGGGTATTCTTATGTTCATACTGGATAGATGGCCAGGTAAAGGGTAAATGAGTAATATTGGTTACTAGACATATGGGGAACGGGTCAGTAAATTCTCACGTCAAAACTTCACCACAGGTACATGGTATTGTCAATGACAGGACTTGGGAGGGGTGGGGGGGGGGGGGGGGGTTGGCTTGTTTTTCATGTATGTCACGTACTGGATGAACAGTAAAAAATAAATAAATAAAAGAGTGTCAGTGACCATACTCATTTGTCAAAGTAATGATACTTATTTATAAAGCAAGTTGTTCGTATAAATGGTTTGGTTAGATTGACACCATTATGGATTGGATGTTGGCTTTCTATTCCATTGGCGTGGATCCTGCTACTGATTTTTCTATGATAGCTTGTGCCTGGAGTTTATTGAAAAAGAACAGTCTTCAACATCTAACCCAGAATAAGGGCACAGCTAAGTAAGTTTTTATTAGTTTGTGGATTCTTCACATTTGTTATCTGAAGTACATACAATTGTCCAACAGAAATAGCCAAATTGCTTTTTTTAATTATTTTTTTTTTTTCCACACTACAACTATAATATTACATGGTGTATGGCCAGTTTGGATAGTTAACAGTTTTGTGCTCACAAATATTGTAATCAATAGTAATATTTTCTGGTCACACTTAAGTTTAATAATGACTTTATTTTTTCATAATTCTTTCATTAATTCAGCGAGCGAGCGAAGCGAGCGAAGCTGACTATCAGTCGTGTTCAATTGAGATTTCAGATATATATATATATATATGTAGGTATGTATGCGTACGTCAAAAAATTTCGCCCGCGCTTCTAATTACGTAAGTTAGGTAAAGCGTTTACAGTTCCGGTATTTTTCAATTAACGAGCACGGAGAATCAACTAAGTTTCAACCAAAAAGTTTATAGCTACTCTCTTCTTGGCGAAAGACTGAATGGCAAATTGTCAAGCTGCGCTTCTTTGCCACTGCGTTCGAAGTTTATTAGGTAATTCTGTTATTGTTAACTCTTCATGCCTAATCATTGCTATTATTTAGCGATTTCCTTCACAAATTATCTTTACCTATACTCATATATTTACTCGCTCGCCATGCATTTGCGCTATTCGAGCGCACCACTAGTTAAAGTTGCATTTCAATTGTTTCTCTATGTTAATGCCACAGTTTAAAGCCTTTGAAGAAGCTGATACACAGTATGAAACCTCTAGAAGAGCTCATGAGACGGACTAACATCTACATTGCTCTAACACAAAGTGTTGATCCTGTGGAATCATGCAATGAGGACAGAGTAGGCGTGAAGGTAAAGTCACCTAATCTAGTGGCATAATATAATGTTGCTTTGCTTTCTCAGCACGTCCTGAATTTACCAAGATTTCTGGCCGAAGAACTACAGCCATGTATAGAGCAGTTGAAGGCCAAGGTCAGCCATCTGGGGGTTCAGATTTGTAAAAATGAGGTGGTGAAAAGTATTAGGATTGGAAATAAAGTTTGGTTAGGGGCCAGAGCAGGATGTGTGTAAAGTGAATACCGGTATACATATTACCAAAGTGACATGCTCAATGATGTAGGGTTGGAGAGCCAATATCCTATCACATGGGGGCTGTATATATTACATGGTATGGGTCACCAACTTGTAAAATAAGCATAGGCAATCATGCTATTTAGAATTAATAGCACGAGTTATCCGGTTTAAATTGTACGAGGTGAAGCCAAGTGCTACTTAAATTGCTTTATGAGTGTAATTAAATCCAAATAGACAGATTACACATGTTATCACTCAGTAATAGGCCAGCTTTTTTCTTTTTTTCTTCTTTTTTTCTTCTTTTTTTCTTACTTTTTTCCAATTTCATTGTAGCTACACTGTATTGTTCACTGACTGTCTCTATATTTTTGGATTGGCTTCCTCCGGTACTTTGTTCTCACATGGCTCCTCAGAATTTGTTGGAGTAATTTAGTCTAATACAGATAGAACTGAAGTGTTAAAGAATGACATACAATAGTCTATAGCTAGAAACTACTCAAAGTGTACTTCCAAGGCTAGCATTGCACATACATGCACAATGACTTCACTTAGCTTCTGTGCTGTTTTACTTTCCCTGTGCTATCTCACTTTTCCATTCTGTTTCATGAGCAGCATTTTCCCCTGTACATTTTTAATGGGCAATTAAAGCACCGTACTATAATGATGATAATAATAATAATAATGTAGCATAGAAGTGAGCGATTGAATATGAAGACATACTTTAAGACTGCGATCAGTTGCTATAAGCTACTGTTATTTGAACTGGACCTTGATGTTGTTGTAATGTTTTTCTTTTTAGAAACCACAGCTAAGTTTCATGTCAGTCACATCAAGTGAGAGTTTATTGGCTGGATTAGATTCACTCTTCAACAGGAAGCAGCTGCAAATCTCTTGGGTGTGCTCTTCCCAGGTAATAATTATTCCTTCATTTTCATCACTCTTTTAGCTAGCAACCACAATAATGCTGTTGCAGCACTGTTGTGGGGGGAGGGATTGATTTATGTCTACTTTAGGACAGGAAACAACTACTCCTGTCAAAAACTAATATTATGTAACTTGTATTGATTCAATTCTTTCTTGGCTTTTGTTGTAGAGTATTTTAAGTCCATTGGTTTTTGAGTACTTTTGCCCACCTTTTGATGAAGAGAGTCATGCCACTACGTCTCTGTCAGCAACTGTAACTCTTGGTAATTATCATGAGAAGCAGGAAGAACTCACTCAGCTCCAGCACTTCCTGTGGCTCCAGGGAACCATGGGCGTTTACCACAGTTTGTCCTACCTGTAAGTTGATCAACAGTTAAACATTTACATAAGAATATGGGACTTTCGTGTGTGTATGTGCAAGGTATATCATTTCTTTCTTTTAGTGTAAGCACTTCTTTAATGTCTAAAAGACAGAGCTATAATTCAACCATTTTTTCTTTTTAATTATTATTATTATTCATTTACAGTGCTTCCAACTTAAAGAGTGGATTTTTTGAAACTACTGTATAGACCCTCACTACAGTCATTTAACATACACATACCTTTTCTTCATCATCCCAATAATGTTTACAATAGTAAAACTGCCTGTTTAGAGAATGGAAAACGGAGAACAGAACTTTTCTCATTCACTCTAATGCATTTTACGCCATTTTTTTTGACGTCAAGATTTTGCGGTAGTTCGTCATTAAGCGTAACTAGTTAACGAGCTAAGGTCGAACGGTTATTTCCCTGAGCGGTAAGACGGGACTTTCCCTAACTGCAATCGGCTGTATGGGTTCTCATCGTTCTACTAGCAGCAGTAAACGAAGTCGAAATCAGTCATAGAATTGTTGGCTGGTATATTACTAACTTGGAGCCAAGCCTATCCAAGAGGTCATCTTTTTCAAGAGCTGAAGAAAAGCTGAAGGAGTTTAATACTCCCAAGGCTCCAAGCATTCGGTATTCTGACAACATCAGGGCGTTGCAGTTGGAGTCCTACGGGTTGTGCAGCTCCAGATGGAAGCTAAAACGCTGGCCGCGATAGGCAGTAACGCCGTAAAACTTGATACCGGCTAGGGCCTGAGATACAACCGTAGCTAAATCAGCCATACCCCCGTGCAACAATTAGCGGTAAACTGGCGCCCTTGCACAAATACGCATGCGCTGTTTTGTGACGTCGCGTTTACGTGTACTATAGCCCACAATCCGCTGTAAACGTCATCATTTGATGACCCTTACCGTGCATAATTTTTTTTTGGTGAAAAACAGCCACAATTTACTTAATTTTCAAAGTAGAGCTACCAAAGTTATACATAATAATTTTAAGGCAATTTTACATCATGTGTCAAAATTTTAGAGATATAACTCAATAAATTCAAAAATCCTGGCTTAAACACTTTTTTTCTTAAAATTTTAAATATTTCGAGATTCAAATTTCGTGTGCCCACAAAATTAGGCTCATATGAAACTTCAGGTATTAAAGTATCAGTATACCAAGTTATAGAGATAAGGACAAATAATTTCTCTTTTTTCAGCTTAAACACTTCCAAATTCACTGTCTTGAAGCTCCCAGTTCCATCACCTATAACCACAAAAATAACCACAAACCCATAAAATTGTTTTGTCTGTATGTTAATATGACATTAATGTATAATAATACAAATTTTTAGCTTTCTATTACACATACTTGAGAAATTATAGCAGAATTAGCAACCTTAACCAAAAAGCTAAAAAACCCACTCTTTAAGCTGGAAGCACTGTAATTGACACATATGTGTCATTCATTGCTCACCAAATAGGTATTAAAACTGGTAAAAGTATGATTAACCCTATCGACGCCGACTTTCTTCAATACTTTGGGCGTCTTTTAGAATTCGAATTTGATTTTTGAATTTCTACTGCAAAGCAACCACAAAAATCCACAAACAAACAGCCAGTCATATAACGTAGGTAGCTATAGGCTTATAACAAGCAAAATAAGTTTCTACAAGCCTGAAAATGAACCTGAACCAGTCCATCTTACAGCAGGTTTTGAGGAGACTCCGAGGAACTAGCCCAATCAATTGCTCTTGATGTCTGGTAGGAAAAACATTATCCATATTCTTCCAAAATGCTGAGGGACTCTCTGAATGCTTCATACTTTCTATTCTGAGTGTTTGAAGTCCATAGGCAACAAAATGTTTGGGTGCTCAGCGTCCTGAAAATTCTCGGTCAAAAAAATGCTCGATCTCTGTTAAAAATATGTAACCTGCCCGTACAGGTTCAATGTTGTTGTTTTTTTCCAAAGAAAGTACAATGCCTACTTTACGAATAAAAAAGAAATGACTGTTTAATCTTAAACTAGATTCTTTTTAATTTGGAGAACGCGGACCTGTTCTCGCTTGCATATATGTGACCGTCTACAGGAAAACCGGGCACAACGCAGCACCCTTCGAAAAACTTTTTTTTGCACATACAGAGTTGTCGGCGTCCAGATATTGAGCTCTCCGAGTTTTATCGTCGTAGCTTAAGTCGTTCCCACTATAATGGACCTAACCGTTTCCTTCCGTCGGCTTGAAACAATACATTTTTAAGAAATCGATCGATCTTTTCTCGATATTTACGCACGCCGCGTTGTGCCCGGTTTTCCTGTAGACGGTCACATTTACGGCGTCAAAAGGGTTAAAGAATCAGTGTGAGGACATAGAATTCTTGCTAGACTTTATTTTTATGCTTGTTGTATTTTCTGTTTTCTGGTGTAGTAGTACTAATAGTTGAAGTTTTTACTACTACTTACCGAAACCTCCATGTCAATTTATTTTTTTTTAGATCAAAGGAAAAAGAAGCTGTGACTTATATATGTAATCAACTGGTGCACTCCATTAGAGGAGCTATTCAAACCATCAGTACATCTACCACAAGCTGTCCTTCAACTCCGCCTACCATTGAACTAGTAACTGATATTTGCCGGCAAGCTCGGACAGCTTTGAAAGATTATGCTCCTTGGTCGAAAATTGAATGCAGTCTTAAAGATGCAGTCAACAACTTGACCGAACTAGACTTGCTATTTAAAGAGAACACTGTGGACAATGAAAGACAATTGCTGGTCAATATTGGCAAGGCAAAGTGTTATTTGGGTAATGTCATGTGCCAGTTGTTTACCCCAGCTCCAGTGGATCCCATGGCAACTGCCAGTACAGAGTTCAAGTTTTATCTCGTTCAGGTGTGTGGTAATGATGATAGCTATGTGTTCTTTTTATGCTTAATGTTGCTTCTTATTTGTGGGTGTGTCAGATGGAAAAGGTCACATGCAACATTGAGGCTTGGAACCAATACTTTTCTATGATGACTGGAAAGAAATTCACAGATCTCTATGAAGCTGACAGAATGCCGGAGGTTTTGTCTATGCTGCAGGACAAGTCCAAAATCCTAGCCAACAAACTTGGGGAATGCTCAAGTTATCCTAATAAACGAACTAACAGTTCAAAGGTATTAACTAATTTATTCTAATAGGGTGTTTTATAGTATTGGCAATTTTTGTTTGTTTGCTATTGTTGTTTTTGTGTCTGTGTGTTAATTATTGTTGAATTTTCTGTTTATTAATTTTTATTTAATAATTTTTTGTTATTTATATAATCTTTATTATTAATTTTATTTAGTATAAGGAGCTTGTTCAGGTTACAAGTGATGTAATGGCATCAGTGTGCTCAGTGAAGAAGATGGATTATTTGCTGAAGGAAATTCATTCTGGGTCCACTAGCAGCGTGGGTTGGCAGAAAGTGGTTTCATGGACTAAGTCTGTGATGGCAACCTTGAGAAGACTCGAGACAGAGTTTAGTACATACTCAGATATAGTTGCACCATTCACTGCTGGCCTTACACTGGTGAGAAGTTACTGAATAGTAGCGTTCTCAGTTTAATGGTGCTCTAATAGATTTTAGATGGTCTCAATACTGTATCCATGGTGAACTACTTCAATAGCAGAGGAATGGTGAGATTTAATTTAGAGTAATGGATTTTTATCTATTTCATTGTTGTCAAACTCAGTTTTATTTTCATTGTTTTATTTTCTATTCAGGCTCAGATATATGATGTCGTGAGTCAGCTGAGTGTTTTCCCTGTCAAGAACTCTGTGGAAGATCCATTGAAATATCTCAACTATATTCATCAGCTTACCCTTGGACCTAGCGGCACAATTGGTATGTATGTTAATTTTCAATCTTGACTCATTATACTGAAATTCCCTTTTTCATGTATTTAGTTGTTGTTGTTGTTGTTTTAATAGTGGTAACAATCAAAATATTATTTTAAGTCTTTCTTTTATCCTAGATTTTGTCAATAAGGACCTGAGGAAGAAGTAAGCCACTACTGCTTTATGGTAGATATTTTACTATTAAATTCTTCCCAACAAATTGTGCAGGTTTACTCTCCTAGCTCTGTCACACCTCACTGAGCATATCCAGACAGTCCGAGTGATTAGGCACTCTGAGCTTCCGGTGGTAGAGAAACTGTTAGATCATTGGTGGAGACTTTGGTCTGCCTCGGAAGCTGAGCTCAGAGCCAAAGAGAAAGAAGAACAAAGTCTGTACAAGTATCGATCCAAAACCCACGTCATACAAGAATCTGAGGATGATATCTCGGAGAGTCAGCTGAGGGAGATGTTCCCCGTGTTCGAGGATTGGGAAGATGAGGACGGAGTGATGGCTATGGAGGAGGATGGCGGGGTCGATGAAGTGGAAGAGGAAGATGGGAGTGGAGGGAAGGGCAAGATGGCTGAGGAAGACATTAATGCTGTCACATTGACATCAGATGAGCTGCAGTCTGTTGCTAATCTCCACCAGATGTTGTACAATGAGGATACACTCCCAGCTGTGGTGAAGAGCTCTCAAGATATGTCCTATCAATTGGGAAACACCTTGACCAAAATGATGGAATGTATTCCAGGCAAGTATTAAAATAATATTTGTAGTTAATTGAAATACGAAGGATGAAGATCTATACTATTTCAATTAATACTGGAATACAAAGGACAAAGTATATACTTTTTAATTAATACTGTAATCCAATGAACTTAATCCTCCTCTTGAACTTTCACACTTACAGGCCTCAAGCTTGATAACTCTCTTATCACTGCACATTTAACACAATGTCACTCTGCCTTGGGTTCCACTACAGCTCAGTTGTCTACCAACAAGTAAGTGCTAGTAGCTAAGTAATAGTAAGAGCTCATAACACTAGTGCTGGTTATTGATTTGTATAGAAAATACAATGTGTACAAAGATCCAGCACCATCAGAGAATGTTAGGGCACGTGATGTCATCACTGACCTTCAGTCTCGCTTGGATGAACTACTGTCAGAATGGCCAGACCATCCCACACTATTGCAGGTAGACCACTGAGTGACTTGTTCATACAATTCCATAGACTGAATTAAATGTTGCTTGTTTAGATTTCTAAAGGTTGTGACAAAGTTTTGGAAATTGAGATCCAATCTCCACTAATGAAAACTTTAGTTGGTTTAGAATACGTCCTGAAGAAGGCACAGGTACTTGGATATTTTATTATATTAGCTTGACCTCTTTCAACAGTTTGATTATACGTAGGACTGGGAGTCATACGCTAGCGGTCGTGTTAGTATCATGAGTCAGTTACAGGCCATTACTCAACTCGTGCTGGAATGGAGAAAGAAAGAATTGAAGTAAGATGTTACCTTTGCTGGAAGCGAATGTTTTGTTACTTCAATGAAATGTGTTCAGTGCGTGGAAGAAGCTTTTAGAAGTATCCAAGCATGAGGTTGTTCTTGGAGGCCTGAAGTGGTGGTTCCACATTTATGGCCTGTGCAAGGAGTATGTGGCTGACTCTACTAAAGGTATATGGGAGTTAAGCCCACGTGTATTTTTTTTTTTGTAATGAAGTATCAATTCCTCACTTCATTGTACAATTCCTTCAGTTATTTGTTTGTCACACACACACACACACACACACACACACACACACACACACACACACACACACACCAGATGTCAGTGATTTCATCCGTTCCCTTCACCAGTTCATGGAGACTTCTAGTCTGGCAGAGTTTGGCATGCGTCTGAATTTAGTCCGGACATTTTACAAGGACATGGCTGAAAAAGGTACTGTTAGTTATACTAGGTTTCATCATTATGGTGTACTGACTTGATGCAACCATTGTACTGTTTGTGTATAATATAAAATGTTGAGCAAGTTTGTTGTTGTTGTTGTTGTTGTTGTTGTTGTTGTTGTTGTTTTAACATGTGCAGATACTACCATCTTGTCTGGTCCCCTTGGTAATGTGTACATGTTCTACAACCAGTTTGTGGGAGCAGTTCATAAATCTCTGCAAGGTCTTGAGGCTCCAGTAGAGAAGGAGTTTCATGTGAGATTGATTATTGGGTGGGGATGCTAGATTTTCAAGTCAGTGATTATTTATTTACTAGCAAGTTCCCTGCCACATAGTGGCACTTGACGTATTGCAAAGTAAGAATGCAGTAGCACAAGTGATCTTGCTCAGTTATCATTCTCTACCATTGGTTAAGGTTACATAAGTTTCCCTCCTCTACTCTCTTTTTTCTAAGCTATCTGAGCTTTTCTTCTACCCCACCTCTCCTGTCTTCAGCTCTACTTCTTGAGTCATGGAACTCCCTTTTCCTGTCTATCTCTCCTGCTTCTGAATTTCTGTCCTACTCTGAGAAACTTTTGTCTTCTATTCTGTACTTTAACCTTTCTTTTGAACACTAACCCCCCACCCGCTTTTTGTTGTAATTAATCGCTCGCCTTTTTGCCTTCTCTTCCCTTCCATTGTAAACCTATACCCCTTACCTCGCCGATTCCATCTGCTTTTCAGTTACGATTAATCTCCTTTTACCTTCTCTTCCGTACTTTCGCCTTCCTTTTTGAAACCTACGCCGCCTTCCATCATCTATTGCACCCGCTTTTTAGAAGTAGCCAGCACGTTCTACTGAATGTGGCGATACTTTACCTACCATAAAATGGCGATGCTTTACTGAACCATACGCTCATAAATTATTGTTGGATACACACCGTCGGTCGTTGTCGTCGTTGTTATTATATAGATTTTAATGTGCAATGATGCATAATGAACTTATGTGATCAATAATTTATAATTCTTTTTCTTTTTATGATTTTATTTGCTTTTTTATAGGTATAATGAACCTTTTTGATGTTTTTCATAGGAACAACTTTCTATTCTGCGCTGGAATGATGGTAGTTATTGGTCTATCAAACTGTCCACAGAGAAGAGCCACAGAACTGTCATGAGACTCGTTACTAAATACCAGGTACGCATTCTTCCACCTGTCTACTTATGGTTCAATGTATTCATGTATTATTTAGGGTATTCTTCATCAACCAGTTAAGCCGGTTTTATCAGACTCTAGTTTAGAGTCTCAGTCTGTAGAAAGACACGGTGATGAAGGTTATAAATCTGCTCTGAAAATAATGTTGATGAACTTGAGCAAGAGAGTCTGTACTTATCCTTCCACTGATATAGAACATCACCAGGTAATTCTTTTTTTTTTTTCTTTTTTTTTTTTTAATTCACACTTCTAATTAATTAATTGCTAATTCATTTATTTCCATTAGAATCTACTTCAATCTGTTTCAATCAGTGAGGATTTATCTACTGGAGTAGCTTACAAGAGAATGGTTGGCTATTTGGAAGAGTATTGTAAGGCAAGTGTCTGTGTCTGCTGGGGCAGTGAAGTGGATGATCTCACTGGTAAGTTGGTATGCATGATTATGTTGGGAGTATAATGTATCTGGTTTAGATGGGTAGTATTGGTAGGATTGATTGGTTGTAAAGTGAAATTATATTAACTTGTCAACATTCTGATTGTGTTCTATTTGGGGCATGTTTGTAAATATAAATAGATTAGTAGAGTGAAAAAAACAACACTGTAATTCTGTTGTCTCGAGTGGATTTAATTGTGTTAAATGTTCTCAGTTATGGCTCTCTCTTGCTGTCTGGTTCTATAGTATAATTTTATTTATTTATATATATTTTTAGGATCAATCATTGAAACAGTGCAGGATTTGCAGTCTGAAACTTACCTGAAAGGAGTGAGTTAATATTTGCTATATTTTAAACTCCAAATTATTGTTGGTTTGGTATTTTATAATTGTATGCATAGTTATTATAATGATAGACTGCATGGTATTTAATTAGGTTGATTCTGAAAAAAGAAAAGCAGCTATAAAACTGAGGAGCACACAAAAGCGTAAAGCTTTAAGCGAACTTTTCAAGAGTTTGAAGATTGAAGGTATTTGGAGTAATGGTCACTTGAAAGGATATCTTACAACTCCCGTTTGTACACAGGTCTTTTATACAGGAAAGCTATTGCCAATGAGGAAGAGTTCACTATTACAGTATTTAACTTACCAGCTCTGGAACTTCCCAGTGTTGTGTTAGTAGAATGCTAGGGCATTTTAATGCAGATGTTATGATTAGCATGTATCTCTATTGTATTTAGATCAGTGGACGATAGACACATTAGAGATTTATGGGACAAGTCACAATTTTATTATTATCGCTGCATTGCCAGGTTTACTACTTTTCAATCAGCATTTCAAAATCCTTCCAAAGTTAGTTTGCATTATGTTACTCTAGTGCAATGCTTTGTGTTAATTTGGGTGTATGTTGTTGTTGTTGTTGTTGTTGTTTGTTTTTAATATGGTTACATAACTGAAGATAAAGAATTAATAGTTGTTTATATTTTTTGTTGTGGTTTTGCTTAGGAGTTGACATTGGGTCAAGTAACTCGTTGCCAAGGATATGTCAGTCAACTCTTGTCATTGGTTTCTTCTCAAAGGCATCTTTTACAGGATGGACTCAAGTCATCTGAAATTTTATTGTAAGTCTGATATATCATGTGATTACTGGCAGTGCTCTATATTGTACATTCTTTATAATGAAGGAGTGCCACAAACAGAATAAGGAGTGTTGTTGCCAGTGACTGCCACCATGTTGTACTAACAGACTTTATGAAATGGCTGGTAAGTACAAATGAGATCAAAAGAAAAAAAAAACCTTGTATTATTAAAAAACAATTTTATTTTTATTTTTAAATTGTTTTAACTTTCAATTTTTTGCGTATTTTTTAGACCTGTCTTGGCAGTGCCAGTGAGGGAAGTATAAAGACAATAGAAGACTTCAAGCTGCTATCTAGCACAATGCCAGATGAACTCAATTTCTCCATTACTTCTCACTCACAGGGAGAGTTTCCTAGAGTCGCCAGATGTGGGAATAGATCAGTGCTAGACCAGGCTGTTGGAACACTCAGTGTGAGAAACATAGGGTTGTATTTACATAGGTAGAGCTTTGTCAGTTAAGAGCTGTTTTTTGGGTGTGTTTTGTTTTTATAGAATCATTCTCCAGTCTTGTTGAAAACATACCACAAGTGTGTAACTCTGGAAAAAGAATTTAGATCGTCTCAATACCAGTTTGTTCCTAGGTAACCATAGACATCTTTTTTTATGAAAATGTCATACACCTGTTGTGTATTATAACCTATTACTGCTGGTTAGTACTGGCACATATTAATCAGGGCATTGCTATATTATATTATCTTTGCAGTTCAAGACTAAGTGAATTGGAGGAAGGTTATGAAGCCATTGGCAGTTTCCTTCAGTCTCTGTCACAAGTCTTGTCTCTGTTGGATGACATGTCTTTAGAGTAAGTAAAGTGTTTTAGTTTAAGTCAGTTCCTTTGCTATTAACTGAATGTTTTCTTATTTCAGAGAAGGGATGTTTTCATTTTTGGCTTCCTTCTACCAAGATGTGTCAGATTGCCACAGCAATTTTTTCACCTGGTTACATTCTGACAGAGATGAAAGTTCCATAACATCTGGTACTGAGGCTGATCTAAAGGCTTTTGTAAATGATAATGCCAAAGAAATTTTTCTTGGCATGCAACATTTAATGGTTGACTACAGGGCTGTATTGGCTCAAATGTCAGAAGGTGAATTAATGCAAGTACCCAACTGGTCATCCTTGTTTAAATCATTTTTACTATAATTATAGATTCTGAAAATTTCCCCAGTATTAAATCCCTTAGCACTTTCACCGTGCAAGCTATGAAAAGAATAAATTCATTAAAGGTAAAAAAAAATAGATAGAAATATGATACAATGTATTCCTTGTATGTATTTGCAATCTGATTTTTCATATCTCTGCCAAAAGGTACTCGAAGCAACATCAAAAATACTTCATCTTTTACCAAGTGTTCAAGTAAAGGTATTTCATACTCTAATGGTGTTTATGTAGGAGTGTGTATTATTGAAACATGCTGTATTCATTCTTAAGGAATGCGTGGTCTTGGAAGGATGGTTGGTACTGCTAGACCAATACACTCGTGTTCACTTGAAGCTCCTCACTGATATCATTGTGGCACACGGTTCTCTGGGGAAACTTTTGTCCGTCTTATTGAAGACCTTCACTACTCTTGTCAGCAAAGTAAGAAATTACATGTTTTAAAGAGAGCTAGAGCTTTTCTTAGTCAGTTTTCAACTTTGTGTGCTTAAGATTTAGGATAAATGAATTAGTGATAAGTAATCTAGTTGTAATTTGTTATAACCGTCTAATACAATTTACTATCTTTATGAATTCTGTTTGATATTGTATTTAATCATAGGGGTTCTGTACTCCACAAGAAGAGATGGATTCCAAAGAAGGTGAAGGAACTGATTTTGTTGACATTGAAGCTGGTGGATTTGATGAAGGCCAAGGAGAGTCCAACGTTAGCAAGACTGCAGAGAAAGACAACCTTGTGAGAAAAGTTTGTTTTTGATTATGTATGTATGTAATGGTCAATATCTGCTTACATGGTAGGATGGAGGTGGGGGTGGCGAGAAAGATGACAGTGGTCAAGATAAAGAAGAAGAACAGGAAGACAAAGAAGAAGATGCTGTAGAGATGGATGACGACTTCGAAGGAAACGTTGAGGATGTGCCAAAAAATACAGAAAATGATAATGAAGATGAAGAAAACGGCAAGTATTGTGTATAGAATCATGCTTTTTGCTATTTGACTTGCATGGAATGTATTGCATACTCTTTTCATGCTTGTCTATAAATTTTAAATTCTTTAAAAATAATTTCACACAGTATTATTAATACTTTGTAGTATTTATATTGTTGGAGTTGTATAATACAATAACTATCTCATTAGATGAGAATGATGAAGAAGATGAAGATAATCAAATAGGACAGCTAGAGTCTGACCAGCCGGAGGATCTGGATAGAAATATGTGGGCAGAAGATGAAGAAAAAGAAGAAGAGGTAAGTAGAAACACTTAGAGTGAGTTTCAGTAATACTTGTTTGTTGTTGTTGTTATGTGTGTGTTTGTATTCCTGTGTGCTGTTTGTTAGAGTTCCAAGTCACAAGAGAAAGAATCAGGTGGTGGTAGTGCTGAAGAGGAAGAAGCCAGGATAATGGCAAAGGAAGGTACAGGTGGACTTGCTTCTTATGCCATTGCCTTTACTTCTATGGTATCATTTCTGTGCAGATGATGCTGGTACAGGCGACCAAGAAGACAAGAAAAGAGACAAGAATAAAGACCAAGATTTACCTGACAGTGATGCTCCTAATGAAGAAAAGATTGATTACGAGCAGCCAACTGATGATGTGGATTCAGTAATGCGATACATGCTGTTATAAAGTGAAATCATTTTAGTAACTCTTTTCTTATCTCTTGTGCAGAATAATGACCCCAGGGACTTGGAATTGGGGGAGCTTAAACTGGAGGACATGGCGAGTGACTTGGAGCAAGATGGTGAGTTGAGTATGCATTAGAATGGGTGACATAATGAGATATAATTAATTTTTATTAAATTCTCTCTTGGTCATAAATTATTATAAATGTTAATATTATTATAACTGATGGATCAGTTGGTGTGATGGATCAGTGGGTGTGGCAGATCATTGGGTGTGGAATCATAATTAATATGGTTCTTTCAAGAACTTCTCTCGATCTAAACTTGATAGATGATTTTATTGTGCTATTATTTGTAGACCTGCAGGATGGAGATGAGTCCATGGAGACCTCTGATCAGAAAGAGGATATGGGCGAAGAAGAAGAAGGCGATGAAGCTGGCGGTGTGATAGATGAAAATATGGGTGATGAAGAACAAATGCCTCAGGTACATCACATTTATTGGGAACTTACTCCTTCTTTTATATTACTTCCTTTGAAATATTTTGCTTCAAACGATACATATGTATATGAATACTGGAGCTCCCTTAAGCATTGCGTGCAACATTAGTATTTTGCCAATACATTTAAACTTCAGTTAACTGATAATGTTGAGAGTGAGGGGTATTCTGTAGCTTATCCAAGTTGAATTAGCCTCACCAGAAAATGTATGTGCTACAGGTTTGGGGTTTGCATGTTGGAAAAATCACGCCAAAGCAGTAAAAAATATCCCCTTGGTGTGATCCAAAAGTGATAGAAAATGTGTCCGTAAAGAGAAAAAAAACTACAGCTTTCCCATTCTGCAGATGGCTGAATTTAGTCATGTGGCACGACTCAATTGATCATCTGGAAAATTATGTCATAACAGTGAGCTTGTTTCTTCTCTGGTGGCTGCTTTTCTAGCTTTGTGTTCCACTTCTAGTGTAAGCTGTGAGTGTGAAAACAGGCTAGAGGGTCTTCTGTCACTTCACCTATAGTACAGGATCGTCGGATATGCGGGTGCTTATCTGTTAACCACACAACCTACTACTTTGGAGTTAGCTACCACAGGCTTGTTTTTTAATAGCAAATTTTCTCGTTCAAGCAGCCAACGGCAAGAAGTCAAAACGTCGGGTTAAGTTTAATTTAACATAAAACGTTGGCTGTTAGAACAAGAAAAATTTGCTATTATTATAATTATTCCAGCCAAGAATAACTTAATCAGCTTTTTTTTTTTTTTTTTTTTTAAAGATTATTTGCACAAGTATACCAATTTTAACTACAAGGCAAAAGTGTCTTCATCATAGAGCTGGAGCTTGTGATTTGCATGTGGACATAGGTAGACATAGTGAGAGCTTGGAAGTTGATATTTATCAGATTTGCTGAGCAAAGTTTTATATTTGTACATGTTATTATGAGATTAGGGGGGTTTGATTGGCTGAAGTGGCGAAGTTTAGATGATTGACTCCCTACTGTTATTTGTTTATATTATATTTTCTTTAGACCAATGAAGATATGTGGTCCAAAGAACAAACAGGTCAGGATGGGGTCGATCCTTCTTCACTGAATGAGCAGCTCCCGGGGAACTCTAGTGCTCAAATAGAGGTGAATTGGATAATGTGTGATAACATTTTTCTAATACTATTGTTGGCTAAATCAGGAAACACAAATGGAGAACAGTGGAAAGCAGGAAGATAAAGAGAATTCTAAGTCTTCTGGAGAAGATGGTGATCAAGTTAAAGGAGATCAAATGGATGAGGTGAGTGATTTGGGCCTTAGACTACTCTTTAGTTTCCTGTTGTACAGTTTTTGTTGCTTTTATGTTGTTACTGTTTATTTTTTGTTGTTGTTTAGATTAATTGATTAATTTTTTTTAATTCCAAATTTGTTGTGACTTGGATTAGGAGACTCAAACAGAGGGTTGTCCAACACAAGAGGAGGATATGCAGCCTCTGACTGCACACAAAGAACAAGATCCAGTCAACAGAAGTCAACTTGAGGAGGTATGTTTTATTGGTATCAGTCTTTTACAACTTGCTGTATTCATTTGTTTCAATGGCGACCAAGTGTACCAGTGAGACACTCCCAGGTATATCTCTGTTGAGATTTTTGTATTATTTTCACTCTAGCACACTTAATTGTATATTTTGGTGAAGCATCTGGAAGAATTATGAGTAATCAGTACTGTTCAATGGCCAGCTCACTTCAACTTCAGTGTGCTGTTAAAATTTCTACTCAGTGTGATGTTAAACACTACACTTGGGCTCAAAAAAATCTAGAGATGAGAAGCTAAAAGCTAAAAATGTACACAATAAGGTATAGCTCAGGGCTCACTCTTCTGCAGCCTACTAATGTCAGAATAAAACTTGAAATATATTCTTTTTGAGAATGTAAATATTTTAGTAAAAATATAACTGGGCTAGCTTGCTCATTGCTAGTTACTTATATATATACGTATTATTTCATTTTTACTTTTATTTGCGTATATTTTTTAAAAATTCAAAAAATTTTGTAATGCATTTGCTGCATTCAAAAGTGTGTATTAGCACTAATGGGCCTTGTATTGTGTAAGTTCATGAGACATTTAAAAAAATTAGACAAACCGACAGAAAGAGAGAAAACTGGCAGACAGACGAACAGACAGTATTGAATTTACTTTGGTTTTAACAATGACTTGTTTGATCTTATTTATAGTCTGGTGTAATAATAATATTTCTTTTTATCTAACTTGTGTGCCTTAACTAACAAAGAATAAAGTACCGAAGAAACCAAACCTTCCAGAGTTAAATAAACGTGAGCTGGCTGCTGATGAAGATGATGTCATGGTAAAGCGTCCCAAATTGATGGATGCTAATGAAGATTTGCCTAAGGAGACTGGAAATCCAGCTTCTAATGAGGTGGGATTTGTTAAAGTAGATATTATATCATCATATTTATACTAATGTAAGCTTTTGGCAATTTAATTGATGTGATGGAGATAGGGGGATTTTGTTGTTGTGGTTTGTTTATATTGTAGTTTCACACTTTTATGTTAAATGTTTGAAATGTTTATTATTGTTTTGTTTTTGTTTTTCCATAGACTTCCAGTACTTTCCAGCACTTGAGAGTGGAAGGTCACCATGATGCTGTAGTGTGGGATGTGGCTTCTTCTGATCATCAGAGTGGATCTGCTCAAGCACCTCTTGAACTAGAAGACCAAGAGGCTGATTCAGAAGAGGAGGAATTAGGGGTGCATTCAATAGTAAGTGGGTGAATTAGGTAGAGTTGACTCCACTTTGTAGTATGTCACTTTTGGTTGATTTTTTTTATTATTTTTTTAATATTTTTTATTATTATTTGTATTATTGTTTTGTCTTGCTATTGCTTTAGTGAACTTATTTTATTTCTGTTCATATATAGACATTAGATGATGAAGGTTCGTCAATGGATCTGCAAGAAGCTGGAGTTGCCATGAAAATGGTATAACTGTACACAACTTAAGTTTTATTCTGCAGATTTGTTATTAATTGTTCAAGCCATTGTTCTATACCTGAGGTTACTTTCCTTTACTTGTGTCTCCAGGAAGGTGCATTAGAGAAGTGGTATTCTTGTGAGAGATCCACCTTCACACTCTCTCAGCAGCTCTACGAGGAACTGAGACTGATTCTATTACCAACCAAAGCAGCTCAACTCAAGTAAGATGTGCTTTTTAGAGAAATATTTGAGAATTTCTTGCAGTAATCTAGGTTAAGTAGTTGTTTTGTTTTGCCTATTACAGCATTGAAGTCAACTAACTATTATCAATGCAGTTATACTAAAAAAAAATTTATTTTTTATTTTTAGGGGTGATTTTAGAACTGGCAAGAGATTAAACATGCGTCGAGTGATTCCCTATATAGCTAGCAACTTCAGAAATGACAGGATCTGGCTGCGCAGGTCCAAGCCAAGTCAGAGAGAATACCAGATCCTTCTAGCCATCGATGACTCATCCAGCATGAACGAGAACAAGTGTATTCAGGTGCTTTAGAACACTTACAGCGTATATAACAAGAGTGAGGTGTGTGTGTTTCTGTGTGGGTTAATACTGTAGATGGCACACGAGTCCATGGCGCTAGTTAGTAATGCCTTGAACAAGTTGGAGGCTGGTCAGTTGGGAGTATGCCGGTATGTGTTTATGTGTGACTGTGTTGTTCTGTTATTACTGAATGTTATGTTGGTATTATTGTTAGGTTTGGTGAAAGTGTAGATGTTCTTCATCCATTAGACAGGCCATTCACCTCCTCCAGTGGAGCATCAATTATTCAAAACTTGAGCTTTTCTCAAACCAGAACTAATTTTATTCAGGTGAAACATGTGTTGGTTGTTTTAATATTTTGTTAGTGTCTTCATTATCTTAATTACTTTGTTGAGGGTAGTGTGTGAGAGAAAGCTAAAAGCATTTATGCACTTTATTATTTCGGGATTATTTTCTCTTCACATGTCTGGTTTATGTGTGCATGTCAGATGATGAACAGTGCTGGAACTATTTTTAGAGAAAATCGACGACATAAGACATCTTCTCAAAGTGCAGTTAGTACAGACCAGCTGTTGCTCATTCTCTCAGACGGAAGAGGAGTTTTTGCAGATGGAGCTCAAGTGAGCAGATAGTTTGTTTTGAGCTTTTATGGTTATTAAATTAATAAGATCAATAGTTTTGATCTTCTAATTCTTATAATATAATTATTATATTTCATTGAGCAAAATTCATTATTTAGGATTGATTTATTATATTTTTTCCATTAGCAATTGCATCATTCGATCAGAGAAATGAATGAGCTGAACGTCTTCTGCGTGTTTATCATTCTAGACAGTTTATATAAGGTACAATAGCTATTAAACATTTTTAATGAATGTACAAACTGATTATTAAAACTATTGACCTTTACCACATCTGTTTATGCAGGATTCTGTCACAGATATAAAGGTACCCACATTTGTGACTGGAAAGGTAAGGACTGATATGTTCATTTTCTCATGATTCAATTTTGTGAAATATTTTCTCTAGCCTCTTCAGTTGAAGACATATCTGGAGACATTTCCCTTTAATTATTACATAGTTCTGAGAGATGTGAAGATGTTGCCTCAAGTGTTGAGTCAAGCACTAAGACAATGGTTTGAAATGATAACAGTGAACTCTGAAAGTTAGTGGGTCAATTTTTTCATAATTTAATAGACACTTTCTTCATTTTGTGCGCATGCAATATTTATTATTACTCAGTGATTCTAGGTGTTCTCATAAGAATTAAATATGTAATGGTATTAGAAAAAAAAATATTGCTATTGTGTGTCTACTGTTCACAGAAAACTACACACAGCCATGCAAACCAAGCTAATATGGTTTGACAAATTTAAGCAAAAAAATTATGAAATTTGAAGAGTATTGCTTAAAATATTGGCTCTCTGTCAGCATACTAGTCAATAGTTATAGTATTTAATATTTTTTAGTGTTTCAGTAACCAAAAATGCATTGTTTATATGCAGTTGTTGTTTTTTCTTCAGTTTTTTTTTGTTGTTGTTGTTTTTTTTTGTTTTTTTTTTAATGTAGCTATTTATTCAAAATAATTTGAGTTATTGTGGAGGATCTATTCGATGTTCAACTTATCGTGAATCTTTTGGATAATATAGCTACTCCTACTTCATAGCTGCTTTTTTATTAACTTTTTTTTATTTTATTTTTTTATTTATTTGCAGTCACATTAAACTTTGCTAGTAAATCATGACGTCATAGCTAAATGACTGAATAAGCACGACTAAACACTGTGATGACTGGACAAGCATGTTAAGACACCAGAATAATAAGTAAACCATGACACCATAAGACTGAAGGAGCATGACTAGCCCAATGTTGTTGGGCATATTCCAGACATAGTTAATCCTCAGTGTGCATGTGCGAGAGGGTTAAAGGCTCAAGTTTGTCAGTCTGTCAGTCATTCTGTCACATGGATCTTGAAGATGGCAGCCTCCTGAAAATTGAGAAACAAGCATCGAAATATTGCACTGGACATTTTAAGTCCCAGCTTATAATTTCTTTGCTGCCCATGGTAGCTAGTTTTGCATTACATTTCCTCAGTGGTTTACCGGAGTGATGAGGTGTGTGTTGCTTATAAGCTTCTCTTATGATGAAGACAGCATTAACATCTACAGTGTATTGCATGAGTTGCATGTCGACTTGCTCAAGCTTTATATCGATATGCACGAACATTTGGCATACTCATATTCCAAATAAACTATTCTTTTGGTCTTTGTAGTAGGTAGCTAGTGTATTGTAACACTGAGGGTTCGCACCCTTGGTTCTTCATTTCATACTAAAAAAATTCAAGGCCAAATAAAGTTTTTTTGTTTTGTTTTTCCCTTATGTACCTGAATATTTAGAATATTTTTTCATTATCATGGAAAATAATTGGTTTGTTTTTTACTATCAATTGACATAGTTGAGCTAACTTGTGGCTTTTCAAGTTCTTTAAATTCTTTACCTTGGACTCTTTACAGTAATCTTGAGTATTTTAATAAAGTATTTTTATATAGCTAGTTACGATATGTTTACTTTAAAGGCAATTAATATTTTCACTTAATTTGCAGGATTCAAAGTGAATATGTTTAGTTGTTGTATTCATTTTGTTTTGTTCTGTTTTTGTTTTTGTTTTGCTTTCATCTACTCCAGTTTTGGTCTTCTGAAGTATCTAGTTATAAATTTTTCAGGCTCTTTAGTGGGTATTAATTAGCACTACACTAGACTGGACACGGAACTATTTTTTTTATAAATAAGTAACCAAAACACCATAATGACTGAACAAGCGTGACAAGGAATCATAAAGACTGAACAAATTTTAGGTACAAAAACTTTAATGAATTTGAATTTGTTTCACACACTTTGTAAACGTATTAAAGTTTAAGTTGAATGTTACACCGTCACTGCAATGGCTTGTGATTCAGAAAGTCTTGGTTTGTTTTGCCAGTATTCTTCCAGATGTGACTCAAGCTTCAATTCTGAACACACACACACACACACACACACAAGAGGGTGAGTTAAGCATGTGTAAGTAAACAAGTTATGGAATTTTTTCCTCATTCAGAGCCAGAGTGATACCAACTAATCAGAGTAGCACGTTTAAGCTACTCTATAGGACAGCACTCTGGATAGTCACTTTGTGTATCAACTTGTGTGTGTTGTGTTGGAATGTGATATTCAAACTCACTAAAATAAAGCAAACATATTAAAGCTAATACAACTAAAACTAAATTATTTACTTCACATGGCTAGTGCTCAGGTTGGTTATACAGAATGTACCTTAAATAGTCCTGTGTTGTATTCTCATAAACAACAAACGTGTATTAGGCAAACAGGTAGTACACAAAAGAGCACAAGAGATCACATTTCAGACTGCACCTATTCCAATTCAGCTGTTGTAGAATGTGCAATCAAGAACAATTACGTCACAGACTGGGACACTGCTGAAGTCATGGACTCGCATAGCAATTGGTACCAAAGATGCTATTTAGAGTCTTGGCGCATCAGAAAAAAGAAGAGTTCTATGAAGGACTACTACCACCAGTGTATAACTATCTCATTCTTGGAACATAGCTGATGTAGTTTTCATATTGTGACAGAGGAGCTTGAGGTGCTTCAGAGAGGGATACTTATGCTTACATCTGACATTGAGAATAATGCCAGTTGTTATAAAGTTTTTGTCGCCATATGGCAGGTACGAATACAGGTTTATTTGAGTAGCTTGTGTAACTGATCAAAGGTGAATATAAGCTGTTTATAACTGCTGTTATATTGGTACAGTATTTGTTGGTATGCTAAAGATTCAGTAAACTACTTTTTTAGCTTATAATAGTGAAGGTGGCTTATATATAACATACATACACATATCATAGATAGTTAACTAATGACCTTACTTGAATAGTCATCCTTTGTACCTACATCTCCTAGCTACTCCGATACAATGTAAGCAAGTTCATAATTGCCCTAGTCAGTGGGTGGAACTTGGTATATACATGGATAAGGTAAATACCAAAATGATCTGGCTGATATTAACGTAATAGTTTGCTTGTTCTTTTTTGTTATTGTTGTGTGTGTTTTGTTTTTTTGTTTTTGTTGTTTTTTGGGGTTTTTTCCAGAAAGTTTGAAATTTGAAAACTTTTGGCCACAGTAGCTAAGTATAGAAGCCTCCTTGTCTATTGTTGAGTAAGCTGGTCCATATGTGGCATAATGAAATTTGTTTCTTTATTGAGCCACATACAAAAGAGACCCTCTAAAGCCAAAACTTGAATTGAGTCACAAACCACAATGCCCATGCTAAAGACAAATGTGTGCTCAATTGAGCCATACACCACAAGTCTTTCTAAAGCCAACAATTAGTTGAGCCACAATCCACAAGACTTTCTAAAGCCAAAAACCTTATTGAACCACAAACCGCATTACAAAATTGACTACAAAGGAGCTGGGGAGAGGGATTGTGGAGGCAAGAGGACTGGAATACAAGTTCTTGTTGTAGGAATTCAGTCAAGATGGGCAAGAGAACTACCGTGAAGGTTTTATAGATATGCTTGATTAAATATCGTAGCTAAATCAATCACATCTGTCAGATATATCTGGTGGGTAGACGTTCAGTTATTTGTATGCAAATAGTTGAGAGGATTTTTTTGCTAGAGAATTCCAAAACTTCTGTATACCACCGTCCAACGTTTTATTACTGCTACTGTACAAATTATGCAATACATTCACTGGCTGCTGATTCTGCTAATAAGTTTGGCAATGACTAAGGAGTAGCAATACTCACCTAATAATACTGTTGCTTATTCATACTAGCTTTAGTTTTGCTGGTGGCAAAATAGTCCTAAGTAAGTCGTAGCATTTGGATTGATTACTCTAAGCAAGCTGTTGCTTTCTTCAACTCTATAGATTCTCACTTTACCAGTGGTTATACTCTCACTCAGGTAAAGTCATTTCAAATCTTTGTCCTACCAGTAATCCCCACCCAATTCTCCCACTCATTCTTAGCTTCACTGTATCACATTTGAGCATTCCTGACTATCACAACTGCTAATTCCTCTCTCCAGACGTGAAGTCAGTCCTCCAGCATAACCCACTGAATAGAATAATGTACTTGTAGAACTCGGATTAAGTGTCAATGAGCTACCTGAAATCATGACTACTATTTTTGAACTTCAGTGTTGAGAATGTGAACTTCTGGAGCCTCCAACCTTCTCCCTTCACCACACAACCCACATAAAACTGAATACCATGCAACATAATCAACCAATAAATTCGCATCATCAATCATTTCCATAAAATTTATGATCAATAGCAATAAACAAACAAAGCAACAAACATCTATTACATGACTCCCTCTATATTGACATTATGAGCCAACCCTAGCTATTGTGAATGCCCAGTAATGAAACATGACACAGCCATTGGCATGTGATACATGATAAAGTTTCAAAACTTAACTATTATAACATGTGCAGTAGAGTGTGCCAATAGCTTTATATAGTCTTACAAGATGTCTATTTTATGCCTACTTTCTTAATTAGGCAGTGTGACTGGCAATAGGACAGAGGGTTGCCCTTTAACTCATAAATTGTCCATGGGATATCCCACAAAAAAAACTTAAAACTAAGTCAGCAGGAAACCCTCAAGATGCAGTCACATGTTATTGGCACTAGGACCTACCTCATAAAACCTCTCTACTGGCGGACTTGGTATTGCTTTAACCAACAGATAGCCTCACTCAGATTACACAAACATCCCAGAAACTTGTGTGTGTGTGTGTGTGTGTGTGTGTGTGTAGATGTAATATTGAGCTGAAGCTAAGTGGCCACAGAAACCACATTCCTGATGGAGATTATGTGGTTTGTGTGTGAGAAGGGAATGGCTGGTTGTGCACATGTGTGGTAGATTATGGTTTGTGGCTCAAGCAAGTTTTATGTGGAGCTATCTATCATGTATTATGCCAGATGTTAGAGCATCTCCTCACGGTTCTCATGTATTGAATCATTTTTGGTTTTGGTGGCTAAGGAAAAGCTTAGATCATTTGATAATCACATGACCTAGCATTACATGCTATACTATAGCATGTATTACATAATAACTTAACACACATACACACTGTACACATAAACTTAGCTACTTGTTCTCCAACATTGCTAGCTGTAATGACCTCTCCCTCCCGCATACCACACGACTCACACCCACATGATGGTATGGGATATTCTGCCAACACAGTGTATGTATTGCTATAGGACATTCTTTTACTTATGCAGTTCTTTCCTCTCATTAGAACTTTATAGGTTTACCAGTTCCCACATTTTTATGGCTATGTTTCTCTACAAAAGCAATCCAACCAGGTCAAATTAGCTGCTAAAATATCAGCTGGGGTGTGGGAGAGCCCCAGTGAGCTAACACTCTGGTGCCTTAGTAGAACTACTGTAGTGAAGATATCTAGTGAATAAACCACTTATTACACTGCTCATGAATAATCTCACCATATCACACTTAACTCGTGTAATAAGTATTATATTACATTATAATATGACATGTTTTGTTTTTGTTTTGTTCCGTTTTTTTTCATCAAAACCTGCTGTTGCATTTATACTATAATGCAAGCCCAGATGCTTTATAAAGTTATTCATGGCTATAAGGTCAGTGCTGTGCATGCACATTGAATGAATTACTAACCAAAGAGTGAAACCTTGCACTTGCATGGAACTTTGCATTTGTATGGGAGGAACGTAAATTTTATCATGTGTATGCGGGGTGGGAGAGGGGAGGGGCAATAGTAAGCCCCATTGCACCCGACTATAGAAGTCATTGAATGAAATTACAGAGTCAAAGTCAGTCTGCACACAATCAAGAGTTAGTTCTATTATTACCAAATACATTCGTTTAGTTCAACCAACTTGATTGCTATTATGGCAAATAATTTTATTCATAGATGCTATGGCATCAAATAGTTCACATTTTATTGAATAAGGGGCGATTGAAAATGTGATGAGTCGTCATAGATTAGAGAAAGTTTGCTATGCTGTTGCAGTTGCTACTGATATTAAGCAAAATGTTCGTGTATTGCAACACTTCATTACTTAAAATCTCTACATCATACAAATTTGGCATAGGGGACTGTTTTTGGTAGCACACAAAGTCACACACTTCATAAAGCTATCTCTCTTTAAACTACATTAGATCTAATTCAATGAAGAATATTGAGCATCTGCTCAGTTTATTTTGTTTGTTTGTTGTTTTTGTTGTTCAGCCTGTTTTGGCTGAAGATAAACATAAGCAGCTATTGACAGAATTCAACTTTGTAGCTGCTGAATTGCTGGTACATTCCAGCAATAATCTAGCTGCCACACAGTTTGATTAGCTGTAACAATGTGTTTGTAGAGGGAGGGAGGGGGGGGGGGGGAAATAATAATATTAGGTGTGGTTTATAGTGTGGCCAAGGTAATTAGTGGGTGTAAGTAGTCCTTGCCAAAAGCTATGTGTATATAAATATAGACAAATGTTCAGTTATTCATGTCTTTTCTGAATATACGGTTAGACAAGTCTGTCACTGATCAGGAAGATCAAAGACAGAATAAATCAAGACCGAGCATAGCTTAAACATACAATTATTAATTATTCCAACTAAAACCCTCCAGCACAACCTATCTAGATTTGGACTGACCTTGATCATAGAGCACAGCCTAAATGTGGTGGGTGATATGCCCTCCTCAAACATCGCCTACTCACCTACACACACACACACACACATACACACAATACATACCACATAGCTACTTCATGCCTGTAAGTTACTCACCTCTGTCATGTTCTCCCTGCTTCATGAGATTCATCATTATGCTCCATTGACATCTGCTGATAAACACTTGGTGCAGTGTGTCACCTTCAATGGTAGCAAGGTATTCCAACAACAGCAACCAACTAACTGGACCTCATGATTGTGGATCTACCAGTGCAGATTCAAACTGTACTACAGTACTGCAAATAATAATAATAATGAATCAATCAATCAAAAGTTAAATCAACCAATAAATAAATACAACAAATTTAAATTTATCAATAAAAAAACTAAAAAAGCAAAATATTTATTACTAATTACTATACCTTTTTTAAAAATAAAACCCTTGCTAAATGTTGTGTCAATGATGCCTAGGACATGTATACATATACTGTACTAATAGTGGCAATATGACAGCTAAAATGATGACCAACTACTACCATTGGCGATTAACAACTATCTGCAGTGTGACTCAACCACCAAAAGCAAGAGCATTTTAAAATATTAACTACATATATTCATTTATTAGTATACTTACCTATTTCTTCAACTTCTAATTCTACTACTGTTTATTAGAGTTAAGTGGCTTCAAGATAACAGACTGGAATCCTAAGTGTAACATTCTCTGTTTTGTACGATGTTCTGTGGCTACCATTAGATCAGTAATAGCAGTGTTGTCTTCAGGAGACACTAAACCTTCTACATGAATTTCACATAAATAATAGCCTTTAGAGTCAGTATTGAGGTTGATATTAGACAAAGATGGAGAATCTTTGGGTGCAGTTTATTACAGCTATATCTGAGTGAAGGTCAATATTATTAAGTGATAAATCCAGCGTATGTAGCTCAGTGAGATGATGTAATGAGTTGGCCAGACAAACTGCTCCACTTGGACCAATATTATTACGTGATAGATTCAATTCTATTAACTTTGTAAGGTATTGGAGCTGATTGGCTAAAGCTGTGGCACCATCACAACCAATGTTGTTATTTGATAAATACAACACTGTCAGTTTAGTAAGACAATGTATTTCATTGAGTAATGTGATGACTCCACCAGGACTGATACTGTTATCTGATATATCCAGATGGTGTATAATTATTAACATTGGAATGTAGTCCGTTGGCTAGAGCTGTAGCTGCATCACCATCAATAATACAACGTTGCAATACTAGCCTGCATAGATTATTATTAGTGAAGAGTTGTAGACCACTCCCTATTTCAAAAATATTCCTAGTGTCCAGATCATAGAAATATAGGTCTAATTTAGTACTAGTGAGGTGAGCGAATCCACTGAGTAGTGTTGTGATGCCACCAGAAGTTGAGAAACATTTGATAGTCACATCTTGTAGACTAGTGAGATATTCTAATCTGTTAGTAATTGCCTTAGCACTATCATGACTTATCTCATGGAATGATAATCCAAGTTTACTAAGATGAGTACAAGATTTCAGTATGTCAGAGAGAGCTAATGCTAGAACACTGCTTATTTTTGTTGTAAGTTCCAGTCTTTGTAAAAGGCTAAAGTCTTTATGGAGGATACACTTCAGGAAGTCAGTAATATCAGTACTATTATCACGAAGATCAAATAGTGATATTTTAGTGACCGGATGAGTTGTATTAAATATAACGTAACCCACAGCGTGAAGGTCAGATGGCGTAGGAAAACAAATTTCATACTTGCCCTCACAACGTTCCCCTACTTTATCACAGATTACTTGTTGTTGGGATTCTAGTGCACAATAATATGATATTAAATAATCTATTGAGCGGCCATATTGAATATGCCGTAATGCACCAGTACGTAGTTGCATCATCCAGCTCCTTGTAAATTGGGTTAATCCAAAAAAATATACTATTGTTTGTGAAGATATTTTCCAAAGCTGAAACAGTATTTCAATTTGCTTATCTTGTTTTAAGTTGGTAATGTAATACACTGTTAGGAATTCTTGCAGTGTCAAATGAAGAAATGAGTATGTTTTGGTGACTCCATAGAGCTCAGCTATATGATTAATAGTGACTAATCCCAGACACCACTCGTCTGAATTACTACTGACATATTCACATAGTTCTTCGTCCATTATTTCTGGAGTAGCTATCTGCTTCTTGCTAATAGTCATGATATATGCTAAGTGACAGAGTTTATTGAAATGTTCCTTTAAGCTACCTGTTAACTTTTCTAGTGAACGGACTTGAGCGTGAGAGTTATGACGTCTAATATGACGTAGTATCGTGGAACGTGTAAATTCCTTGTAGATCTTAGTTTGTGTGTTGAAAATGATTCCTTTTTGATATTTAAAGAGAAAGCAGATCATGGCTACATGGACTGGTAAGTAGCACATGTTAAACACATTAGGATGACTGTACAAATATTCCTTTAACTTAGCTTGGTATGTAGTGGCTACACTTGAGTCACAAGATGAACTACCAAATGGAAAGCTGTCGATATAGTCTAGAATTTGTTCTTTGCTAAATCCTAACACTTCTACTCTGTGGGTTATAGCTCTCATCTGTAAAGTTTCTATGGCAACTGGACGAGACATTACAATAACCATAGCTAGAGGTAGGAAAGTCTTGTCTAGTAGCTGATAAATGAGAGAGTTATCTCTATCTTGAGGATGATACTCGTCTAGCCCGTCTATTATAAAACAGACTCCCTCTCCCAGAGCTAAAAATAACATGCGGACATCGGTCAATTACCGTACAAAACTTGATTTGGACCGCATAATCCATGATATGCATGGTCATTGTGTCTGGCCAAAATATGTTGCATCAAAAAGAACCAGAAATAAAGTTTTCTCACTCGCTGGGAAAACGCGATACACGACACGGGCGCCTGGAAGCAATAATTAAGTCGGTCACGTGATCCTTCCGATTGTGCTGAATCAGCAATTTCGTTTCTTCAGAAATTGGGAGTCCGTATTGCGTGCGCGGAGTCGTTTGTTACCTTTCCCTCGAGTTTTCTGCGGTGTTCTTCGGATTTAGCTACTTAGGCTTGTATGGTTGTGTCCAAGAAATCTACTATCTCTTCGGTAAGTTTATTTCCTGTTGTCAGCAAAAAAAAACTTGCTATTAGCTGCAGCTTCTTTTGTAGCTTGTGCTTGTTATCAATGAAGCGCTACTCCAAAGATACTGAAGCTAGACCTGGACCTTCTAAGAGAAGGTGTGTTTCTCACTCAACATTTAAAAAGTGGCAAAATGAGCTGGACAAAGAGTTTCAGGCTATGTCTTGGCTTGATTGTGAGGTGTCTGGGGCCAAAATAACAAAGATTGCTTGCAAAATTTGTAGAAAGTTTGAAAGTAAAATTGTTGGCAGGAGAAACTATAGCAACAAATGGGTTGTTGGGGCGGAGTCAGTGCGCATTAGCAACATTAAAGATCATGCCAAGACAGACCAACATGCTCATGCAATGATGCTTCTTAAAAAAGAGCATGCAAAAGCTGCCGGTCTTGGGCCATGCTCATACGCTCCCATTGCTAAAGCCCTCTATGAATTACCTGAAGATGCAAAAGCAAGTCTCAGGAAAAATTTTGATATAGCGCACTTTGTTGCTACTGAGCTTTCCTTTAATAAATACTCTAAGATATGTGAATTAGAGGCGCACCATGGTGTCAACATTGGGTCAACCTACGTCAATGAAGTAGCGGGAAAAACTTTCTGTCACTACATTGCAGAAACTAAAAGGAAAGAGTTGTTGACGTGTCTTACTCAGGCTCAATATTTCTCATTGCTGATGGATGGTTCAACAGATGTTGCTAATGTTGATGATGAAATTTTTCTTGTATTGTGGTGCGACAATAACTGTAATGAGAAAGTGAAAACAAAAATGAATTTTTTTTCAGTTGCTAGACCTAAGGAAGTGAGCGGGCAAGGGTTATTTGATTGTATGGAAAGTGCTTTGACCAAACTTGGTGTTTCTGGAATCAATAGTGAGGCTTGTAAGCACTTGATTGGGATTGGAACTGATGGGGCTTCTGCCAATATTGCTGCAGCTGGAGTTAAGGGGCTAGTTGAAGATAAGGTTCCATGGATCTTCTGGATGTGGTGCTTAGCACATAGGGTGGAGTTAGCAATAAAAAATGCTCTCTCACAGACATCTTTTAGTCTTGTAGATGAAATGCTGCTAAGACTGTACTACATTTATGAGAAGTCCCCTAAAAAGTGTAGGCAACTGGTTGAAATAGTGAATGATCTTAGAGATTGCTTGACACTGGATGACAAGGGAATTAAGCCTGTGCGTGCAAGTGGTTCACGGTGGGTGACCCATAAACTTAATGCAATGAAACGTGTGATCTCAAAGTACGGTGCATACACTAGCCACTTGACAGCTCTATCTGAAGATCATTCGGTTAACTCAGATAACAGGGCCAAGCTGAAAGGATATTGCCGGAAGTGGAGTGATGCCAAATACCTGCTTGGTTGTGCTTTCTTTGTTGATTTGCTGTCTCCTTGTGCCATAACTTCCAAACAACTCCAGAGTGATGACTTGGATGTTCTTGCAGCCTTCATGAGTATTTTAAAAACTGTAAAAGAAATAAAAAAGCTCAGATCTCTGTCTTTAGAAAAATGGCCAACCTACTCATCAATTCTGAAGAACATTAATATTGAAAATGGGGAAAAAACTTACCAGTGTCAGGCTCTGCGCAATTATGACAGTGCTACTGATCATTTCATGTCTCAGTACAAGCAGCTGTGCCTTGCTATTACTGAGCACCTAAAGTCACGACTAGCATGGTCAGACTTGCAGATAGTTCATGATGTCATTTTTGTATTAGCGACTCAAGGTTGGGAGAAAATACTATCTACTGAAGAAAGACCAGCTGGTGAGAGCAGTACTTCTCCAATGGAAGCTGTTACTAGGCTTGGATTACGATTTAAAGACCCTCTTGAATCTAATGGAGTTGATTTAGCAAATTTGATTCTTGAGTTTAGTGACATGGTGGTGTATGCTAATCAGTTTATTAGTCTTGCAACAATGGACTATCAATCAGTGTGGTGGAGGCTCTTTCATGCTCCCAATGCAGCTAGCTGGTCCAACATCCTACAGCTAGTCCAATAGGGGATTTGCATGATGACATCACGTAACATCCTACCACGCCCACCGATGGTATCACTGCACACCGTGTCCCATTGAAAATGTATTAGTTTTGCTGACCGCTTGGTCTATTTTTTTGCTGTAGCACCAACGCCAGGCTGCACAGAGCTTCCAAATTACAGGAATAGCTTTATTATGAAATTTACTAAGTGCTGATAGCAAAAGTTTAGGATTTTCAGCCCTGGCTATTGGAATTCCTAGGATTGAAATTTGGTGATGGTTATCTAACCACCCTACTTCTTCTTGGAACTCACCTTGAAAACTGAGACTGGCTGGTTTTTCTCAGAATTCTATAGCCTGGGGGTGGCCTGCTTCTTAGAAGCTGATTGTGGTGAAGATACTAATTTCTCTGGAGGGATTGGTGAGTCTTAAAAGAGAAGTTAGAAAAAGAGATTGCTTTGTTCCTGAATGCTAAGATAACAGAAGAAAGAACAACATGGTGATCATTTCATAACTTTCCTAAGGATAAACTGATGAGAAAGAAATGATTAATTTCTAAAAAGATAGGATTTGTATCATCAGCTGTTTTGCTCCACAATGTGGAAGAACTCTTGAATATCTTTGTGGAGGATATTGTAACAAAAAGCATTGCTACAGGGACGGCAGTGGAGAATTGGCAAGCCTACAATTAATATTGCCTCTTATTACTGATCAAGTTTACTTTATTTAGATTGAGTATGTTTTTATGTTTATTTTAATTATCTTTCTCCCCTTAGTTCAATATGTATTCATTTTCTTTGATTGTTTAGTTACAGTTTAACCACAGTGTAAAACATGAAAGCAATAGTTCTGCAGGACATTAATGTCCGTGCATTAACTACCTAAAATAACTCACCTACTGTGGAGTTAAGTAATGCCATTAGCTAGCTACTTGTTGAAGAGGTAAAAAAATGGTGAAGGGACATATAAATTCTAGTTAAAAACTAGCAAACAGGACATTATTACTGATACAGTCCATAGATATAAAATAGTCCCACACGCTTTGTGAGAAAATGTATTACTGCGGGTGATAATGATGATGATCATAATAAAATACTATGAAGTGAATCAATTGGTGGACTAAGAGAAAAACCTGTTAATGCTAATTCAATGTCCAAACTTCTGATAGCTAGTAATGATATATTCAATTTAGGAAGTATTAGACCTCTTTACTTTGTCACAAGTCACAGTATCGCGAGGCTGTTGTTTAGCTACATACCATTTTGCTCACCTTTCTTTTAAGTTGCCAATATTTGCTAGCAAATACATACCTTTTCTCTATCTCAACTTCACAACATGAAGCTGACTAAGAGTAAGATGTTCAACTATAGCTACTTGCTTTTATAAATGGTATTTCTGCCAAAGTTTGAGTCTGTCAGACAGGTGGTTACATTTATGTCTCCTGACTAGTTTATGGAGATGATAACTTCACCACAATCAGGTTACTTCTAAGAAAATCCACAGCACAATAGGCAGGCCACCACCAGGGTATAGAATTCTGAGAAAAATCAGCTGTCTCAGTTTTCAAGATGAGTTCCAAGAAGAAGTAGGGTGGTTAGATAACCATCACCAAATTTCACTCCCAGGAATTCCAATAGCTGGGCTGAAAATCCTAAACTTTTGCTATCAGCAGTTAGTAAATTTCATAATAAAGCTATTCCTGTAATTTGGAAGCTCAGTGCAGCCTGGTGCTGGTGCTACAGCAAAAAATAGACCAAGCGGTCAGCAAAACTAATACATTTTCAATGGGACACGGTGTGCAGTGATACCATCGGTGGGCGTGGTAGGATGTTACATGATGTCATCATGCAAATCCCCTATTGCTGTTTACACTTCCAGTATCAAATGGAAAACTGGAGAGAGTGTTTTCTACGCTTAAGTTGATTAAGGTGGATAAAAGATCATCAATGAGCAATGACCTACTAGATGATCTAATGATGATTAACACTGATCCCGTTCCTATAAAACAGTTTAATCCCGATCAGAGCATTGGTCTATGGTGGAAGGATAAGAAAAGACGGCCCAATCAGAACCCCAGAAAGGGAGATGCTGAATCTGTTCCTGGACCTAGTGGCAGTGCTGTTCTTGCGGACATGTCAGGCCAAAGCAGTGATGAGGATACAGATGAAGTACTCCAGCAGTGGGACGACTGGACTGGCACTACTAGTTAACTATTCTTAACAACTATCACTAACTCACTTAACCATGATTATTTTGATTATTTAGTTCATCATTATTTAACCATACTCTGACCAGTTTAGTAATAACAATAATTTGAATTGTAATGAGTTGACCACTCAAAATAAGTCAATGTCCAGGCAAACTTTGATTTGTTCGGACAAATTGTCCAGACAATTTTTGAGTGTTATTTTTAGGTCTGCTCTCCATTTTCTTTTACTATTTTTTCACAAATTTTCTTTAATATCTTTTCATCATGATAGAATGATTTGAGTATACTGGACAAAGTTTCTTGTGTTGTGCTGAGATTCACTATTCGAAGAGTTACAAGAAACACTAAATTAGCTTTTCTGAGTGCATGTCCTTTACTCCAATCTCTAACTATTTTATCAACGAGTGTAGTCTTCCCACTACCTGGACGACCTTCTGTAACTAGTAATGCTCCAGATATATGCTCCCCAAAGACTTTGTTGTAGTCAACATTTGCCTCTCTATAATCTTTATTTGTCTGTTTTCGAACCACAGTTAAATTGATAAAAGACTTGGTACCTACTGGAGGCCATGAGTCTGGTGGTACTTCTCTTTGTCTGGAGTACAAGTCTAAGAGTCGTTTCTTAGCTAGAGAATAGAATACAGTTAAGGTGATCTTGTTGCTGCACTTCTCACTCCCTCTATAGCTCACACTACAAGTGTATTCTCCTTCTGTTCCCTGACTGGCATGGCTAACAACTAGTATGTCTTCATTGACTCCATAATAAGTGCAGCTATTGGCTAAAGGTTGGCCATCTTTCTTCCACTGGTAGCTCACAGACTCTTTGGGACTAATCTGAACCTGAAGGAGTGTGGACTTCCCATCTTCTACTTCTACATCATAACTCTGATCTGTCAGAGAGAGACTACTAGTAGAGGCTACAGAATTGTGTGTGGAAGAACTTTGTCTAAGTCTGTACTTATCTTCTAGTTCTTGAGCTACTCGACCTTCTCCTACTATTTCACTCCTCAGTGCTGTTAGTAGTGTGTTCATAGTAATTCCTGGAGGAATACTGGTGTCTCTAGCTAGCCAGTGAGAGAGGACATTGTATAGACTTAGCTTAATGTCATTTTCTCCACAAGTAGCTCTTACGTTTTTCAGAAAATTTAAAGCAACTGCAATTAGTTCCCATTTATGACTCACTTTCACTAATACTTCAAAGATCCAGTGAACATCTTCTTTATCTAGACAATGATCTAAAGAATGATTATTAGATTCAGTATCTCTGTCACTGGTGAACTCACTGAGACAGTCATAAAAGATATCTTCCTCATAGAGATAGTCATACATTTGTCTCTCTCCTATACTGACCAGAAGTGTCATGAACTTCTCCCACACACTCTCATCTTCACTGACCCTCACAGAAACTAGTCTCAATAGATACCTGACCTGTAGTTGTGGGTCCACTCTGCTGTGATCCAGGGACTTGAAGAATTCACACTCCCTGCAGTCAGACAGAATAGATCGCCTAAGCATCTTGTGGAAGAGTTCCACAGGGTCAGATTTGCAACAATTTGAAAGCAGCTCTTCGTTTTGTAGTAGCACCTCCATAGCCTCGTCAACGGTCTCCAGCCGAAAGCTGACGACGTCTAATTTATAGCTTCACATCGCTAACCCCGCGTTGGGCGGATACGACTACGGGCCATACCGTCCAGTAGTCCGGCGTAGCCAGACCCTTTACCGAACCGCTACGCTGGGAATGCTTTGCGCTTTTTTTTTTTTCATTTTGAAAAAAAAATGTGTGGGCTTAGCAAACTACACCAAAATAGATATTTTGTATTTTCACTGTGGAAAATTTCAACTTTTTCGTAGTATTCCTGCAGAGGATAGGGCGACATACAAGAAATGCTGTATTTTATGATACAAAATTTTAATTTTGTTGTTCTGATTGTCATGGTGTGTGTTTTGGTGGTAGAGTTGCTAGTCATTCTAGTTCAGTGCTAGCACAAGTCGCAGTGTTACCTATAAAAGCCATTATAGTTGAGGTAATGCAGAGTCATGTGTTAATTAACAACTCATCATTTCTTGTATAAATTTATGTTAAAGCCTTTCAGTTTGTGCAACAACCGGTCATTTTTCAGCAAGTTATGCAGCATAGCTATATGGCTTGGAGTGAAGCATTATTGATTTGTGTAATTTGGATGACTTGCTGGTTAGTTCTGAAAGTTTGGATGAACACTTTCAGAACCTTTACAAAATCTTCAAGAGATTACAACTTGCTGACTTGAGGGAGGTTAAAACCAAGGAAGTATAGCCTGTTGAAGGAGTTTGTTCATTTCTTTTGACATGATATCTCTAAGGATGACATAAGACCTGAATCCAGCTGTAACCTTGAAGGTTGAGAAGTTCCCTGTACCCCACACAGGTATGAAGAGTCTTCACTGATTCTTACACTTGTTTTCACATTATCAAAGTTCATTCCTGGTCACACCATTCCTGGTCACACCATTCCTGGTCACATCATTCCTGGTCACACCATTCCTGGTCACACCATTCCTGGTCACACCATTCCTGGTCACACCATTCCTGGTCACACCATTCCTGGTCACACCATTCCTGGTCACACCATTCCTGGTCACACCATTCCTGGTCACACCATTCCTGGTCACACCATTCCTGGTCACATCATTCCTGGTCACATCATCCCTTTACCAATTGACCAGGAAAGACTCTGTGTAGTAGTGGTCAGAAGAGAGTGGCAGAGCTTTTAATGAGCTCAAGGAGTTGCTCATGTCTGCTCCTGTTCTAGTTGATCCTAAATTGTAAGAGTATTGACTTCTATACTAGTGATGTGCTTGAGCACAATGGCGAGCGAGCCTAAAGACTATTCTATTTTTATATGAATGATTTTGACTTCTAACACTGAAGCTATTGAAAATAAGGTCCAGTTTTTAAATTTCGCATACACGGTAAAGGGATTTCAGTGCCATAGTAACAACTCTCTGCAACTGCTTGAATTGAAGGAAAAAAACAACAACAAAACAATACACGTTATTTAAACGTTTTCTTTGTGATACTCTTTAGCTAAGTAGTGGTTGTAACACACAATGCTTTGACACAACTGGACATGCACCTACAGACTTACCTTCGTGGTAGTCTAGTGGACAATGTATTTCCAAGTAAATACTGTTGCGCACGGCTTATAACCATGACAAAGAGCGCATTGACATAAACAATTCAATTTCTAGGGTGATGATACGGGTACTGATCGATAAACCAGAGGATTCTGTTTAGTGCAATTTGGGATGGGGTCGACCACGTAACAAACACAAAAACACGAGGGTCAAAGTACAAAATGACATACGTACGTCCAACAATATATACAAATAAACAAACATCCCCGATTTTTTCATTTTTACCCCTGTAAGTGTCTCGTTCGCTACGCTCGCTCGCCAAATTATTTATGTCGTTTGGAAAATATTTACTTAATAGCAATTAGCTACTTGCATGATTCAAGGTGACTTGGTTCAATTAAAAAAAATTGCTTAGTTCTAGTTTCTGTCATCCACTCTACTGGTAGTTTTAGTTTTTATCAATTTTTTGCTGTCTTCTAAACTAAATTTCATGTTCTCTACAGCTTAGCTTTAGTGATTCTTACCAAACGTAATTAAAATACCCTAATTCTAATGGGGTTTGGTTATAGTTTCAGTTAATTAAAATAACACTATTTATTATATCACACCATACACAGAGTATTGTAACGAAACGAATCCTATGTAAAATGTGTGCCAACAAACTTTAATAAACAATTTAAAACTTCGGCAATATTTGAATGATTCAGAGTGAGAATGGCTTTTACAAGATCACATGCTCAAACAGTTCTGCTTAGATGCTACATTGACAATAACAATAAGACAGACAGTGTATTACAATGACTCCAAATACTCACAAAAGACATGTAGTTCAAAGTACACTTCACATGATGACCCCCTCAACTGTGAAGTCGTCTTGCAACCTCTCTATGCTGTACTGTGTTACGTGACATACATAATGGGGACTCCTGGAAACTTGCACAATCTTCTCTTCAAGTCCAAGCAACGATGCTGTGGACACACACACCAACCACATTACAACTTGTAATCTTCTTCCACATAAATACAAATATTTTATGTAAACATTGTACTTCAGACGCATACATGTAACTGATTATAGGGCCAGCTAGAGTTGAATGGACAACTGACCAATAGAATCTTGATTAGACAGCCACTAGCTAATACAAATGCTATCATAGGAGTTGGAACATATTTTACATGTTAATTGGAAATCTGGTATGAATTGCTGTGTGTGTGTGTGTGTGTGTGTTTGTGTAATATGCTCACCTGGGAAAATCTATTGACTAAACAGTCGTCTGCATCTTTGCGGAAACATGGCAGCTACTCAAACCTGGGGTCTTTGGCCATCCTCTGAACTTCAACCCAAACTTCTCTAGTTCAACCATGGCACAATCAGTGATACACGGAGTGCCTGCAGTGAAAAAAGATGTAACTCACTCATATCCCATTATTAACATGGCAAATACCTGTACCCAGATATGGAAACCCACCATTGCAAGCACTTAATAGAGTGCATGCATGCAGACATAACAATAGAAAGCATCTATATTATGCATGCATCTATTAAAAAAAAAATCCTGAGTTTAAGTAATCTTGCTATAACTAAAGAGGCTGAGAAAGAAATTGTAGAATGTCAAATGTAGTCAATTCATTCACTGCCGTACGGCGGTTTGAAGTAACGCCTCAGGAAAATCCTTGTTCATCTTGTCTTCGTTACCTCACTCGAACACTATAACCTCAAGAAATTAGCTTATTAGTTAGTAAGTGATGTTCTAACATTTTGCAGCGGAATCTCTAAAGCTACAGCACAAACTTTGAGGTATCTTTTGGAATCGAATTTTGGCTTACTTCAAAATGGCGACCGGGTGGTTAATTGTTGAAGCAGAAGAGCTTGATTAACAGCAATCTCAGCATTTTAGATGGTCTAGTAAACTAGAAGGTGCAGAAGGTATTAATGCCTACAGAAGCCATTCAACAACTAAGAGAGAGTTATCAAGTTCTGACCCTTCATAAAACTGGATTGAAACTTTCTCACTTAAAGGGTGCTAGAGAGAAGCAAAGGGAAAATGTGAAAAAGTCTTAGTTTATTCCCAGTGACAACTAAGATATTTTCACATTTTTCCTTTGCTTCTTTCTAGACCCCTTTAAATGAAAAAGTTTCAATCTAAGAAAGAGTTGCTTAGTGAAGGAATCAAGGTGTTTGACTACATCTTTTGAAGACAAAGCATTTGTGAAGATTTGCATGAGGATGGAATAGTTATATTGGACTCAGAATTAGTTTCAGACAGTGCAGTATCAGATATGGAAAGTGGTTCATCTACTTGTAGTTATTGTTTTCTTTTATAGACATTTTTAAGACAAAGTTTAAAAACATTTAATTTCCTTGACAATTCAGCAGTGAAAGAGTTAAGCAAGACACATCTTCAACCTTCGATGAAGAGTTACTGCCGTTCAATATTATGCTACTCAGTCGTCTGACGCAGTTGGAAGGGTATTACAGTTGATGTGGAAGTAGATTAAATCCACTTACAATAAACTGGACGAGGCTTCAGTGTTGTTGATTTTACGGAAATTGTATGAAGAAATTCTGGGATTTACTGAAATTAAAAAAAAAAACCCTGAAATTTGCTTGAAGACTTACATTGAATAAAAGCTGAAGTTTTTGGGAGAATCCTAGTCAATGTCAAGTATAAGGGCAAGTAATTGGTCTTGCCACTTTTGATTGTGGATGGCGAAGGATCTTTCCTACTTTAAAGAAATTAGCTACACAATATTCCTTTAAACTGGGATTAATCAAGAAGTTGCTGACACAAGCAGAAAAGATTTCGAGGGAGTACAATGATGTTCCCAGCAATAAACTGGGAACAGTTAAAGGAATCCATATACAGGTCAGCCCTTTGGCTGTTCTCCGATTTAACAAGCCCAGGCCAGTACGTTATGCAATACAAGGAAGAATTGAGGAAGATTTGGAAAGACTCGAGAAGAAGGGCATTATCAGAAAAGTGAATTATAGTGATTGGGCAGTACCTATTGTACCAGTTCCAAAGGCTGATGGTGCTTCAGGGATATGTGGTGACTGTAAGGTGACCATCAATCCAGTTCTTGAAATTGTACCTACCAGAAGACCTATTTGCAACTCTGGTTGGTAGGCAGACCTTAACTAAATAGGGTATATTTTTAGTGCATGTCTACCAACAAGTCCTAATGGATTCTGAGGGCAGAAGGTATGTAACTATTAGTACACTCAAAGAGTTGTATCAATATAAGAGATTACCCTTTGGAGTAGCCTCAGCCCCTTCTATTTTTTCAACTATAAATGGAAGTTTTTTGCATGTATCCCAACATTAGCTATACATATTAACAATCTGTTGGGTTGTTTAACAAGTTGGGCCGAGAAGATAAAGAGGGATAAAGACATTACATTGGTGACGAGGATGGTGCCACCAACTTTGTTAGGCAACTTTCAGGAGTTCTTATATTAGTGTACCTTGAGTAAGCAACCCTCTTTTTACTGCCAGTGCTATAACAGACAACCAGAAAGTTGCTGTTTTCCTCAGTGTCATAGAAAGCAGGACATACTCCTTGGTGAGAAAAGCATTACTAAAGGATAAAAGCTTTGACGACTTAATGGCAGTGCTGACTCAGCATTTTGAGCCAACAAATATACTTCATAAAGATAACACATTGGGAAGAGCTTGCAGAGTACATGGCTGAGCTGAGACACCTTACTCCAAGTACTAAAAAATGTTTTTAATCATTATACTAATAATTGAAATAACAATAATAATAACAATAATAGTAGCTAATAATAATACTATTATTATTATTATTGTTATTGTTATTTCTATTATTAGTATAATGATTAAAAAAAATGTTTACTACTATAAGTACCCCACCACATAGTGGCGCTTGATGTATTATAAAGTAAGAATGCAGTAGCACAAGTTATCTTGCTCAGTTATCATTCTCTACCATTGGTTGAGGTTACATAAGTTTCCCTATCCTGCTCTCTTTTTTTTTTTTTTAACTATCTGAGATTTTCTTATAACCAATCTCTCCTTTCTTCAGCTCTTCTTGAGTCATAGAGTCCCTTTTCCTTTGCCTATCTCTCCTGCTTCTGAATTTCTGTCCTACTGCCTCTCAAAAATGTTACAATAATTACTCCCAAATACAACATTTAAAAATACTTAGCCAATGACCCAATGCTACTAGTGTCAAAATGTCTCCAGTGCAAGATTATAGACTCTAATCACCACCTACCTGGGCTTGTAGTGAATGTATTGCACCTCTAGATCCACCTTATTACGGTTGCATTTAGAATTCTACACAAAAAAACAAAAACAAAACAAAAACAAAAACAGTATTAGTAGACAACTAGTAAAGTACAACACAGTATATGAATCCACAATCTGAATTTAATGGAACTATTAAAAACACATGTCATTTACTATTTGACTATCTTTACTTAATTTTTCAACTTCTGATTTTGTACTCTGAGAGGTAAGTAGTGACTCCAAAGTAACAGACTTGAACTCCAAGCTTAAAATTATCTGTATTGTGCAATGTCGAGTGGCAGCCATTAGATCAGTAATAGCAGTGTTGTCTTCAGGAGACACTAGACCATCTGGATCATAAGCGTTTATGTCATTGTTGAGGTTAACATCTAACAGACATGGACAATCATTAGAACACTTATTACAGCTATAGCTGAGTGAAGGCTAATGTTATTATGTGATAGATCCACTGTATCTAATTTAGTGAGATGATGTAATGTGTCAGCCAGACTAACTGCTCCACTTGAACCAATATTATGTGATTGACCCATATGTATACAAACACCACCATCATTGGTACAAGTGTGAGAGTGAAATGCCATCCCCATTTTGTACAATGAGTATAATAAATTGTTTATTGTACACTGAATATTTTCCAAAACAGTATAACTATTGTGCTTCAAAGCCTCGTCATTTAGAAGTAACTCTGCCATACTTAGTTGTCCAGAACTAATGCACAGGCACGTTGGAGCATTCAAATATGGGAAAATATTGAATGCTCGCTTGATGAGAAAATACTCAAGGGAAATATCCAATATACTATATGTAAATTACACTCTTGTATTGAACTCCTAATATATGTATATTTATTGTAAGACATACTTACTTAATTATCCAAGGTGACGAACTCGAACCCCAAGTGTATATTTCTCTGTACTGTACGATTTTGTATGGCAGCCATTAGACCAGTAATAGCAGTGCTGTCTTCAGGAGAGACTAGACCTTCTACATGAATACCAACACGATAATAATCCGAAGTGAAATACATCACAACGTCTGCAGTGTTGAGGTATACATAAGACAGTAAAGGACAATCTTTGGATGCAGTTATTACAGCTATAGCTGAGTGAAGGTCAATATTATTACGTGATAGATCCACTGTACGTAAGTTAGTGAGATGATGTAATGTGTTAGCCAGACTAACTGCTCCACTTGGACCAATATTATTACGAGATAGATTCAATTCTCTTAATTGTGTAAGGTATTGGAGTTGATTAGCTAAAGCTGTGGCACCATCACAACCAATGTTGTTATATGATAAATACAACCTTGTCAATGTAGTAAGGCAATGTATTTCACAGAGTAATATGATGACTCCATCAGGACTGATACTGTTATGTGATATATCCAGATAATGTATATTAACATTATAATGTAGTCCATTGGCTAGAGCTGTAGCTGCATCATCATCAATAATACCATGTCTCAATACAAGCCTGCATAGATTATTATTAGTGAGGAGTTGCAGTCCACTCCCAATTTCACACATTCCCCTAATATCCATTTCATTAAAGACTAGGTGTAATTTATTATTTGTAAGGTGAGTGAATCCACTAAGCAGTGTTGTGATGCCTCCAGAAGTTGAGTAACATTTGATATCCACATCTTGTAGACTAGTGAGATATTTAAAGCTGTCAGCAATTGCCTCAGCATTATTATGACTAATCTCATGAAATTTTAATTCTAATGCAATAAGATTAGGACAAGATTTCAATATGTGAAACAGAGTTAAAGTATTTTTTATGTCTGTATAAAGTTTTAGAATTTGTAAATGACTGAAGTCTATACTGCGAATATACTCCAGGAACTCAGTAATATCAATGCTATCACAATGATGAATAACTGATATTTCAGTGACTGGATGAGATGTATTAAGTATGACATAACCCATAGCGTAAATGTCAAAAGGTGTTGGGTTATGAATGTCATACTTGTCCACATAATGATCCGCTACTTTATCGCACACTAGCTGTTGTTGGGATTCTAGCGCACATTGGTATAATAATGAATGACCCATTGATCGTTGGCGTCTAAACCATGGTAAAGCAGCAAATAGTTTAAGTACCCATGTACTTGTAAATTGAGTTAATCCAAAATAAAGTACAATTATTGTTGGTGAAAATATATTCTTGGACTTACACAAAATATCCATTTGCTTATCTTTCTCTAAGTTGGTAATGTAATAAGCTGTTAGGAATTCTTGTAGTGTCAAGTGAAGAAATGAGTATGTTTTGGTGACTCCATAGAGCTCAGCTATATGATTAATAGTGACTAATCCCAGACACCACTCGTCTGAATTACTACTGACATATTCACATAGTTCTTCGTTCATTATTTCTGGAGTAGCTATCTGCTTCTTGCTAATAGTCATGTTATATGCTAAGTGACAGAGTTTCTTAAAATGTTCTTTCAAGCTACCTGTTAACTTCTCTAGTGAATGGACTTGTCCGTGAGAGTTGTGACGTCTAATATGACGTAGTATTGTGGAACGTGTGAATTCTTTGTAGATGTTAGTTTGTGTGTTTGGAATACCTCCTTTTTTATGTTTGAAGAGAAAGCAGATCATAGCTACATGGACTGGTAAGTAGCACATGTTAGACACATTAGGATGACTGTACAAATATTCCTTTAACATAGCTGGGCATGTAGTGGCTACACTTGAGTCACAAGATGAACTACCAAATGGAAAGCTGTCGATATAGTCTAGAATTTGTTCTTTGCTAAATCCTAACACTTCTACTTTGTGTGTTATAACTTCCTCTCGTAGAGTTTCTATGGCTACTGGACGAGACATCACAATGACCATAGCTAGAGGAAGGAAAGTCTTGTCTAGTAGCTGATAAATGAGAGAGTTGTCTCTATCTTGAGGATGATATTCGTCTAGCCCGTCTATTATGAAACACACCCCCTTTCCGTTAGCTGCCTCTATTTCTTCACAAACCTTCTTTAACTCCTCCTCACTGTGATAAAATAGTTTGAGTATACTAGACAAAGTTTCTTGTGTTGTGTTGCGATTGACTATTCGAAGTGTTACAAGAAATACTAAACATGATTTTCTTAGTGCATGTCCTTTACTCCAATCTCTAACTATTTTATGAACAAGTGTAGTCTTCCCACAACCTGGACGACCTTCTGTAACTAGTAGTGCTCCAGATATATACTCCCCAAAGACATCATTGTAGTTTATGTTGCTTTTTGCATTTTCTGCCTTTCCAGAATCTTCACTAGTTTGTTCTTGATCAGAATGAACTACAGTTAAATTGATAAAAGACTTGGTACCTACTGGAGGCCATGAGTCTGGTGGTACTTCTCTTTGTCTGGAGTACAAGTCTAAGAGTCGTTTCTTAGCTAGAGAATAGAGTACAGTTAAGGTGATCTTGTTGCTGCACTTCTCACTCCCTCTATAGCTCACACTACAAGTGTATTCTCCTTCTGTTCCCTGACTGGCATGGCTAACAACTAGTATGTCTTCATTGACTCCATAATAAATGCAGCTATTGGCTAAAGGTTGGCCATCTTTCTTCCACTGGTAGCTCACAGACTCTTCGGGACTCACCTGAACCTGAAGGAGTGTGGACTTCCCATCTTCTACTTCTACATCATAACTCTGGTCTGTTAGAGAGAGACTACTAGTAGAAGCTTCAGAAGTGTGTGTGGAAGAACTTTGTCTAAGTCTGTACTTATCTTCTAGTTCTTGAACTACTCGACCTTCTCCTACTGTTTCACTCCTCAGTGCTGTTAGTAGTGTGTTCATAGTAACTCCTGGAGGAGTACTGGTGTCTCTAGCTAGCCAGTGAGAGAGGACATTGTGTAAACTTACACTGTTCCTACTTTTTTTGCAGTCTTCAATTTCAGCAAGTGTTAGCTTAAGTGCTATAGCAAACTCTTCCCATTTATGCCTACGTTCGACTAATACTTCATACACCCAGTGAACATCTTCTTTATCTAGACAATGATCTAAAGAATGACTATTAGATTCAGTATCTCTGTCACTGGTGAACTCACTGAGACAGTCATAAAAGATATCTTCCTCACTGGTAAGCTCATAGAGATAGTCATACATTTGTCTCTCTCCTATACTGACCAGAAGTGTCATGAACTTCTCCCACACACTCTCATCTTCACTGACCCTCACAGAAACTAGTCTCAATAGATATCTGACCTGTAGTTGTGGGTCCACTCTGCTGTGGTCCAGGGTCTTGAAAAGTTCACACTCGAGGCAGTTGCAGAGAATAGATCGCCTAAGCATCTTGTGGAAGAGTTTCAAAGGGTCAGATTTGCAACAATTTGAAAGCTGCTCTTCATTTTGGAGAAGCACCTCCACAGCTTCTTTAACAGTCACCTCGGTGATAGTTGACGACAAGGACATTGTTACAACTTGTTGTATAAAGGACGATTTCGTATGAATCACCTACCATTCCCACTTATCGTATTTATCACGGAGAAACCCTTTTCCTAATCGCAGTTGGGTAAAGTAGTGGTCTGGCGTCGCCGACCCTTTTCCTTCCCTAAATTCCTCAACCACATGTTCAATGCGCCCCAGTTTATTCCGCGTTATTAGCTATGGAAAATCTAGTGAGATGAAGAGCGTGTTTAGAAAGTTACAGTTCCAGCCAGAGCAAATAAAAGTATTGAAGGGGAATCTTAAAAAGAATTTTTTTTTTGTACAGTCTAATCGCCAACGTGTAGCTTCCGGTAATTCCTATTGTTGCGCGCTCATTACCCGCCATCCCGTTGGAGCAGAAAGTATGGCTGACAGTGTATCTGAGGTCTCTTGAGTTTTAGGGCGGTGTCCGTATACTTTTGACTGTAACTTGTGTTTCCTTGGATCTACTAGAGGTAAGTACACGTTTTCCTAAGTAGAAAAACGATCATGTTAGTATTATAGACCGCTTGGAGTATTTCAATTCAGGCTTACATTGTTAGTTGCCGTGTACTTTAACTCAAGCTGTGATGTCCTAACTTAAGGGACACAATTTTTTTTGTAAGCATTTCATTGCACAATGTTTAGGCTACCACCTAATATATATTTTATTTAAAAAACTTCACTTTCCAGTAAATGGCCTACTTTTACAAATTCAGTCTAAAAACCGCAACATCTAATACAATATAACTAATACACACATATGTTCAATTGCAAGTTTCATCATCACTGTCTTCACCAAAAATTGATGTCATGATATTGTCTATTTCTTCAGTGACCTCAATCTCACTTTCAGTGTCATCAGTGGACTCATCAGGTAGTGTCTCCATCAAAGTCTTCCATCTCAATCCCTTCACTCTCCGTTTGCTCTCTGGTGGATGTCACATTGCTGCAGCCAATGCATCGGCAGCCTGGACCACAGCAATTGTTGTGCTTGCGGCAACTGCACCGTCTTGTGTGGCAGCCAGTTCTACACCTGCATCCATTCAGAACGGCATCAACTTTTTGCTTTGCTCGGGCAATATTCTCAGGAGTGTCCCACAAAACTTCCAACTGATCTTCCTTCTTGAGCCAGCCATATTCTGTAAGTTCTGTAGTAATAGTCAAAAGAAAATATTAACATTAAAAGAGCTACTTCATGAGTACCTGCTTCATGGGTATGAATATTATGAAATTACAGAGCAAGAGTTATTATTGGTAGGTTTTTGGGTATTGTATTCGTATGTAATATCACAATTCATATTCATTTGAGATTGGGTAACATTCCCGTGGAGTGATCCTGGTTCTTTAACTGTTCTTCGTCTCCGTTTAGAACGATGAACTGGTATAGGGGAAGCTTGGTCTGGCTGGGGACTGATAGTCACCGTTTCTTGTGGCCCAAGTAAACATGTCTCTGGCATTGGCTGCATTGATGTACCGTGCCAGCTTCGGGTGGCGTCTAAACTGGATACTACAGCATGTGGTTGTAGTATATCAATATTGTCCACCGATACTATCGTAAGTGCATTTGGTATTAATGATGGCTTTATTCCCTTAACAAGTCTAGTTTGAACGACATGTGTTGCTAACCTGTTGCTAGTATCCAGTGATGCAACAGCACCAATTCTATTCATTATTTGTACTAATACTTGGTCTCCTCCTTGACATAGAATTGTTTCAGTTAGTAGTACATGAAGGGGTACACTGCAGGCATGATTGGCATTAAATAAGAGAACACACAAAATATAGAAATGTCTAATTTTTTTAGCATCACTAGCCTCTGTTTCCTGGGCATCAAATAGCCTAAGCCCACCTTCTCGAACGGTACAAGTTAATTGTTTGATGAACTCCAAAAGTATAGGATCTGTATTGTTGATCAGCAGTGTAATATTTAAATTTGTGTACCTATCGGTGTCTTTATATGTGATAATATTTTTTTTAGCTTGCTCATGTAACTTGCTATTCAGATGACGAGCCACATCAGCAATTGTTAACCCTCAGCGCGCATGCGCCCAGAGGGTTACAGTAGTCCTAGTGTCATTCATTCATTCATTCATTCTGTCACTCTGTCTGTCAACAGGCCACTTCTGGAAGGTAGGAACCAGCCAGGCTCTGAAAGCGGCATCAAACAGCAGTATTTCACGAAGTAAGTTCCTTTAAGACTTCATTTTCCAGAAAAAAGCTAGTCTTTCCAGAGCCGTGCGATCGTAGGCTTACAGCGGGAACCGCCCATTAAAAAACGTGCTTGTCACGTGAGCCAGCTTGCAGGTTGCAAATCACTTTTAAATAGCTAACAATTACATGGATTTAGCGTGTGGTGTTCGGTGGCATAGTTGTTGAGTGAGCAAATAGCTAGCCTAGAAGTCTCTGGTTCGAACCCAAGTAGATGCTTTTTTTTTTCATCCTGTTTTTTTTTTTTTTTTCTTGCCTTATTTTCCTTTTCCTACAGTTTTTATTGCTTTCCTACCTTTTCCTTTCATTTCCTCTTTCTTTTGTCCCTCTTCATTGTCTTTTTTCTCTTTCCTGCCTCTCTTCATGCCACTTCTCTTTCTTTATTTTTGTTTCTACACTTTTCCTTTTCTTTATCATACCAGCTAACTAGCGCTGAGGGTTTGCACTTTAGTGCTCTAGTTTGTGCAGTAATGGATTGTGGTCCAGATTCAGTGTCGCCATCCAGCGATTCAGGTAACACTGCCTTATCCTTGTTACATGTTTTTTTTGTGTTGACTAAGTATGTAGATATAGCCTTTAACAAGTTGCAATTCTTGTGGCAAATTATGGTACCAACATGGCGGTGTATGCATTGAAATGCTACTAGTTCTCCAAAATAAGAATGTAACGTGGTGATTATCCATCGATTTGTTGGTATTTTTTATTTTGTTACGTTTAGATGAACACAGTCAGCAAGCCTCTCCATTACGTAATCTTTGAAAAGCCCACGAAAATTTGGCAATAGCATAACTTCATCTTTGGGTGTTTGAGCTGCATAGCATAGGTTGAGTTCAAAGTAATCTGTTTCACTGATATGACCAAAATTTAATTTAATGGAATCAATTTGAGTTGCAATGAGGGCACCAGCTGCGTCCAATGTGGGATTAGAACTCTGCTCACCTAACTTTGCTTGAGCTAACTGCTTTTTTATTCCATTAAACAATTTCTAACATGACATGCAAATTTTACTTGAAGCTGTTAGTGTAGACTTTTCCCCACTGATCACATTTAAGTAGGAATTTAAGACTTCTGGTGATGAGCAATGCCTAAAATAGTTTTTCTCTACTTGCTTAGGTTAGCAATTGCAAGATTGACATGGTTGTGGGGCCTTTACTCTGGTGCGAACAAGACAGTAGTGATCCTGGCAGAGAGGTGTGCTTCCGTCACTGTCTACTGACATGCTCGTGTTTGTGACTACCTTCTCTCCTACTATTTCCTATATTTCCTGTCTGCTAGCAATGATGCTGTGTCTATGGACACCCTTGGTGCAGGTGAGTATACCACATAGGACTTTAATGGTGGGTGGCTTTTCCTCCCAACGTGGGTGGAAATTAGGATTGTTTTTATTCCTTGAAGCTTGTTTGTAACAAGCATGACATATGCATGCCTCATTAGGAGTGGTTTTGGTTGCTCTAATAAGTGCTGCAACATTGCAATCAGATTTGACAGCAAGATGTACATATTTTGTACTCTCTTTTCCGCACAAGTGGCACGGACCACATTTACCATCATGTACGCTAATTTGTGCCATATTGCCATACACATACCATACCACAATATAGACACGAGATCAGGTGGAGAGACGACTTGGGGGAGGAGAAAGGTGCACACTTGGAACGGACACTGCAACTTCACGAGAGGAAAAAGGCTGCTGGAAGAGATGGAAGAAGAAATCAACTCAAGCCTATGTTTTACTACATGCCTGTTATTTTTCAAAATTTGAAATTGTGTTGTGTCATTAGGTGTCATCATAGCTATAAGTTATAGTTAAAGCATGAGCGCTTAGTTTCTAGTCGATTTATTGCACGACAGCCCGAGGGCTGAGTGCGATAAATGTACTAGGCACTAAGCGCTCATGCTTTAACTATTTTAAATACCGGGCAAGTGTTATTGCACACTTGACAAGTTATTACACCTGACAACAATATAGCAACGGTATTTAATGTTGTTTATTGTTTCAGCTATTATCTCATTATTGTTTACATATTTTTGAATGAAATGTTAGCATAATTTTGGAAAAGTGGAACATGGGACACTAAAGTAAATATTACCACGGTAAACTACAGGTATTAATCTACTGATCTTACCAGTGATGTGGCCAAAAAAGATATTTCCAGGAAATGGCCCACAAAAGAACAACAGTGGTCTCCAGGGGATTGCCTGTACACTTAAGGCTCCAATTTTTTTGAAAACCACTTCCAGGACACTGGCCACACCCCCTGTCCACGCCCAAATCATCGCTAACCACACCCAAATCACACCCATCAAATTAATGTAGAAGCATAACAATTAAAATTAGTAGTTACTCTTGTTGAGTGACATTATGGTAGCTTCTTAAGAAGTTCTTCTACAGTAGTGTTTGCTTGATCTGGTGCCTTCTTATTCTTTGAGTAAATGGCACTATCATCTCTCTTATGACTCTCAAGTTCAACAGTGGTGTGGAATGCTGCCATGATTCTTCTTTCAGCCTGAATGCACTCTTACTCAGAACTTGCAGTAGCTACCAGCTGCTTTTTTGCTGCTGATTATTGATAATGTATTTTTACAAGGATGCTGACTGTGCATGCATGTACTGTATCTACTGCAATGTCAACAATTCATAGCTACCCAGCATAATAGCACATAAAACTCTACTACTCAACTCCCTGCATCCAGGACAAATGGCAGGTTAATCCAGGACACAGGACAATGTCAACAAATCCAGGACTGTCCTGGACATTCCAGGACAGTTGGAGCCTATGCGATTTTCACCACGACGTGTGCCTTCCAATGAATATCATTTGTTGGGATTCCTAGTAATCTATGGGTATCTAAAAGGGGGGTGCTAAATGCAGAAACTAAAAAACAGACTTATTCATAGTATACGGAAAACAGTAAATTATTTCAGTCGCGGTCGGTTGCGAATGGTGTTTTGCACAGCTTGCATTGGACTTCCGGTAAGTTGGCGATTAGACTGTGTAGCCCTCCTGACAGGGTACGTAAAGAGTGCTTACTTCCAGAGTTAGCCACTTCTATATGACCAATTCCTACCCAAGTGTGAACCACTATTGTTATACTCATTTGTATTATGAAAATTCAAGTAAAATTATGAACTTGCTTTTTGTTGACCATATTCTTGTTGCACCAAAATGTTTTACTCGCGATTGATTTTAGCCTGCGCATTAATGGTGACGTAATAAATCTGTGATGTCATTAGCACAAGTCTGTTTGATACTCGGAGCTACCACACCCTTTCCTTCCTCCCCGCCCACCAATATAGGGAAGGAAAAGGGTCGGCGACACCAGACTAGTAAAGGGGTTGGTCCTGTCAGACAAGAACATTAACAGGGTCTACATTCTAATGTATAATTGTACAGGAATCTTAGTACTGACAGGGCAAGATATCACAATTAATTTAAAAAAAACTAATTAGTTGAGGTGCCCACCCAAAATAGAAATGCATCCCCACGTTGAACAAATTATCTGTTTATTCCATCTTTCATAATAAGCATTTCATTGATGCCCATCTCTAGTGACAGAGAAGTGAGCGTGTATTCAGAAGGGTCCTCCTTCAGTCTGATAACTGCAGCTCATCCAATCAACTGTAACAGGAGACACCACGCCTTCCTTAGGAAATGATGAGTTGCCCTAGTAAAAAGTAGTGACTACAAAATAAGTAATTAACTACTACCACTTGAACCAGTAACCATTTCAGCAAACACTTAAAAATGTATACAAATCCATTCATGTAAACAAAAACTAACTGACAATATTTGAGTATATCCACACAGAAATAATATAAATAAATTCCTAAATGCACACAATCTATTACCGTATGCAATTTAAAAATAAGATGGCAAGTTTTGCGAACGAAGAGGAACAAAAAAAAAATCAAAAAAAATGTTTATTGAAAATGAAGACCACACCTATTTGACAGACACGCCCAACTTCTCCAGAACCTTGAGTCCCTTCTCCTGGTATTCTTCCCGTGACATCCAGAAGGTGTCTCTGTCCTTCATGATGTCTGCCAACACAGCTCCTCCAAGGAACACCATGTGCTTGTGACGAGGAGGATCTTCTATGCGAATTTTGAGTTTCTAAATATGCACACACACACACACGGTGTTAGCTAATGGAAAGAGTAAAGATACATTAGCTACAATAGGCGGGGGGGGGGAGGGGGGGGGGGGGGGG
>WLWD01006379.1_pt1 | contig 62875 bp, 60 predicted proteins | sample 6712731 | NCBI WGS metagenome assembly WLWD01 (sample SAMN12718690, study PRJNA576275) | sponge metagenome | isolation source: marine sponge | host: Mycale hentscheli | place: New Zealand: South Island, Marlborough, Capsize Point | collected 2014-11-01
TACACATGACAATGATGGTTAGACCACACCCACCAAATACACATGACAATGATGGTTAGACCACGCCCACCAATTACACACTACAATGATGGTTAGACCACACCCACCAATTACACATGACAATGATGGTTAGACCACGCCCACCAAATACACACTACAATGACAGTTACCAAGAGACTATAGATTTACTAAGCCACACCCACTAACAACCTAAACATTCAGATTATTATATTTATTTGCAATCTGGACAACAATAACAATAAACAACAAAACAATAACACAATGTGTGATGGAGACACTATCAAACAAAGCCAGCAATCATTCACTCCTCCTCATTCATTCATTCACTCACTCCTTCATTCATTCATTAACTCATTCCTTCATTCACTCCTTCATTCATTCACTCCTTCATTCATTCATTCATTCATTCATTCATTCACTCTCACTTCTTCTGGGACAAAGTTGCTTTTTTTTAGTTCTGGCATAACTGAGTAGTATTGGCTGAACTGGAATGAATATAAATAATGGAATTGAATACAGAAAATGGAGTGAAGTACAGAGAATGGAATGGAGTACAGGAATGGAATTAAAGTGGACTATGGAATATTGGAATTGGACTAGTGAAATGATGTTAGAGCGAGTCATCAGTAAGTGATTTGTGTGGGTGTAGAGGTTATAGTTCAACCACCATCTGTCAGGGAAGCAGAATCAATTGGATGTGGTCTATCAGTGAAACCAAACACTTAATAACAGAAACCAACCCTCTACTCTCTCTCTCTCTCTCTCACTCACACACACACACCAACCCTCTACTCTCTCTCTCTCACTCACACACACACACCAACCCTCCACTCTCTCTCTCACTCACCACACCCCCAACCCTCTACTACTCTACTCCTCTCTCTCTCCTCCTCACAACAACCTCTACTCTCTCTCTCACTCCCACACAACCCACCCCCCTCTACTCTCTCTCTCTCACTCACACACACACACACACCAACCCCTTAACTCACAACTGAACATAGAGAGAGAGAGAGAGACAGGTGTACTCTGAGACTAGTTCACTCTGTGGCAGACAGACAGAGAGAACTAGTGCTATTAAACTGACAAGACAGGGTAAAATAAGGGAACTAATTTTAGGGGCGGAAAGCTGACCGTAGGGGGAGGGGGAATCCCAGGGCTCCCATAGTCCGTATGAAACATTTGATTTCATATGAATATGATGCCTAACACATAAGTGCCACGCCTTACATACGTATGCCACACCCCTATATGCATGTGCCACACCCCTCACCTTCTTTTTCTTAGTCTTCTTTGTGTTGCCCATGTTTGGGGCTACCACTCCGTCCACCGGAGCAAGGGAAGACAGCAACTTCGCAATACGCGGCCGGCTTTCTAGCTCCTCCTACATAACATACATACACACATACATACACACCACAAGTTGTATTATTGGTCATTGTAAATATGATTACAACATAAACAGCTTGTAAAGGTGCATTAGTTCAGATGAGGTCTCCCTCTCTCTATTCATCAGCTTGTAAAGGTGCATTAGTTCAGATGGGGTCTCCCTCTCTCTATTCATCTGTTACTACAATATCTCACACCATCTTATCATTCCAACTAGACTTCAAAATGGCAGACAAAGTTTGACTCCAGTCACACAGCTAGTGGGCCTTCAGATGAAGGTGGATTATAGCAAGTTCACTCCAGCACACCTCCAGTGGTGACAGCCATAGCCAGGGGAACCCTAGAGATAGCTGCACACCTCTGAAACACTTGGACTACTAGCTACTACCTCATGGGAACTATTACTACTAATTAATAGACAACTCTACGGCTCTTAAACTCACTCGCAAAACAAACAAACAAACAAACAGTATGCTAAACTGGTAAAGTATTGTCAAAATACCACACTCGTTGAAATCATATCACACTCGTGGGTAACCTTGCATAGAACTGAATTGAAGTTCAGTTTGTCAGACTGACTCTCTCAACCACTCCCTCTCCAGTAGCTAGAGATGAACACTCAGCTAACACACGCACTGTGTGAGTAAGGAGAAGTAAAGTAGGTAAGTACTAGACCTCACAAATACACCTGATAACACACTTCAATGCTTCCTTAAGCTCCACTCATAATAATAATAATAATAATAATAATAATAATAATAATAATAAATAAATAAATTAATTAACGTATTTCTGTAAAAACAGACAAACTTCCTTTATTGATATTTTTCAAGTCATGAGGTATTCCAATGGAAATTTTATGTTTAGAAATGGTACCAGTAACACTGGCACTCCATCTGGTCCTGTACAGAGAAGCTATGAGTTAACAGATGTGTAGTCTCCATCAGACCAAAGTGTGTCTCACTATCTCCATGACAACCAACAGGTGATCCTCATGACCTAATATACACTACATACTTCATAAATTGTGCCAACACATAAAGCTCACATCTGTCATTACCGTGGCAACAGATGTTCACCACAATGGGTTAGACCAAACTCAGCAATAACACCACTTCAAACCCCACCAATGGGGACTCTGAAACACAAGCACACACATACATACACACAGACACAGAGTACCTGCCAAGACTTGAAAGAAACCTCAACTCAGTTACATCCTTTCCTGCACTCTTGTGCTGGTGTGATCCCTTGTGTGTGGATACGTATGTGTGTGCGAATGGAGACGTACAATCTCCAGTGCCAATTCCAACAAGTGGCTTCACCACTTCAAAGATACTGTAGCAACGTACGTATAGTTAGTGTCATCACTAGATACTAGACATGGTATATATTTATAAAATCTCTCCACATACACACTCATAACTTGCAAAGAACAGAAGTTTTTAACTGATTGAAATACATGAGACAACGGCTTCATCAACTAATCCTATACCAGTAGTTGCTAGGATACTCAGGTATCCATGGTGATACACAACCAAGATCAGCTTCGGCTGTATTGCGTGACTCAATACAAACTGCTAGTGACCGCCGGCTAGCGGACAGCTACCTCACTTCAAGGATGACCCTGTACCAGATCCTCAAGATTAGTCACATAATATGTTAGTGTTTCAAAACACAGTTGATATTTGGAGAGATCAAATCCACTAAAAATGAACTGTTGGATGCTTTACTTTTGATTCACGCCTTCAGGTGAAATCTCATCAGTGCTTGAAATGTTGGAAGCTTTGTTTGCAAGCTTGAGCTACAGAAACCCTGTCCTCCAGAGTTCCTCGACATACATGTACCGCTGAAACAATACCTTCTATTGTAGCTCTGGAGCTATGGAGCTTTCTGTAAAACACCTCGCAGTAAAATTGCTGCACAAACTACACACGGCAACATCTCAATGCTGAAAAATTAAAGAGGTAGAACCAAAAGTTACACCCACTTTCCTATCTCCTGGAAATGTGCTAAGTTGGTTAGTGATCAATAAAACACGACAGACTCTGGAAGTGTGCGGCCATTCACTGACAGAGCGTATCATTAGCCAAGTGAACCTCCCTTTTAAGTGACCAGAAGTAAATATTTTAGCCACACCCCACATATAACTTCAGAAATATCGTCATCTGTTTGATGGTCCTGAACCTGCGATGGAATTCTCTGCTGTTTCCCTAGATGTATTTCATACTCTGTATATGGAAGGCCTGGTCTGTGTCCAAGTGACCCAATAAACATTCAGTTCCTCGGCTACAAGACTTCACTTACATAACATTACGAGTGAAGCTGGCTATGTTACATATGCTTTGTAAAGTGTAACGTAATGAACTTTTACGAAAGGCGTATTAATGGTGCAATGTTTGAATACAGCTCACTGTTGTGGTTGGAAGCCCTGTATCACTAGGCTGATATATCACTAGTAGTCTACCACTGTTCACTAGCCCTGTTTCACTAGGCTGATATATCACTAGTAGTCTACCACTGTTCACTAGTCCTGTTACACTAGGCTGATATATCACTGGTAGTCTACCACTGTTCACTAGCCCTGTATCACTAGGCTGATATATCACTGGTAGTCTACCACTGTTCACTAGCCCTGTTTCACTAGGCTGATATATCACTAGTAGTCTACCACTGTTCACTAGTCCTGTTACACTAGGCTGATATATCACTGGTAGTCTACCACTGTTCACTAGCCCTGTTTCACTAGGCTGATATATCACTGGTAGTCTACCACTGTTCACTAGCCCTGTTTCACTAGGCTGATATATCGCTGGCAGTCTACCACTGTTCACTAGCCCTGTATCACTAGGCTGATATATCACTGGTAGTCTACCACTGTTCACTAGCCCTGTATCACTAAGCTGATATATCACTGGCAGTCTACCACTGTTCACTAGCCCTGTTTCACTAGGCTGATATATCACTAGTAGTCTACCACTGTTCACTAGCCCTGTTTCACTAGGCTGATATATCACTAGTAGTCTACCACTGTTCACTAGTCCTGTTACACTAGGCTGATATATCACTGGTAGTCTACCACTGTTCACTAGCCCTGTTCACTAGGCTGATATATCACTAGTAGTCTACCACTGTTCACTAGCCCTGTTTCACTAGGCTGATATATCACTAGTAGTCTACCACTGTTCACTAGTCCTGTTCACTAGGCTGATATATCACTGGCAGTCTACCACTGTTCACTAGCCCTGTATCACTAGGCTGATATATCACTGGTAGTCTACCACTGTTCACTAGCCCTGTTTCACTAGGCTGATATATCACTAGTAGTCTACCACTGTTCACTAGCCCTGTTTCACTAGGCTGATATATCACTAGTAGTCTACCACTGTTCACTAGCCCTGTTTCACTAGGCTGATATATCACTGGTAGTCTACCACTGTTCACTAGCCCTGTTTCACTAGGCTGATATATCGCTGGCAGTCTACCACTGTTCACTAGCCCTGTATCACTAGGCTGATATATCGCTGGCAGTCTACCATTGTTCACTAGCCCTGTATCACTAGGCTGATATATCGCTGGCAGTCTACCACTGTTCACTAGCCCTGTTTCACTAGGCTGATATATCACTGGTAGTCTACCACTGTTCACTAGCCCTGTTTCACTAGGCTGATATATCACTAGTAGTCTACCACTGTTCCCTAGCCCTGTTTCACTAGGCTGATATATCACTGGCTGTCTACCATTGTTCACTAGCCCTGTATCACTAGGCTGATATATCGCTGGCAGTCTACCACTGTTCACTAGCCCTGTATCACTGGTAGTCTACCACTGTTCACTAGCCCTGTATCACTAGGCTGATATATCACTGGTAGTCTACCACTGTTCACTAGCCCTGTATTACTAGGCTGATATATCACTGGCAGTCTACCATTGTTCACTAGCCCTGTTTCACTAGGCTGATATATCACTGGTAGTCTACCACTGTTCACTAGCCCTGTATTACTAGGCTGATATATCACTGGCAGTCTACCATTGTTCACTAGCCCTGTTTCACTAGGCTGATATATCACTGGTAGTCTACCACTGTTCACTAGCCCTGTATTACTAGGCTGATATATCACTGGCAGTCTACCATTGTTCACTAGCCCTGTATCACTGGTAGTCTACCACTGTTCACTAGCCCTGTATCACTAGGCTGATATATCACTGGTAGTCTACCACTGTTCACTAGCCCTGTATTACTAGGCTGATATATCACTGGCAGTCTACCATTGTTCACTAGCCCTGTATCACTGGTAGTCTACCACTGTTCACTAGCCCTGTTTCACTAGGCTGATATATCACTGGTAGTCTACCACTGTTCACTAGCCCTGTATCACTAGGCTGATATATCGCTGGCAGTCTACCATTGTTCACTAGCCCTGTATCACTAGGCTGATATATCACTGGTAGTCTACCACTGTTCACTAGCCCTGTTTCACTAGGCTGATATATCGCTGGCAGTCTACCACTGTTCACTAGCCCTGTATCACTAGGCTGATATATCACTGGTAGTCTACCACTGTTCACTAGCCCTGTATCACTAGGCTGATATATCACTGGCAGTCTACCACTGTTCACTAGCCCTGTATCACTAGGCTGATATATCACTGGCAGTCTACCACTGTTCACTAGCCCTGTATCACTAGGCTGATATATCACTAGTAGTCTACCACTGTTCACTAGCCCTGTATCACTAGGCTGATATATCACTAGTAGTCTACCACTGTTCACTAGCCCTGTTTCACTGATATATCACTATAGTCTACCACTGTTCTACACTACTGCTCACTAGTAGCCCTGTTTCACTAGGCTGAGTAGTCTATCACTAGTCTGTTACACTAGGCTGTATCCTGTACTGTTCACTAGGCTGATATATCACTAGTAGTCACCACTGTTCACTAGTCCTGTTACACTAGGCTGATATATCACTGGTAGTCTACCACTGTTCACTAGCCCTTATCACTAGGCTGATTCACTGGTAGTCTACCACTGTTCACTAGCCCTGTTTCACTAGGCTGATATATCGCTGGCAAGTCTACCACTGTTCACTAGCCCTGTTTCACTAGGCTGATATATCACTAGTAGTCTACCACTGTTCACTAGCCCTGTTTCACTAGGCTGATATATCACTAGTAGTCTACCACTGTTCACTAGCCCTGTTTCACTAGGCTGATATATCACTGGTAGTCTACCACTGTTCACTAGCCCTGTTTCACTAGGCTGATATATCGCTGGCAGTCTACCACTGTTCACTAGCCCTGTATCACTAGGCTGATATATCGCTGGCAGTCTACCATTGTTCACTAGCCCTGTATCACTAGGCTGATATATCGCTGGCAGTCTACCACTGTTCACTAGCCCTGTTTCACTAGGCTGATATATCACTGGTAGTCTACCACTGTTCACTAGCCCTGTTTCACTAGGCTGATATATCACTAGTAGTCTACCACTGTTCCCTAGCCCTGTTTCACTAGGCTGATATATCACTGGCTGTCTACCATTGTTCACTAGCCCTGTATCACTAGGCTGATATATCGCTGGCAGTCTACCACTGTTCACTAGCCCTGTATCACTGGTAGTCTACCACTGTTCACTAGCCCTGTATCACTAGGCTGATATATCACTGGTAATCTACCACTGTTCACTAGCCCTGTATTACTAGGCTGATATATCACTGGCAGTCTACCATTGTTCACTAGCCCTGTTTCACTAGGCTGATATATCACTGGTAGTCTACCACTGTTCACTAGCCCTGTATTACTAGGCTGATATATCACTGGCAGTCTACCATTGTTCACTAGCCCTGTATCACTGGTAGTCTACCACTGTTCACTAGCCCTGTATCACTAGGCTGATATATCACTGGTAGTCTACCACTGTTCACTAGCCCTGTTTCACTAGGCTGATATATCACTGGTAGTCTACCACTGTTCACTAGCCCTGTATCACTAGGCTGATATATCACTGGCAGTCTACCATTGTTCACTAGCCCTGTATCACTAGGCTGATATATCGCTGGCAGTCTACCATTGTTCACTAGCCATGTATCACTAGGCTGATATATCACTGGTAGTCTACCACTGTTCACTAGCCCTGTTTCACTAGGCTGATATATCGCTGGCAGTCTACCACTGTTCACTAGCCCTGTATCACTAGGCTGATATATCACTGGTAGTCTACCACTGTTCACTAGCCCTGTTTCACTAGGCTGATATATCACTGGCAGTCTACCACTGTTCACTAGTCCTGTTACACTAGGCTGATATATCACTGGTAGTCTACCACTGTTCACTAGCCCTGTATCACTAGGCTGATATATCACTGGTAGTCTACCACTGTTCACTAGCCCTGTTTCACTAGGCTGATATATCGCTGGCAGTCTACCACTGTTCACTAGCCCTGTTTCACTAGGCTGATATATCGCTGGTAGTCTACCATTGTTCACTAGCCCTGTATCACTAAGCTGATATATCGCTGGTAGTCTACCACTGTTCACTAGCCCTGTATCACTAAGCTGATATATCGCTGGTAGTAGTCTACCACTGTTCACTAGCCCTGTTTCACTAGGCTGATATATCACTGGTAGTCTACCACTGTTCACTAGCCCTGTTTCACTAGGCTGATATATCACTGGTAGTCTACCACTAGCCCTGTTTCACTAGGCTGATATATCACTAGTAGTCTACCACTGTTCACAAGTGTTCAATGAACTTATAGTTTTGAAATATAAAACATAGAACAAATGATTAGTTTTGGTGCAGATATATATTTTTTTAAATATTATAGAAGAATATACGAAGCAACAAAAGTAGGTGTGGCTTTGAAATCCAACCCCCCCCCCCCCCCCAATGCAAACTTCTGGCTGCAGGCCTGCAGAGTATGACTGTGAGGGCAAGCCGGCTTACTGCCAGTCAGAAAGGGATGAGAGAGACAGAGAGGAAGAAGACAGCCCTAAGAGCACTGTGAGACAGGCAGGTGATTATCATCCTCTACTGGACCGTATCCAGCGGTAGCAAGTGCTTCTATCAACAAAACGCAGGCAACAATGAGACAGGAAGAGTTGGTAGGACAACACGCTCATACACTTCAACAGACTATAGACAGGGCACACTTCTAGACTAGCTATCTTTCTTAGAATGCTGCATATCCCTGGGAAGGGTCCCCTATTGTTCCTACTAGAGAAGGAACAGCTGAAATTACACAAACTATTAGAGAGCACCACTAAATAAACACACTATCATTTGTTTCCTAAATTATTCAACAGTATAATTACTGTCACACCTCATAGAGAGCCAGGTTGCCTGAGATAGCACTGGTCACTGTAAGCTGGTTGGCTTCTATGTTTTTGGAGTCATCTCCTCCTCTTCCACCCACTTTCAAAAAATCCATCTTGTCCCCAGCATTGGCTGTATCTAACACACAGCACATATATACGAACACTTAAATACTCTCAGAAGCTTGAGTTCCCCATATACTCAATGAGAGGAGCTTTTGGTGTTTCACAAGCTTCCTCACAGCTACAAACTTACCTGCTACCTGCAGCGTGCTCGGCTGCTGACCGTCAGTTTGGTCTTCAGATACTTCAATTTGAACGTCCGACACAGCGAAACGGGACGCCATTGCCGAAGCTACTTCTCTTCTCACTCCTTCTTCCGACCACTTCACTATTCCGATGACAAGTATAATATAACATAGGTATTTGGGGCGAGTATAAAAATACGAAGTGGGTGTGGCTAACTTCAACTAATGAATGAAAGGTGTGGCTTCTCGAGTGATTCTGGTGGGTGTGGCTAACAACGAAAAGGGGCGTTTACTCTAGTTAGTAGAGGAAAAAACCACATTGTCATTGGTTGGTAGACATAATAGTCCCACTGTCTTTCTTGTGGTGGTCCTGGCGGGTAGTAGTAGTCTGAGAAGGTAAGAAAATTGTAAAGTTTGTTTATTGTGTTCTCACTGAAAATTGACAATACTGGTGATGAAAATAAAACAATAACAACAGGACACATTATAATTCATGGCCACAAGGTCCTATGACCTACGAAGGTGACCTTACACTTTTTTCACTCTTAGCTGACTCTTTCACTAGTTCTTGAATCTTTTTCTGGAAGAGGTCAGAAAGCATGCACGCTGCCATCTTGGCGCTGGCGGTATCCTCGCACTTGAATGCGTGACAAAATGGAGTCTTACATGTAGGTGCCTCTGCGATGAAAGCAAACAGTCTAGTGTACTTTGGATGAGTGCCCACAAACGGGATCTTTCTGTACGAGAAGTCCATAAGCATCTGCTCGGAGCTCTGGTCAAGAACGTGCAGTTTGTCAGAGCCTGTAGCAAGCCTGACGTATCGAGGCTTTATGCCGCCGCTACAGTCTCCCTTCTTCTTGACTGTGCTGCTGTGATGTTGTCTGCCGGACCACGAACCTACTCTCTTGGGTTTTCTGTCCAAGTCCTGGCTATTTTGCCAGATAATGGATGCAGGCAGATTGATGCAACCTCTTCCTCTGACGGGTAGCCCCGACATATCGTAAGAACCAATATAGAAGCACTCCAACAGCTCGTCAGCTTCCACTGTCCCTTGGCGCCGACATAACTCGCCTCGTCTTTCAGCTCCATTTTCTTTACCTGTGATCGGTTCTGGACTGTTAGCTAGAACGTCGGTGAAGTCGAGTACCGGGTTAGCGCGAGGGTTGCTAGAAGTTGGAGTGAGGCGGCTTCTCGCAGAGCTGGGGCCGTCCGGAAAGTCTTCTTCCTCGTCATCATCGTCATCTTGCCAGTTCTTATACGGCGTCTCTAGCTTGTCCTTTCTCCTCACAAGACTACTGAAGCGTAGAAGTGGTCTAGTAGCTGTGCTCGACATGGCCATAACTTGTGTTGCACAGCGCGGTCTTGAGTTCGTCTCTATAGATTTTACCACCCGCAATTAGGCGACGAGGTATTGCTGTCATGTACTGGACTAGGCGGTTACTTTTCTGTGACACAATCCTGGCGGCCTGCCGCAACCTAATTAGCAGTTTTTCCTAACAAGGCTGAGGCTGCAGCTCCAGCAAATCCAGCCCAGTAGTGAAATGTGAGCTCTCAATGATAGGCCACACAATGATATAGTGTTTACTTGGGCTGCTTGCAGGAAACAGGAAGAAAGATCACACACATTCAAATTCTGCTGGCAAAATGGCGGAGTTGACTGAGGAACATGCTCGACTGCTCATCTACTCCTGGGCCAAAGGTGCTAATTACCATCGTGTAGAGCCCACTGTTCCTAATCAAGTGACGACATCGCGAAGAGGACCACTGTCCCTGAATGCCTTCAATGGTCATCACTCTCAGGTGTCACAACAGCCGCACCCCCAGTCACGACGACTTCCAAAACTCATGTCCAGGATGCAGAAGTCTCGTCAGTCATCACACCTGTCCTCTCGGCTGACCACACCTCTTCCAAGTCGGGTGACCGCGCCTCCTAGCAGGTACATGTCATCCAGGGCCATGGCCAGACACAAACTGATGCGTGGGTTGCCCCCAGCAACGGACCGCCCACTGGATCTGGTTCAGCGACACATTGAGCAGGGAGGCGTGACTTGTTCGGAGATATCTAGCACTGTAGAGGTCAGTCCATACTTTACCTATTCCTTCTCGGTATGAGTGTTGTGTACATGTGCATGTGGAGGTAGTGTAGTGGTGTTATCAGCATTCTCGTAGCACTTATCACTATGTAGGTATTGCCCGTGCCACTGTGGGATAACTTATTCTACACTTTGATTTTATTAAATTATCAGTAAGTAAGTTTTATCACTTCGTGGTGTACAGGAGGTGTGATATTTTACACTTTCTATTTGGGTATATTTTATACTTCCGTCACGCGCACACACACACACACATACTAAAGCACAAACTTGACACAAGCGAATAATTTCAAATGCATATTGTGCGCACACGCACACGCACACACACCACCAGATGTTTCTAGTTAGCTAAGTAAGTTGGTTTAAATTAAAAATGATTTAATTCTGTCAGATGTTGTCTGTTTGACTAATGTGTCAGTCTGTAGAAGCCCTAGCTAGTGCAAGGCTGTCCTAATGGCTGGTTGCCGAGAGCTAGGACTGCTAAATAGCTGCTTGTCACCATTGCACTTTGTGAACTCTTAGTCAGGACAGCAGCTGCATTTCATACTCGTTGTGTTTGAGATTATTTAGATGAAGGTATAAACAAAGCACATATCTCACATGGTATCCCTTACCTGCTGGCATGGCAGAGTACGGACACGATTGATAGCGACTTGCCATCCTTTACCGAATACACACACGCTCTCTAACAATTAACAATAAGCCCATGGCACACGTGCTAGACTATCCGTCCTGATGTGTTGGTCAGACAGAACCACAGACGGTGAGAGTGAGAGAGAGGTAATGAAGTATGCAGGGACAGGAGTGTGTTTATCACTCTAGTCAAACACAGGCCCGTTAGGTACGCACATGCTCAGTCTTGCATCAACCAGCGCCATGATGGGACGTTACCATGTCCACGGCACAGATAAAGAATAGTTTAAAAACCTGTCAACATACGTTTGCATGAAGTGATAAATACCAGGTCATTGCTGGGCATGCAGCTAATTACTACAGTGACCCTGACATAATTGGTGCATCTGGTTTAGAACCAAGTAGCCTCTATTGGTTTAGCAAGTTACCAGTTGGTAGTTGGTTAGTTAAGATGAAGCTTCCCACTGATCTTGCACCATAACGAGGTCTTGCCACACAAGACAATCCTGACTCAGCACATGAGATGGGACTCTTTGTTGGCAAATATGGCTTCAAATGTAGTCAGTTACTAATGACTACTAAGCATTTGCACTGTGAGTATTCCAGGATGAGACGACCGTTTATTGGGAAGGAAAACAAAAAAGAAAGGTTCATAGTTGGTTTATTTATCTTTCTGTAGTTGAGTGGCTGTTGGTTGTTGTGTCTCTGGTGACCTGAACTCGCATGTGTCTGTCTTCCTGTGTGAAGGAAGACGTACTTGGTAATTAGACGTCTGCTGTTGAAACTTCCGATAACTGGCAATATAGTTGTGTTCCGATAAGGCACAAATTTATATATTTGCTTGTTAACAAAACAACAACTGTTATTACGGTTGCAGAGCTGCTAACTTATACACACACACACACACATGGAGCTGTTTAAGCTAACATCCCAGTGGTTAGACATACATGTACCATGTAAACGCATGCACTCACGCTCACTCCAGGTTTAATAACCTCACCTCACTGGCAGGTTTAATAACCTCACCTCACTGGCAGGTTTAATAACCTCACCTCACTGGCAGGTTTAATAACCTCACCTCACTGGCAGGTTTAATAACCTCACCTCACTGGCAGGTTTAATAACCTCACCTCACTGGCAGGTTTAATAACCTCACCTCACTGGCAGGTTCTGGTGTGTTAGTTTATTTTCAGATGCTTTTATCAACTAATCAACAAAGGGTATAAAGGTCATGCTGAAGTAGCTGCCTGGCATGGACCACACCCACTAATCAATGTTTTGCTGGTGGTCCATGGCCCCATGCCCGAATGTGCCCAGTGAGCATGCCCATGGCTTGATTCCATGAAAAGTCAGTTCCCTGTCTGCTAGCTACTTTAGATGGCTGCTACAACATATCCCTGCACTGCCCCGTGCTACTTTAAGTGTGTGAGTATGTGTGTGCAGTTGGTAAATTAATAGTAGCACCTGCCTCATTCCAGGGTGTGTGCTGGCTGGCGTGGCTGGGTCATGTAGTGGGTGTGGTTGTGTGATTGGTGTGTGGGTGTATTAGAGTGGATGCATACACTCTGCACTGACTGTGAGATCGCTTCTATGGTTGTCAAGTGGGCAGGGACAGTGTATGTGTGTGTGTGTGTGTGTGCTCCCTAGCTCTCCTCCTGTCTTACCTTCTATTGTCAGTGTGTGAAAATGGGCATTAGTAGAATAGTCTCCATGACAACACATGCTGGGAGTCTCTCCCTCACTTCTATTGACATCACAAACTGATGCAGTCTGAAGTTACAAAGTGTTACTATTTAATTAAGGTAGGAGTGCTCTCCATGACTACTCATTACAATAGTGCCAGACATTTACTAGAGATGCATGTGTACAGTGTGTGTGTGTGTGTGTGTGTGTGTGTGTGTGTGTGTGTGAACAGCAGACTAGCTACCTCCCCTGTCAGTCATTCCCATTCTCTCTGTCAGCCCATTCCCATTCTCTCTGTCAGTCATTCCCATTCTCTCTGTCAGTCATTCCCATTCTCTCTGTCAGTCATTCCCATTCTCTCTGTCAGTCATTCCCATTCTCTCTGTCAGCCATTCCCATTCTCTGTCAGCCATTCCCATTCTCTCTGTCAGTCATTCCCATTCTGTCTGTCAGTCATTCCCATTCTCTCTGTCAGTCATTCCCATTCTCTCTGTCAGTCATTCCCATTCTCTCTGTCAGTCATTCCCATTCTCTCTGTCAGTCATTCCCATTCTCTCTGTCAGTCATTCCCATTCTCTCTGTCAGTCATTCCCATTCTGTCTGTCAGTCATTCCCATTCTGTCTGTCAGTCATTCCCATTCTCTCTGTCAGTCATTCCCATTCTCTCTGTCAGTCATTCCCATTCTGTCTGTCAGTCATTCCCATTCTGTCTGTCAGTCATTCCCATTCTGTCTGTCAGTCATTCCCATTCTCTCTGTCAGTCATTCCCATTCTCTCTGTCAGTCATTCCCATTCTCTCTGTCAGGCATTCCCATTCTGTCTGTCAGTCATTCCCATTCTGTCTGTCAGTCATTCCCATTCTCTCTGTCAGTCATTCCCATTCTCTCTGTCAGTCATTCCCATTCTCTCTGTCAGTCATTCCCATTCTCTCTGTCAGTCATTCCCATTCTCTCTGTCAGTCATTCCCATTCTCTCTGTCAGTCGTTCCCATTCTCTCTGTCAGTCATTCCCATTATAAATATTCCACCCTAGATATCTTCACAATGATATCTTTAGGTACATGACCCATGAAATAACTCACGATATTTCACGTTGTTATTTCACGCTGTACTGGCCATGCCCATTACCCTTGCAGTTATAGCAACCGGCCATACTTGTCAATTTTCTTGGTTTTTATGGCTACCTTCCTCTTGTGTAGCTACTCAATCCTGGTTAGTGCAGTTGCTAAATTATCAGCTGGGGGTGTGGGTAGCCCCTACAACCAACTTTATACTGGGGAGTTACCAGTCCTCTAGTTGGCGAGTGAGAGTAGCGAGACACTTACAGGGGTAACACAATTGAAAATCGGGGATGTTTTATATGTTTGGACGTACGTACTTTGACCTTATCGTATTTTTGTGTTAGCTCGTTGTTTGACCCGTCCCAAACTTCACTAAGCGGAATCCTCCGGTTTAGCGATCATTACCCATATCATCCTAAAAACTGAATTGTTTACCGCTTTGAATTCTTAGTTAAAACTCAAAAACTTAACGGAGCTCCATTTCTATTCGAGTTAGTGGCGGTGGTAAGTTAATAAGCTATTTGTCACAGTTATAAGCCCTACTAAACAGTATTTGCTTGAAAATTCTTTGTCCACTAGAGTAACTATGAAGGTAAGCCGTGTGTAGGTATGTTTGTGCTTTACTTAGCTAAAGAATATCACAAAGAAAACGTGTAAATAATGTTACTTGTTTTTGTTGCTTTTTTTTCATTCGCCATTTGTGCTCAAGCATGAATAAACCACTTAGCTATTATACTCATCAGAGTGATATGATTAGATACTTCACTCTCAGGCTTTATTTTCACTCCACTCTGGCTCGTGAAAATAAATTAGCCTTCTCATGAAATATTTCGCCATATCACACTCTGACTCATGTAATAAGTACTATATATATATAATATGCTTTACGTCAGATGAAATAATGGGTGTGGTTGGTAGTATCTAGTGGGTGTGGCTATTACTATTTAGTGATTATGTGGGTGTGACTTGTGATTATAATGGGTGTGGCTATATCTGTTATCACACAATGTCTAGAAGTACAAACAAACACACATACTCCTTAGTCATAATGCTGGTTATTGAAAGTAAATTCTATTAAGTCCACATTCATGAATGATCACACACTAAACACACACATACATACAAACACACATACACACATGTGTGTGTTCACACGTAGCTTTGCTATACACGTATGTACAACTTTTGAAGTTGATATAATCACACACACACACACATACACAATGGAATACAGAGTACATGGGTACAATGGACATAAACACACATTGTTCAACTCTAGTATATGATGAGATGTTGAATGACTGCATTTGGTAGCTTAGCTAAAGAGATAACCTTTTTTGGAGTATTAGGCTAGACACAGTAAACCCATAGCTAATAGAGTCCAATACAATTTATGGCAATCAGTGTTTCCGTATAACTGCTTATAACTACTTCACTTCTGCACATGCTCATTGTGTGATGTATCAGCTAAGAAGCTTAGTGAACTGTGGGCTAAAGAAAGTCAGTCGTCTTGTTTATCCCAATGTTGACAGAAAGAACAACAAAGAATCGAGTGTTGGCATGATTAAATACCATCTACAGGGTTTCATTACAGGATTTTTTTTCTGGGGGGGGGGGGGGGGGGGGGAAGAGTTTAGGAAGGAGGGGGAGGGGCCACACGTTTGATTGACCACACCCAATTTTTTTTCTGAAACCACACCCATTTAATAAAAAATCGTCTCAGGTCTAGAATTAGTGACACCATTCTTGGAAGACTAATGTGTATTGCAATTGAAGGACCTCAATTAACTGAAGAACCTTCACCAAATATTAGATATACAAACAACAAAATCACAGAATACATTATAAATCATAACCACAGAATACCATTAAGTAGTAAATATTAATTTATTTCATGAAATTCTGGAGGGGGGGGGGGGGGGGTTGGGGAATCCCACGCCCCTACCTCTGTATGAAACCCTGATCAACACTGCATGAGTTGGGTTCATTGAATTGAGAACATTCTTCACTGTTAATAATGTCACAGACACAAGACTGTCTTTGTCTAGACAGTTAACTCCATTCCATGTGAACACAGCATGGAAGAATCATGAGTGAATACTGGGAAAGTTCTACACCATATGTGTGAGTGTGTATGTGTGTGTGTGTGTGTGTACAGTGCTGCTTGTATTGAACATGCATGTGAAATGTAGGCGTGGCCTCCGCTGGTGGATGCAGCCATGAAGGAGAAGAAGAAGGCAGCGTTAGTGGACAGTGTCTCCTCCATGCCTGGCATCCAGCTGCCTCGAAGAGAACCGATCCACTTACCATCACTGAAGCCACACCCTCAACAGCACAATACGTCACCACCACCCATATCTATTTCCATCACCTACACCAGGACCACGCCCACTCAAGACACACCTCCCAATACTCTCACAGTGTTACCCATTGATGATACATTGCCCCAATCCCCTCCCCTTCTCTGTGCGACTGAGATAACAGATGAGAAACAACTAGAGAGGACTAGGTGCAGGGAAGACAGGTCTGTTAGACCCACCGCTAGTTGCCATGGAGGTGCACTAGCACCGGCAGCAATGAGAGCCGCCAACACACACAAACTCCGTCCAATCAGATCCACCACTTACTTACAAGGACAGTCCATAGTCTCAAAACAGTCTGTAAAAAGTTAGTGTGTCAGTCTTTTCTCATTAGCACTTCATGTGATCAATAGAAACAGTAATTATAATATTGCCAATGTGTGGATGGGTGGGCCTATAATATGGTGGTACATATGTGTGTGATGGTGGTGCATATGTGTGTGATGGTGGTGCATATGTGTGTGATAGTGATACATATGTGTGTGATAGTGATACATATGTGTGTGATGGTGGTGCATATGTGTGTGATAGTGATACATATGTGTGTGATGGTGGTGCATATGTGTGTGTGATGGTGGTGCATATGTGTGTGTGATGATGGTGCATATGTGTGTGATGGTGGTGCATATGTGTGTGTGATGGTGGTGCATATGTGTGTGTGATGATGGTGCATATGTGTGTAATGGTGGTGCATATGTGTACACAAGCGACCAAAGACCATACCTATTGAAAATTTGAGAGATTGAGGTCACGCAAAAAATATACACTACTCTTACAATAATCAATTTTGTCTGGAATAAAAGGTTTTCACTAAATGCTCACTGAAAGTTTGATGCTTCAATTTAATCTCCATCTGAACAAAAAATGCAGGAATAATATCCACAGGACGGCAAGTGCCTCTCGGAAAATCTGGTGTGGTTTGTTGCAAATACCGCCTCAAACAATCCCCCTTGTTCTGGAAAGTTTGTTGTTTTTACAGAAAATGGCATCTCTAGTGGCAGCATATCCTATCAAAGTAGTGGAGAAATAGCTAAGTTAGCTACCAGTAGCCACAAGAAGGCAATTGAGACTTCAGAAGAAAAAAACTCTGGCGGTATTTGTAATGAACGCCACGCCACAAATATTTACAAAGGAACCTCTGAGAAGGGACCAACTTCTGAGAAGATACCAAAAGTGCCGTCCCCTGTGGTCATTATTCGGAGGTTTTACTATATCTCACTTTTAAATTGATCTTTTTATTTAAAAAAAATAGCAAACTGAATGTATTGTGATGAGATTCTAGGTGAAGTGTCTCTTCTAAATGATGAGCATGTAGTTTGCCTTTTAAAATAAATGTTTGAAATGAATGTCCTCATTGTAGTGTTGAATTCTTCCACACAATTCAATCCACCTTTCTATTACACAAACAATACCAATTATAATAATAACAATAATACAATAAAAACCAAATACTTACTAGAGTCGTTGCTGTATTTTATCTGCCACTGGCTTACAATAGTCCACTTCAGATAAGATAGTGACAAACTCCTTGAGAGCTGAGGGTCTGGATGATAAGACTGAACGGACATTGCCTGAAAGAATTCTTGCTTTGTGTTTGTCAGTCAAGTCCGTGCGCTGGATGAGTTGGTCATAGGCATCTTCAGTTACGAGTCCAATACTGTAGCAGTGATCAGCTACTGTCATGACACAAGGCGTCACTGAGAGGACCAAGTCAGGATACACACTCAGAAATATACTCAAGTTATTGCCACCTAATAATAAAACACTTTCAATTATTATAAATACAAACAGAACTTGACTTACTTTCAGAGATCTCTACCACAGGATCTTTCTTCTCATATTTCTAATACCAAATAAACAAGAGATAGTTATTACAAGTTAGAATACATAGTCTATTCCTGCATACCTGTCCATACCATAAGAGGTGTCTATTGGTGAGCACAACTGCTTGTGGATTGTCTGGATTGAAGAGACATGTCATAACTTCTGGAATTCTATCTGCCTTATCGATCACTCCAAGATGACTCCCTCCTTCATGTGAACGACAGTCAAAGGCAAACTGGTAGTCCATGTAGCTGTTGTAGTTCATTCTGGAACTAGCCTTCTTTAGAGTGTCTTCTATTTCTTGATTTAGAGCAGTACATTCATGGTGAATGGAGTCTTGAAATGTAGGATCACACGAAACTACGACTTCAAAATATTTACATCGAGATATAAATGTTACACGAATTTTTTTTTGTCCATACAGAAAGTGCACCATGTTTTTCCTGACACCTTCTTTAATGAAAGAGAAAGACTTGTTAGATATGAAACAAGCCATTGAAGCAGAAAAGAGTCCCATAGGAGTAAACCCACTACTGAAGTACATCAAGAGAGGCTCCACCAAACATGATCTACAGGATTCTTTGTGGAATAGGTCAAGTTCCTTTGCACTAGTGTTTTCTAACACGCAAGGCATAATGTATTCTTTCTCTTCTAAGACTGAGTTAGTATCAGAAGATTTGACTGACACAATCTCAGCTACAATGTGAAGATATGCTAGCAAAGCTACCAGTTGCTCTGGTGGAATCAGATCTCCTGAAATGTCAGCTGTAGCTGATATCAAATCTGTCATAGTGAATCGACCTGTCTTCCTGAATCTCTCGGATGTGGCCTGACCTACGCTATCAAAGCTCATGGCTTTGAGAATGACACCAGTGATACTGTCATACACTACCTGGATGTCTATGATGACCAGGTCTTCCAAACCAGGCACACTGGGGAAGTGCATCACAACACCGGCATGGTGGTGAAGAAACCACAGAGCTGCTTTGGTCTCGTAGGGTGTCATATTGAAGGCATGGGACAAGGCCAAGCAGGTCTCCAGGCTGGCTGTCCTCACTTCTCTCATGCGAAGACACAAGCTGAACAGGAGCCACACGGCTGGAATTTTTAGCTTCTTAAAGTGTTTCTCCATGGCATTCTCCAGTAGCTGATGCAAGTGATCGATTTCTTCTATTCCTCCTCCCATGTTGTCCAGAGAAACTACAAGCTTGTCTTGTGAGCAGAACTGAACTATGCCCTTCCTGTAGAAGTCAGTGTCTCTGATCACTTTTTGAAGCTGTGAGTCGACTGTAGCGATGTCTTCCTCAGAAACCTTGTCTTTGTGAGTACCCACTATATACACTACTGACTTGGAGGACTCCAGTATCTCACCAATGGCTGGGTTGTCTGTTCCTGGTAGAGGTTGAAGATGGGAAGAGGAACTGAAACAAGATATACTGGCCAGAGTGCGCAAAAGCATCTCTTGCAGAGTAAACTCAGATTTCTCTGGTGTACTTGTCTCTCCTGAAGCTCTCTGATAAAAGACCCGATACTCCTCATTTAATTGGAACATGTAGTTAAAGAACAGCATGTAGAGGCCAGGTCCTATGGTGAGTGCTGGTAGCATGTCCATCAGCTCAGGCTGACCTCCAGTATCTTCCATCCTCAAGAAAGCTCTGAAAGAATGCCTCAAATCTTCAACAAACTCTGGTTGTTGGGACACTTTCTTGAATACGGCAGCTATTTCGGAATAATCTTGTGATGTTGCCACCTCATCAGAGAGTTGGACATTTGTTGGTGGGACAGGAGAGGATTCCTTTTGTCTTGTTGGCTTTCCTTTGGTAGATCCAAGTAAAGTATATTGTGGCAATTCTTCCACAGACTGCTCTGAACCACTGCCATCCTGATGGACACTGTTTGTAGTTTCGCTTTTTTTATGGGAATCACTTGTACCCTCAGGAGTGGATTTAGTCACAAAACTACTTCTGATACTGTGAAGGAGTACGGATGCTTCCTCAGTGAGATTCTGTACAATGGCCCAGTTTGCCTTCCTTTCTGCTGTAGTTGGATCAGACGATCCTTGGACTAGCATATTGGAACACTCCACTGTGCCTGTGCTGCCATGAATCTGCTCCTCTTCTCCTGCTGACAGAAGATCTATGATCTCTTTCATAACTCGACGGCGAGTTGTACTCTTGCCTTGTCGTGGAGGACCAACAAACATCAACTTTAAAGACAGAAGCTCCAGCACATCCTTGGAAACAATGAAGTGCTTGTACGCATCTTCAATCTTGTAGTAACCTATCACAGCAAATAAATACATACTTTGGACTATAAAACTAATCCAACAAATACAAATACTGATGTCTAATAATCATATTTATAACATATCTATCAGCACCTTAAATTGACTTCATTATACAGTGTAAAAATAGTATTGCATTCATAAACATCATTAAAATGTACATGACACAAAATACTATTACACATATACTATTTCAAAAATGACTCTTACCTCTCATGAATGAGTCAATTTGCTGACTCAGTTCTGCTAGTCCAATATCTTGTAAGACGTCTAGTAGTTGTTGCCATGTTGGATGATGTAGTCTACGCCATGTGATAATAAAATGTTCTGCATAATCCACAGGATATACAAGGTATGGTATTTCTACTCCAGTAGATTGTGTTAGTTGAGAGTGACTGTTGGCCAGGACAGACTCAATGTCAATGCCCATCACTGCCTCTAGTCTGGACAGGACATTGGATATGAACTGGTTGTCTGGGGAATAGGATATCACTACACAACAACAATAACAACAACAATAACAATATCAATATGTTTATACAAATCTGAGGAAAAAGAGTGGAGGATGGAGATGGACTAAGAAGGAAGAATTGGAGACAGGGAAAAGTTAGGAAGGGAAAGGAGATGCAAAAAAAAAAAGGAGATGATAGTAGTGGGTTATTATAATCACAGGTATTACAGTCAGACTTGTTAGGGCAGGCAGAGTGCTAAAGCTAAGCCAGCAAAAGCAGCTGAAATAAAACAGCTGCCAGTAGAAGCAGCTGCAAGTATAACCTGCAATTTAAATATGTTGTAAAGACTAATAAATACCTAACATTTATAATTATTAACATGTTAATAATAAATTATTTTGTTCAAACATAATTTACTACATAACAATCAAAAAAATTTTTTAGGATAATTTCCATAACAATGACAATAATCGATAAATGTACTTGAAAGAGACTATATCAATATGAACCTGCTGAAAAGAAACCAATATTACTGCAGGCTAGAGAATTTTGAATACACTAACCTGACAGAGTTCAGTCAGGGAGGCTTCTGAGGGAGCTGCTATTTGAATACACTAACCTGATAGAGTTCAGTCAGGGAGGCTTCTAGAGGGATCAGCTATTTGAATACACTAACCTGACAGAGTTCAGTCAGGGAGGTTTCTAGAGGGAGCTGCTATTTGAATACACTAACCTCACAGAGTTCAGTCAGGGAGGCTTCTAGAGGGAGCTGCTATTTGAATACACTAACCTGACAGAGTTCAGTCAGGGAGGCTTCTAGAGGGAGCTGCTATTTGAATACACTAACCTGACAGAGTTCAGTCAGGGAGGCTTCTAGAGGGGGCTGCTATTTGAATACACTAACCTGACAGAGTTCAGTCAGGGAGGCTTCTAGAGGGAGCTGCTATTTGAATACACTAACCTGACAGAGTTTAGTCAGGGAGGCTTCTAGAGGGAGCTGCTATTTGAATACACTAACCTGACAGAGTTCAGTCAGGGAGGCTTCTAGAGGGAGCTGCTATTTGAATACACTAACCTGACAGAGTTCAGTCAGGAAGGCTTCTAGAGGGAGCTGCTATTTGAATACACTAACCTGACAGAGTTCAGTCAGGGAGGCTTCTAGAGGGAGCTGCTATTTGAATACACTAACCTGACAGAGTTCCTCTATACACTCCATTTGAGTTGGCCATTACTAACTGTCCAGTTGTTAATACTGCAGTAGCTATCCCTACATCATCCTTCTTAGCTGGTCCATCTCCCTCACTAGTAGTCTCAATCCACTTCTCTGTTCTGTTGGAGTAACTGCTAACTGTAGAATATCCATCGATGACGATTAGATTTGATAAATACGAGGCAATAGCATAGATGGCAGTAGGTGTGGTTACTGTCCTCCATATTGTTAGTGGAGTTGTCCTGCCATTACTAGCAGATGCTATGAGAGACTCTAAAGTGCATATAAATAGTATCTCACTCTTGCCAGCTCCTCCTGTGAAGTAGAAGTTGCCTTCATGGAATGCTGATCGCATGTCCCTGCATGAAGAAGGAAGTGAGTCTGCAGTCGTCCAATGGTCGTTGAGTAGAACTTCCACTATGTCCAAGTTCTCGTCATGTGAGCCACGCCCACCAGCCACGACCAGGACCTCCGGTGATCCTCCACTAACTGATGATGGCCAGGAGCGAGGAGTAAGCATTGCACGTAGCGATGGCTTCCAGTCTAGACCAGTAGTACTAGTCAACAGAGAGTTAGTGAGTTCAATACTGGAGGGATGCATTCCACCAACCAATACAAACTTTGACTGGTAGGTAGTTAGGGACGACCAGTCATATGGTGCACGAGTAGTAGTCCATGAGTGTAGGTCAGTAGAGATGTGAAGTCTGTCATCCCAACTTAGTAGAAGTACTTTATTCTGTAGTACTGCACATTGTAGAGGATAGACACTCTCCCTCCATGTATGGCAGTGTTCCCAGTGAAGTGAGGCTAAAGGGTGAAGGAGATTTCTCTAAATACAAATAAACAAAAAATACACAAATAGTAAAGTAAATAATAACAAACAAATTGCTTCAGATGTTTGTTTTAATGCAAGAATTTAAAACTAACACACAAACAAATTTAAACCAGACATTAAATTCACCAATGTTCAAAACATGCAAACACACAAACAATCTATTCTAATACAAGCAATGCACGTGCTATATAAACACTTCATGCTTCATACAAAATTATACAACTGTTATTGGAACTGAAAACAACAACGCTACAAAATAACAATATTACTAACAACAAAAACATAATGCTGACTAAAATGAAAAATTTTGACAATAAACTGAAATCGAGTAAAGTCAGTTTGCCTAAATTTTTTCAAAAAAATGTTTTTGAGGTTTTCTGAAACCTTAATATTAGCAAACTACCAAAGGTTAAAATTTTGGCTGATCAGTGTGAAAGTTTAATGGATTTAAATTGATAAATAAGGGTTTTAGTTGTGGTGGTCTACCGTTCTAATAGCACCAGCTGAAATTGGAGAATGCAAGTCAATGTTTCTATGACGATACCCGTGAAAGCTAAAGGAAAAATGGCCTAAGGAAGAATAGCTTACAACACAAACTCTAGCTTAATTGGTATGACTAATAGTACTAAAGCCTAAAAATGGCCAAAGGAAGAATAGCTTACTGCATAACATTGATTTTTTTTTACATTTCACAAAGTCAGTTGTCTCCGAGCCGGTCACATATTTTAGCAAACAAACACATGTATTAAAAGGCACCAGAAAATGGTTTGAACTTCATCCAGTAGAACGGACAGTGGAAGCAGGTATAACAAAAGAAGGTGCAAGCAGTATGGCGATTCATAAAATACGATACTTCTGTTAAAATACGTTTTAAAGTTGTTGTTTTTTTAAATTTTATCTTTCCTATTTATCTTATGCCTCACTTCTAGAAAATAGAAATTGTTTTCCAAAATTGTAGCTATTTACACAATGAAGAGATTTTGCTTTTGAATTTAAAAATAGATTCTTGCATAATTGTGGTACGGCTGTCCTACGCTACCAGTACTGTCTAGGAGTCAGCACCATTACTGGTTTAGATATTTTTACAGCTAGAGATTAAACTGGAAGAAGACCAACAAAATGGGGACCTGGTTAGAGCGTTGTGTCTGTTGTAACTTTAGCCTGCCCGTTTATTAAAAGCTAGTCAGTTTTTATTTTTCCAACAAATCTTTTTGGACAACCTCCATAGTATTTAATAGGCAGTACAAGGTCTCAGCTTACTGATATAGCACTGGAAGAGTTTCTAACTTTTAGCACTAAATACACAGAAAAGATCGACTCATTTTAATAGCATTTTATGTAAGCAGTACTGAAATTAATAGAATTAATAGAAACAATAATAAAATGTTGAAAAAGACTGTTTACTTCAGTTCTACGCGACACATTTTAGAAGCTTTTTAAGACGGCTACTGTGCCATATAAAATACTAACACACACACAAACATACATTCAATGAAAGAAAAATCAAATTTATTTATAAAATGGCACAAACATACAAATTCTTATACATAGTAAGAAAAGACAAACCAAACAATAAATAAATAGAACACAACAATAAAAACAACAATAATAATACAAAAGTGTATGTAGTGTTTGTGTGTTATAAACACACAACTTACTATATTTCTGGAACAAACTAGACTTCAATGATAGCGAGAGTAAAACAACTACCAACTATAGAGACAAAGAGAGGAAAACTAATGTCTGAGTATCCTCTCACAAAAAAACACACTAACAACTGCAAAAAAAAGAGGGAAAGTCATATCTGAGCATGCTCAAAAACAAAAACAGGCACCAGCAACTTGAAAGAAAAAGAGAGGGAAAGTCATTTCTGAGCATGCTCAAAATAAGGCACCAGCCCACCTGGAAAAAAAAGAGGGAAAGTCATTTCTGAGCATGCTCAAAATAAGACACCAGCACATCTGGAATAAAAGAGAGGGAAAGTCAGGTTTGAGCATGCTCAAAAACAAAACAGGCATCAGGAACTAAAAAACAAAACAAAAAACAACAACAACAAACAATAAAAAAAGAAGAGAGGGAAAGTCATGTCTGAGCATGCTCATAAGGAGAAACACACATCTACACACATTAAAGTGTTCGTTGTTAGTTTATATTTCTGCAGATTCCAGGCAAAATGGAGGCTAATAACTAACTTATGCACACCATGGGGAATAACACTAACATATTTTATCCTTACAGAGTCTGCACTAGAGCCAATACTAAAACTATTGTGTCACTCTTTGTTGTGTGTGTGTGTGTGTGTGTGTGTGTGTGTTGTGTGAGTGTGTGTGTGTAGAGCAATGCACAAATTCTATAGAAAATGCCAACCATGCTCTAATTGCTCTATTGTTGCCTAGCAATCATACCTCTCAAAATAAATAGAGCAACAACTTGTGGTTTAGTTTCACTGATTTCACTGAGTGATTTAGTCAGACTAATTGTTGGCCTGGGAACCGTACTCTCTCTAAAACAACTTGTGGTTTAGTCGACTTTCCTTTCACTGATACAAGTCAAACACCAGATCTAGTAATCAGCTAAGAATTTAAACACTGGATCTCTAGCTATTTAGCTAGAAAAATGGAACTTAACAACACTGGATCTCACTAGCTGGTAAAATACAAACACCAGATCTAGAAATCTGCTAGAGCTAAGCTTCAAACTAAAGAGTACCACACACTCACAGTACTAGCTTGAGGCTGACTTTCCGCCATAACTTGCCACCTAGCAAACCTGCTGCAACTCCAACGCACCGTCAACAATGCGGTCTCCCTGGGTGTGGCAGTCTCTTTCTTCTCACTTGACCACACCCAAAATACACACAAGTTAAAGTTATTCCTCCCTGATTACGCCTGCGTGGGAGTGAGAAGAATCTTATCGCGAATATTATAAATGGAAGCTAATGAGTTTAGTTCCTGGACAGATCTCAGATAAATAAGTATAGCTATAGACTTATCTTGAACAGGTGATCTGAACATGCAGTGGAACAGAGAGACACACTTATACAGTGTATTATTATTAGATCTGTCAATCTTTAGCTAAGAAATGGAAATCACAAGCTATAGCAACATAAGGAGGCAAAAGGTACAGAGCAGTGAGACTTCCCTAAAGCCAGTTAGAAGAAAACATCCTTGCACATAACTTATCCCAAGCAACTTTAACCAGTCAATTCCTGTAGCAGGAAAGCCCAGAGAGAGAGAAAGTAGTAGGGCATTATGGAATATGGGATAGCATTTTTTCAGTAGCATTTGTAGGTGGTGTAATCACAAAGTTTCTGTTGTAGCATTAGTGAAATGGTGAAGAACACAGGCAAGTGATAGATCAATCAGAGTTTTAGTATTCAATACAACAAGCACACACTTTACTTCTCAATTTCACAACTTATTATAAGGTGATACATAATGATATTCATGAGTGATAAAAATCTCAAGTGTCAGTACCACTTGGCAACAACTAAAGGTGGTTATCAATTATCACATGGTACATGTCTGTTTGGAAGATGTCTCTTTCTCTGTGGCTACCAGCACCTACTTTACTGACAAACTCTTCCTTCCTCGCATATTCAGGAAGATGCAAGACGTAACGCTAAGCCAATTCCTCCCACTTAGCCACCATTAGCTCAACAAGAAGAGGGATGTTCCTAGCTGTAAGGAATACCTCGTTGGGTTTGGCCTCTCCTTATTACATCTACACTGCCTAGTTTGCTCACTTCTTCTCAAGTTTATTCACAACTTTGACTACTTGAGCCTAACTCTTCCAGGACTCTCAATTGGACAGGAGTAAATACCTGATACTGACCTCCCATTTCAAATGATGAGGGTCTAGGGCTGCAAACTGTGTGGTTCACTTCTTTGGGCAACATTCTGCAACTCTGTAGCTCCTTAGGAAACTATCAGCATTTATCAGAGCAAAACTCTGTCATGGGACATATCTAAATAAGGATGCTTTGCCCCTGTGCCAATTATCCTGGCTGTGCACTATTAAGTCAACTCACACAATACACACTATGATACTCGTGGATCAATCAGAGAGCACAAGTTGTACATAATCATTCAGTCAATAAAATAGCAATGTTGTCCCAAAGTACGTATTTCCTTACCATTTGGAGTTTTCTGTTATGTTGCACATCTTTCTCTAAATTCATACAAGCTCACTGAATCAAAACACATCAGCTATGGCATACTTCCAAATGCCCAAATCAGGAGTCGGCATTTTGCTGTAACTACCTATGAAGTCAGCTTGTCCTATTTGCATGCAACATTTCAAGTGAGAAATAATTATTTTATTAAAAGTATAAAAAATTCTATGTATATATATTGCAGGAATGCCACAAATAATGATATTCTTAACAATATTCATTGAGAGCAGTGAAATCTAGCGTGTATGAATTTAAAGAGGCCTAATGCATTTCTAGAAGGAAGTCTAGCTGAAGGGGTGTGGTTTGAAATGTGTGAGTATTAGTTGAGCAATTAGTAGGTACTAGTCAACAACAACAAATAGGAGAGGCTGATCGGATCTTCCAACACATATAGGAAGCCACACCTCTCACCGCTTCTTCTTCTTTACTTCCTTGCCTTGAGGTTGAGCCCTACACACACACACACACACACACACACACACATACACACACACACACACACACACACACACACACACACACACCATAATTTCACTAATAATAGTGCCTGCTTGAGGTCCTGTCAACTACAGTGCTAGATGTTGTTGTTGTTATTATCATTGTCTCAGATATGACAGAATGAGCAGTCTGGATGGGAAGAGTGTGTGACCTACAGTGATGTGACTACAGATCTCAGAAGTTAACACAAGCAGTCATGTTTGGGAGGGAGGGAGACACTCTATGGCAATTGCAATATGACTGAACCTTGCTGTACAAATGACCAGCATTATTGCAGATGCAACTAAATATAGCCAACGAGCACTAACTAGTAATTTAACTCACGCATTAATTTACTAAGGAAAGTGCAGAATATACATGAAGAACCACGTTATTTAATCAGCGTACAATTTTCCCAGTCCTATCAAATTTCTATTCCTTTTACTTTGACCTCCCATGTCGCCACACCCACTGCCCCACCCACCTCATGCTATGCTCCAGTTCTTCCATGTATTTCTGGTGTTCCTCATCAAAGAGTCTCTTGTCATCGTCAAACTGTTTCCTCTTCTCCACCAACTCTTTTTGATGTTGTTCCAACGCTCGTCTCATCTGATCCTTACGCCGTGACAACTACACACACACACACCCATATGACTACACCTCTTATTGTGACCACACCCTCTAGTCTTACATCTGCTTCAATGTCCTTGAGTTTCTGAAGTTTCTCTTGGACTTTCATCTCAAACACTTCTTCCATCTCATTCTCCATTTTCTTCATTTTAATCTCGTGCTCTCTTTTCTCTACTTCAAACTGAGCCAGTGGATCTCTAAAAGGACACACCCACAACCATCATCACCTTGACCACACCCACTCACTACCTAGAACCCTCTACATAATGTAGTTTTACAATTGAATTGATTGTCATTGTGAATTTGACATCCTTGATTGATGATCCTTTACCAAACCAACTGCTAAATTGGTACTTGCCTGGATGGAGCTTGGAAGTGTTTAGGGTCCGGTGAGTTGACCACACCCGCCAATTTCATGCAGCGATATTTCTCATAATGTACATTGTTGGTGACATCTTTCAGATCTTGCATGTGGGTCCTAATCAGCACACACACACACACACACACACACACACACACAATTATATCATTTGAATTAACTCTCAAAAAAAAATCTTACATCTCGTAAAGGGATTTCAACTTTTGTGACAGTTTTGAGCATAGCTATAAAATAGACTTGCTTGCTGCTTGTCGTACCAGAAAAAAACTGGGGGGAAGCCATTTAAAAGCTACCTTCTACCTTTTTACTAGTTTATTGCAAGTAAAACTGACCACATGGTCCAATAGTTTGAAACAGCACGTCTTCAATCTGACACACCCACTACTATCAGAAGTACGGACCAGTAAGGTCACACATAATTCATCACTTCACAATTTCTTTCTCAGCCTTTTCACATGCAAGTCAGAATTGTATTTCTCATGCGAGTTTTTGTCTGTTCCATCTGATCTCTTTAAGCCCACGGGTCAGCCATATGCAATACCCAGGCTTCTTCCATCTGACCACACCCACCAGACATCTTACCTGACTAGCATGTTTCTGAGTGTGGTGAAGTCACAATGTTCAATGTTGTCCACTTCAGCCACGCCCCATGGATACAGCCGCCCACGCACCTTCTTCTGATTGGATTCCACCACAGTATTGCTACCAACCACAGCAAAAGGAATGGCCTCCTACACACACACACACACAGGTACATTAAAGGTGTGGAGTTAGCATAGTTTAATGGAGTCGTTAAGACTTGGCACCTCGTCCTTCTTCAATGAGAGAACATCATGTCGAGGCCAAAACAACTCAACATAATGACCACAAGGCAGAAAGATGGGAGAGAGAGGGAGAGAGGGATAGAGAAGAGAAGACCACAAGTACTGGAAGAACACATTTTATTGTACACACCAAATATAACTCACTCCAAGTTAGGGCAGATCTACAAGTATACTGAGTGTTGCTATGGAGATGGCGTATACTGCAGAGTTGCATACTGAATCTGTGCACTTAGCCACACCCACTAGTTAATCTCGTATTACTTTGATGCACACATGCCGATATGAAAAGGTATACTTTACACTGATGAGTGTTGGGGCTTTCCCTCCCACACACACCTCTGTATCACACCTCGCAATGAGTCTTGATGGACATGCATGTGTACAATGAGTGTTGCCATGGAGATGGATGTGTATGTAAATGAACTTGTAGTTCTCGGTCAGATGAACATACTCTCAGTTTCTTGTTGGCAGCAGCTTCCTCTTGATCCCCATCTGTGTCTGGGAACTGGTAGATCTTAATACCACTCTCCTGGATCTCATTCAGTATCTGGAAATGCACACACACACACACACATACATATTTCCACAATGCAGTCATGTTTGAAGTGGGCGGGACTTACGCGTTTCTTAAACTGGGCACATTCTTCTGGTGTGAGAGTGTCTGCTTTAGCTATCACTGGGATCACGTTCACCTACACACACGCACACACACACATACACACAGGTATCAATACTACCACAGAAGCCTAATCAGTCAATTCTTACTTTCTCGTGTAGTTCTTTCATAAAGGCAATATCTATTTCCTTCAATCTACACACACACACACACACACACACACACACACATCAGGGATGACTGGAAAGTTGCATGATATGTCAAGATGCTTAAGAAGTAAGAGCTCTAGACCACACCCCTCACACCTACCCATGTCCAGTGGGGGCAATGAAGTAGAGACAACAGTGGATGCGTCTGTCTTCCAGCACTCCACGGAGCACTCGGGATTCTTCATTCAAATACTCCTCATACTTGGAGTCTATGTGCTGGATGATGGGGTGCCAGCTGCATGGAGGAGAGAGAGAGAGAGAGAGAAGTGCGATATTGTAGTCATACCACAGTATTATGTGCACGTGAGTTAGTAACTGTCGTGTCAGAATCCGTCACTGTCAACAGACACAATGTCTGGAACAACACAAGTCTATAGCAGCAGAAATACCCACACATCTACTCAGCTCTCTCCAAAATGGCTTCACACTGACCCCACCCACTAACTTCATCCTGACTCCACCCACTAACTTCATCCTGACTCCACCCACTAACTTCATCCTGACTCCACCCTCTAATTCATCCTGACTCCACCCACTAAAGACCTGACACTATTAACTTGTCTCAGGTGACATCATATTGCAGACATGTCCACAAATGCCGAGTAACATGCACACATGCACATACCACTGCAACAGCTAGTCAATTAACAACTACAAGAATCTCACATACTTGTTGGCCTCTACACCCACCCACTCACACACACACACACACACACGTGCACACATGTTAACGACACGTCATAACAGTGGTGGCTACACAACTAACTTAATTGTGATAAAAATGTCCTACACTTCTAAATGCACCAACGCCTCTTCACACCTCAAACTCTCTCTCTCTCTCTCTCTCGGACATTTCAACATGTCCGCTAATTAACCTAGAGGCACACTCCATAGAGTAGCGATGGCAGATGACCAATAGACCCAGCTCACAGAATTCAATTAAATATTCATGGTGGTACAAGCTCTTCTATATCCAAACCAATCCACTCTAGAACCTACACACACTTAGCAAACCAATCCACTCTAGAACCTACACACACTTAGCAAACCAATCCACTCTAGAACCTACACACACTTAGCAAACCAATCCACTCTAGAACCTACACACACTTAGCAAACCAATCCACTCTAGAACCTACACACACCTAGCAAACCTATCCACTCTAGAACCTACACACACTTAGCAAACCAATCCACTCTAGAACCTACACACACTTAGCAAACCAATCCACTCTAGAACCTACACACACTTAGTAAACCAATCCACTCTAAACCTACACACACCTAGCAAACCTATCCACTCTAGAACCTACACACACTTAGCAAACCAATCCACTCTAGAACCTACACACACTTAGCAAACCAATCCACTCTAGAACCTACACACACTTAGTAAACCAATCAACTCTAGAACCTACACACCCTACACCTATCCACTCTAGAAACCTCACACACCTAGCAAACCAATCCACTCGGGAACCTACACACTTAGCAACCATCCACTCTAGAACCTACACACCTTAGCAAACCAATCCACTCTAGAACCTACACACACTTAGCAAACCAATCCACTCTAGAACCTACACACACTTAGTAAACCAATCCACTCTAGAACCTACACACACCTAGCAAACCTATCCACTCTAGAACCTACACACACTTAGCAAACCAATCCACTCTAGAACCTACACACACTTAGCAAACCAATCCACTCTAGAACCTACACACACTTAGTAAACCAATCCACTCTAGAACCTACACACACCTAGCAAACCTATCCACTCTAGAACCTACACACACTTAGCAAACCAATCCACTCTAGAACCTACACACACTTAGCAAACCAATCCACTCTAGAACCTACACACACTTAGTAAACCAATCCACTCTAGAACCTACACACACCTAGCAAACCTATCCACTCTAGAACCTACACACACTTAGCAAACCAATCCACTCTAGAACCTACACACACTTAGCAAACCAATCCACTCTAGAACCTACACACACTTAGTAAACCAATCCACTCTAGAACCTACACACACCTAGCAAACCTATCCACTCTAGAACCTACACACACTTAGCAAACCAATCCACTCTAGAACCTACACACACTTAGCAAACCAATCCACTCTAGAACCTACACACACTTAGTAAACCAATCCACTCTAGAACCTACACACACCTAGCAAACCTATCCACTCTAGAACCTACACACACTTAGCAAACCAATCCACTCTAGAACCTACACACACCTAGCAAACCAATCCACTCTAGAACCTACACACACCTAGCAAACCAATCCACTCTAGAACCTACACACACCTAGCAAACCAATCCACTCTAGAACCTACACACACCTAGCACACCAATCCACTCTAGAACCTACACACACCTAGCAAACCAATCCACTCTAGAACCTACACACACCTAGCAAACCAATCCACTCTAGAACCTACACACACCTAGCAAACCAATCCACTCTAGAACCTACACACACTTAGTAAACCAATCCACTCTAGAACCTACACACACCTAGCAAACCTATCCACTCTAGAACCTACACACACCTAGCAAACCAATCCACTCTAGAACCTACACACTTAGCAAACCAATCCACTCTAGAACCTACACACACTTAGCAAACCAATCCACTCTAGAACCTACACACAACTAGCAAACCAATCCACTCTAGAACCTACACACACCTAGCACACCAATCCACTCTAGAACCTACACACACCTAGCACACCAATCCACTCTAGAACCTACACACACCTAGCAAACCAATCCACTCTAGAACCTACACACACCTAGCAAACAAAATTCTAGAACATAAGTCCATCTAGCCAAACTTTGTGGCACATAATGAGTTGGAGGTAGACTGTAAGTCTCCTAGTCAGATATATCCCTCTGTGGCTAAGTACAGTCAACACATCTATAGTGTATAAATATGGGTACACTACAAGCCACACCCACTAGTTCCACTCAAGCATACACGGGTAACCATATAATAGAAGTAGTCCTACTCACAAACTATACACCACTACCACAAGGCACACTCAAAATGACCCTTTACCAGTTGGTGTTGTCCACTACATCTCCGTATCCTGGTGTATCCACCAACGTCAGCTCCAGATGGACTCCGCCCTCCTGCACATGCACAGACGCTGCTCGCACCTAAAAATGCATGTAGCCAAGTCAAACCAGCACCACAGTTGTCTCCATGACAACCATCCTATAATTAGCCCCGCCCATCCCTACCTGTGTGGTCTTGGGCATCCTATTGGCAGAGTTCTCGTAGGCACTATCATCGTAGATGTTAGTCATGAAGAGAGAGTTGATGAGAGTGGACTTGCCCAGTCCTGCCTGACCTGTAGCACACACATACATACACACTTGTAATAAAGGAACGTTGAGTTGTTCACTGGGAAGCTGACCCGAGTAGTTGATAGTGTAGTGAAGCTGAAGACTAGATGAGATGTATTATACTCCATGTATGTGTACGTATGTGTGTTTGTATGTATGTGTTTATATGTATGAATGTACGTTTCACTTGACTTAGTATTGTTTATATTTATACCATCATTTAGTCTGCAACGTAGCAAGACCACACCCCTAAGAATTGAAAACTGGTGACAAACTATGGGATTATGGGCGTGTCTTGGATGCAGTGAAGTCACTCGGCCTGTCTATTAGTGTCAGGATAATTGAAAACAAACAAAAACAAAAGAATAAAAAACTCACAGAAGTTTAATTCAGGCTTACAACATGAGAGATTGAGATCAGTTCCTCAACAGTCCAATCAATCCACTCCTCCACCCACCCTTTACCCACAACACTCAGTCTCACCCGGCCTGAAGGTACAGCAAATAGTTCTCACAAACACAAGTCTCTACAGTCCCAAGCTAGAGTGTGACTCACTGCCATCTTGGGTTAGTAATTCAGAGAAGAGCTAAACATGTCCTACCAGTAAACATCGAAGGAACACTTTACACGATGCTAACTCGTCAGGATACAAACCCACACACACACACACACACACACACACACATTCCTTCTCACTATTACTATGCCAAGAAGTTGTCCCTATCGTGTGATTGCTAGCTTACAACTCTCAGAGATGAATGGATGCACTTCTAATAAAGTTTCCTCCTCATTATTTCACAGTTTGTCAAGCAACCAAACTACCATGGCCATAAGTCGTTTATGACATGAAGTAAACATTCAAACATGCATAAGGCAGAACAATTATGACAGTCTAAATATAACCAACTAAGACACTTAATTAAAGGACACACACTACTAAACACCCTCTCTATAATAAGCACCAAATTTAAACTTGGTGGTCTGTCTAGTTAAGGCTGGTCAAGATATGTGCAAGCAGTAGAAAAGTAAGCAGTCTCTAGAATTGCTAGACAGAGGTGAGTACTGTACAACAGAGAGAGGAGAAAGGATGAGAAGCTTCAAGTGACTCTGTAGTTAGACATAGCTGTAGCCCTACAGTCTATCTAAAGCTGTAGCCACCACTTTCATTAGAGGCACTGGCAAATACAGCTCTGTTATTGTAATAGAATAATAGCAGACATTTCATACACCCGAGAAAGTTAGAGCTGAGAGTCAACAGTCACCATCAGGAATGTGGCACGGTGTGGAGGAGGGAACCAACTGATGCGTCCTGGACCAGTGGGAGCTAGACTGGACCACCTACACTGTAATGCTACACTGCCCATGCTCGACGCTACCCAAAGCCACTATCACAAACAAACACACAAACTCACCAACAACCATCAGGGAGAACTGGAAGCCTCTTTTGACGGCCTTTCTAAAGACTTGATTGGGCAGGTTGGCATAGCCTACAAATGAAGCTGATGCCTTTTCCTGAACACACACACACACACACACACACAGATATGTCATACACCCAATACTTCAGAGCTATAAAGTTGGTGTCCTCATCTTTATGAATTATGATAAGTAATGGAAAGCTAAGCTTATTCAAAAGCCCACCAACCCCCTTGACAATTCTCATCAAACACTTACTGATTCTGGAACAGTCCATTTGGCCAGGAAATTCATAGTTTGTGTTGATTGAGCAGAGCAGGAATTGTAGACAGGCAGAAGAATGACACAAAACAACACACAAAGTAGAAAAAAATGTCAAAGCAATTAGTCAGTACAAACTAGAGGTTCTCTTCTGTCCAAGCCTAGCAGGAGTTTTGGCACTCCTTTATAAATGCACACAATCCTTGGAGGGAAGGCTCACCAACCAAATGCAGCCACAAATGTGACAATAGCTGATATTTGCTATTCTATGCAGCTAAACTGCACCACTACTTCTTGAGAGAGGACTAAAGCTACTCTTTGGCACTCTAAAACTGGTTAATGACTTGTGCTGTTGGGATTTGGCAGTTGGGTGGGGCCGCATATTTCTCATAACACTAGACATTACTAACGTTACTAATTATACAGTGTCGATCTGACCTCCTGCTTAATGGGCAGATCTCTTCCTACGGGAAGACCAGGGACGGCTCAGCGGCCGGCGCTGGCTTCCATAGGTCAGTGTATTTTAGGACAGATTGACATGACCTTAAACATAAAAACTAGAGCCCGGAATGCAGCTCCGTAGTCGTGCACACCCAAACCACGACTCACTTGTGCTCATTGCTTCCGACTCTGTAGATTGTACTCAGTTATCCGCCGCCCTAGGTATACACGAGTATTTGGACAACAGCGAAAAGAAGTTGAAAGTCTTCTATACGAGTAACAAACAATACAGTATCTATGTAACAACTGTTGTCTTTCGGTACCACTACCAAACTGTTCTCTACTCTACCCAGAACACACCCTTCGGGAATTTTCCGTAGTCTAATGCGGTTACCACAAATTTCCGTAATTCTCCTCCGCTGCGACAACAATTTTCAAATTGGTACCCGCCAAGATACCGCGTAAAGGTAGGTTTCTGAAGTGAATGAAAGAGGCGATGAACCCTGAACAGCTCGAGTTCTTGGCGGAAAAAGAAGAAGTCTCCATTATTCCTAACTTTTCAGAGAGTAGGATATGCCTCATTTCAGTTAGTAACCAGTTTCCTTGGGCTGCAGTCTACCCAAGCATTAATCTCACACATACTACAGGGTGACTTTGGGCCCTTCAATCCTTCCATGCCCGTCGAAGTACCCCTCTGGCTAGCTGTGAACCTGAAGAAACAACACAAGTGTCGAGTGGAGGCTCCACAATGGATGTCAGTGGGTGAGTAGCTGCTCTGGCTTGCGCAATAACACACAACACTCATCGAGTAGAATTATCAGGAGGAAACTCAGATCTCTAGTTCAGTGATTAGTGTCTACATAATTATTGCTGTGTTCCCACCACCAAAGACATGGTAACTGATGCCATGGTAACCTAATGCCAGTCGTCTTGAGTGACAGGAATGACTGAGGTGTAGAAGCGTTGCCAGTTACTTGTGTGTGGGTATTTAGTCTTGTTAACCAGCCTTTCTCTGTGCTGGGACCCAGAGGAAAGAGATGTCTGGTAACGTTTGCCAGGTTTCCTCTGGGGCTTTACCCCTTTCCACGCTGAGAATGGCTGTATCAAGACTAGGGTTTTGTAAGGTCAATGGCAGTTTTTAATTTGTAGAGGTTACTGAGGCACGTTGTACTTAAATCAGACACGAGGTAGTGTATCTCGTTCAAACTTGATGCTATCAACTGATTATCTATAATGTATCTTTCATTTTCAAGTCTACAGCTAAAGAAGCTCTTCAATATTTAGTTTGTGCAGCATCTATCTCTGATAGTCATTCTGAAGTAACTAAGTGTTTGTGTGTGTGTGTGCGTGTGTAGAAGAGTTGGAGGCCAAGTTAGAGTCGGAGAAAGAATCTGCTACATTCACAAAGATGAGTAGTGAGCATTATATGGAAGTGGCCAAACTACTACTGGACAGGTTTGAGTGAATGTCAGTTACAATGGTAGGTGTGTCAATGGGCGTGGTCTGTTTTTAGTGCGGCCGAGGACATTCCACAGGCTGACGAGGTGAGGGCTCTGGTAAAGGACTTGTGGGATGTCCGACTTGCCAAGCTACGTAAGAGCGTAGATCACATGGTCACCCAACAAGAAACATACGGAAAGGTGGGTGTGGTCTCTAGACTATTCTTATTTCATATGTAATTAGTTGAAAGCATACTGATAGCCGCAGGCATAGTTACGTGTACATTGTATTTTTCCCCTCTCATTTCACAATCGCGTGTTAATGTGCTGAGGTATCATACCGTATAAAATGGATGTTTAGTGTTCGTTTATTATTTTTCTTTCAGTTGGACAATTTGACCAGACTAGAAATCAATACCATCAGGCCACTGCTAACACGGAGTCTGGACCACGCCCACCTACTGCACGCCCATGCTCGTTACCAGGTCAACATTCAGACCTCATAAACTGAACTGATCATTATCATCATCAGTGCATACCTCAACTACCGACACATGAACATGAGAAATTTGTATGTTTATACTAGTACAATGAAACCAGCAGAGCATCTTTATCTGTAGTAGCACGGTCTTAGTATGTGGCTTTGTGGCACGCGCTATCCAGTAGCACAGTCTAGTGTCGTACAACCTTGCGCAGTTCACTCATGAGCCACAGAGCCAGTGAAAGGAGAGCTAGGGAGCCACTCTGGTGGGTGGCGGCCAGGGGGGTGGGGACGTAGTAGAGTAGGGTGGCTACTCCCAGGCTGGCCTGAGGACACACACACACACACACACACACACATTGGATAAGGGATATTACACTAATATATCACACACATTGGATAAGGGATATTACACTAATATATCACAAACCTTGGGTAAGGGATTCCATAGCACTAGATCACAACATTGGGTAAGATGCATTGATGGTATACAGTGGAACCTCTGAATAATGGACACTTGAAGATTTGTCCATTATACAGAGGTGTACTTTACATAGAGGTTCTTATTTAGTTATGGTAAGTCCCATTGGTGCATTTACTACTGTCCATTACTGAGAGATGTCCATTATATGGAATGTCCCTTAAGAGAGGTTCCACTGTAGATAGTTACCTGGGTAACAGCCATGGCGCCCATAAAATTAGCAGCTAGTCTGGTCCTGGGGTGAATGCCAGCACCTCTTGATAGCCACAGGCAACCCAGGACTACGCTGGCAGTGGTCACGCCCTACAATTACACACAAACACATGTACAAACAAAGTCCTCATCATCCACACACACAGATGAGGTCTGTACCAGTAGCCTGTGGTTGAACTGCACTGCACTGGGATTCTCAAGGAAATTCTTGTATTTGGGAGACAGAGAAAAGTAGTCTTCAGGAAACCAGCGACCAGCCATCTTAGGAAATGAGTTGTATACTAGACCAGCGTCTAGACCAGCCACAAATGCTCCTGTATAAACACAAACAAAACAACAAACTAATAAATCATTGAAGACCAACACAATGGTGAGTAATTGGTAATAACATGCTATCAGGCTGAGTTATACAATACTGTGAACCTTGTGAGACCGTACCTGACAACATTGTGAACCTTGTGAGACTGTACCTGACAACACTGTGAACCTTGTGAGACTGTACCTGACAACATTGTGAACCTTGTGAGACTGTACCTGACAACACTGTGAACCTTGTGTGATGTACCTGACAACATTGTGAACCTTGTGAGACTGTACCTGACAACATTGTGAACCTTGTGAGACTGTACCTGACAACACTGTGAACCTTGTGAGACTGTACCTGACAACATTGTGAACCTTGTGAGACTGTACCTGACAACACTGTGAACCTTGTGTAACTGTACCTGACAACACTGTGAACCTTGTGTGATGTACCTGACAACGCTGTGAACCTTGTGTGATGTACCTGACAACGCTGTGAACCTTGTGAGACTGTACCTGACAACATTGTGAACCTTGTGAGACTGTACCTGACAACACTGTGAACCTTGTGTGATGTACCTGACAACATTGTGAACCTTGTGAGACTGTACCTGACAACATTGTGAACCTTGTGAGACTGTACCTGACAACACTGTGAACCTTGTGAGACTGTACCTGACAACATTGTGAACCTTGTGAGACTGTACCTGACAACACTGTGAACCTTGTGTGATGTACCTGACAACGCTGTGAACCTTGTGAGACTGTACCTGACAACACTGTGAACCTTGTGAGACTGTACCTGACAACCCTGTGAACCTTGTGTGATGTACCTGACAACGCTGTGAACCTTGTGTGATGTACCTGACAACGCTGTGAACCTTGTGAGACTGTACCTGACAACGCTGTGAACCTTGTGTGATGTACCTGACAACGCTGTGAACCTTGTGTGATGTACCTGACAACGCTGTGAACCTTGTGAGACTGTACCTGACAACGCTGTGAACCTTGTGTGATGTACCTGACAACGCTGTGAACCTTGTGTGATGTACCTGACAACACTGTGAACCTTGTGAGACTGTACCTGACAACGCTGTGAACCTTGTGAGACTGTACCTGACAACGCTGTGAACCTTGTGTGATGTATCTGACAACGCTGTGAACCTTGTGAGACTGTACCTGACAATGCTGTGAACCTTGTGAGACTGTACCTGACAACACTGTGAACCTTGTGTGATGTACCTGACAACGCTGTGAACCTTGTGAGACTGTACCTGACAACGCTGTGAACCTTGTGAGACTGTACCTGACAACGCTGTGAACCTTGTGTGATGTACCTGACAACACTGTGAACTGTGGTGAGTACCTGACAACGCTGTTTTGTGAACTTGTGTGATGTACCTGACAACATTGTGACCTTGGAGACTGGTAATGCAACATGGTGAACCTTGTGAGGATGTACTGACAACACTGTGAACTTGGTTGATGTACCTGACAACAGTGTGAACCTGTGGAGACTGTACCTGAAACATGTTGAACCTTGTGAGACTGTACATGAACCAAAATGTGAACCTTGTGTGATGTACCTGACAACGCTGTGAACCTTGTGAGACTGTACCTGACAACGCTGTGAACCTTGTGTGATGTACCTGACAACGCTGTGAACCTTGTGAGACTGTACCTGACAACGCTGTGAACCTTGTGTGATGTACCTGACAACGCTGTGAACCTTGTGAGACTGTATCTGACAACGCTGTGAACCTTGTGTGATGTACCTGACAACGCTGTGAACCTTGTGAGACTGTACCTGACAACGCTGTGAACCTTGTGAGACTGTACCTGACAACGCTGTGAACCTTGTGAGACTGTACCTGACAACGCTGTGAACCTTGTGTGATGTACCTGACAACGCTGTGAACCTTGTGTGATGTACCTGACGCTGTGAACCTTGTGAGACTGTACCTGACAACCTGTGAACCTTGTGAGATGTACCTGACAACGCTGTGAACCTTGTGAGACTGTACCTGACAACGCTGTGAACCTTGTGTGATGTACCTGACAACGCTGTGAACCTTGTGAGACTGTACCTGACAACGCTGTGAACCTTGTGTGATGTACCTGACAACGCTGTGAACCTTGTGTGATGTACCTGACAACACTGTGAACCTTGTGTGATGTACCTGACAACACTGTGAACCTTGTGTGATGTACCTGACAACACTGTGAACCTTGTGAGACTGTACCTGACAACGCTGTGAACCTTGTGAGACTGTACCTGACAACGCTGTGAAAAATATGAGTCCGGTTGCTACATGGCTCATGTGCTTCAGTCTCATCACAGCCTTCCCAGTGGGCGTGGCTTGGGGAGGGGCCAGGATGCCCAGAGCAGTGTAGAGCATAGAAGAATAGAGAGTGAAGGCCAAACCAAGATGAGCAGCCAGACGATACTGGCTGACTCTAGGGACGTCATCTGGGCGTGGCTTAGTCTGGAGACCACTTTTTACCATCCACCAGCCAAGAAGTCCTTGTGAAACTACCAGAGCGCTGTACACCACAGCTCTGACCTTCATGGGGCGGTTCAGGTAGCCTGCAACCCAGAACCCTGCAGCGGGGAGCAGCACTGCCATGCCAATCAGTCTCCCCCACATCCGGTGGGCGTACTCCATGTAGAAGATCCTCTTGAACTGGGACAGAGTCAAGTCTTTGTGAACACTGAAGGAACAACAAGAGATTAGAGAAATAAAAGGTAATTGATAACGTAACCCAAATAGAAAAGAAAAAAACAAAACAAAAAACCCTCGATGTACATCAATTTCCACCCCACCCCCCCCCCCAACAATCCAACCTCACTTCCACATTTTGATATACTCTTATTAACAATGAAGTCTATGTGACTTAAACAGTTTGCATCTAAGGACATTCAACGAACCTTTGCTGAGCTGAGCTTCTCCATCTCCTACGCTATTCAGTTAATGACTCACTATTGATATTCGGGGAACTGCTTGTATCTCTCAAACTCCTCCTCCCATTCTCGTTGTGATGTGGGTGGACGCATTCCCTTAACGATGTGCCACTTGGTCATGGAAAGACCGGATTCTGTCAACCTGGTGACTCCGCCCAGCACCACAGACCCGCCCACCAGGCCACAGCAACCCGCCAGCCACCATCCTACAACTCGTCTCACACCTCCGCTGCCGTCAGACGTAGAAGATCGCCAGCGACACAGCACTGGATGTCTGGCCACACCCACTGAATGATGTACACTCTATACAAAGCAAGCAATTACACAAAATTGTAAAACATCTGATCTCTAGCCTCAGGCAGTGATGGATAATTTGTATTGCATTAGCTATAACTTCAGCTAGAGAAATATGTATTCCGAAAAATATTATTTCGTGCATCTAACATTTGATCTCACAGTGTCTACATGGCTATTATCAAGTGCAGGGGCTTCTTTATTAGCAGTAACAGTATAGCAGTTGTTTTTACTACTATTTGGCGAGCGAGCAAGACACTATACAGTGGTAACAAATGGAGAATCGGGGATATTTGTTTATGTATATGTGTGGACACACACACTATCTCATTTTATAAATTCGAACGTCTCACTTTTGTGTTAGCTAGGTAGTCGACCCCGTCCCAAACTTCACTGAATCCTCTCGTTCATCTATCTTTACCCGTATCATCCCAGGAAATTGAATTGTTCATTTCTTTGGATTCTTCTTGGTTAGCTACTGCATAGCTAGAGTAACACAAAGTAAATGTTTTAACTAGTTGCATTTAGACAGCTCTTTTTTTAATTTTTTTTAGCTACTACAGCAGAAAGCTTGTCTTACTAAGTTCAATAGTGTGCAGTATGCAGAAATACCAGTCACTGTTTCTTTTTTAAAGTCAAACAGTCATGCCAAGTGGATACTATGGCATTGAAATCCCTTTACCGCATATACATGAGTTAAAACCTCCACCGATGTACTTAGTAGCTGCAGTGTTAGAAGTTAATATCATATAACAATACTATAATTTTATGGGAGGCTAGCTCGCCATCTGTGCTCAAGCTCACCACTAGTATTACTAGCTATAGGGGTGTCACTACTACTATTACTCTACTTACTATTACTATGAAGTTGCCATTACTACTATTATTACTAGAGCACTTGCTACTATTAATACTATATCAATTCTTGTTTGTCAGGAGTACTGACCACCCTCTACTGGCCATCCTATCTAGATCTACTGGAACATGTATCGGCACAAGGCAGCAGTGCATTGATTGCATCATTATTACACAACTTGTACAAAAAAGTAACCGTGTAAGAACTTCTAAGATTTAGTGAAGAAAGAACACAAAGATGAATTTACATACCACGATACAATGGCGACGGACACGATACAATGGCGACGGACTCGCTTTAACTATAACATTAAAATAGTCTACAGCCACTTTGTTGCTCTATGATGCTTTGTAATTTATAACACCAACACCCTGCAGTATACAGTTTGCCAGGCGACTATCCAGAGACTTGCGTACCTTCGCTGCACTCCTCCAGCCATTCCGGATCAGTCCAGAGCTCCTACTACAACTACCAATCCAGCTCATAGTCAGAATTCACTCGTGCCGACCCTTTACCTTACAAGTAACGACCTTTCACAGCATTCCTCTTGCATAATGGTGATGTGTATTTGTAAATAGAATAAAATTGTGAGATATATATAAGGCTGGAGAGTGAAAGTACTTTTTAAAAAAGATTGGAAGGCTAAGAGTTGATAATGTCCTGGATGCCACTAAAAGCAGCTGCTCCTAAACCATTGTGGGCCATGGCTTTCAAACACTGTGTAGCTTGTCCCAGAGCAAACTCTAAAGGAGGCTGGCCTGGCAGACCTTGACTCTCTATAAACAACAACAACAACAACAAACGATGGGGTCACCAATTACTACTCAATAAAAACAAAATTAAATTGCCTTTTTAAATGGGAGTTTTTATATCTACACCGTTCCAATATAATTGGCGAGCGAGCGAGACACTTACAGGTGTAACACAATTGAAAATCAGGGATGTTTATTTATATATATGTTTGGACGTACGTAAGGCATTTTTGTACTTTGACCCTCACATTTTTGTGTTAGTTTGGTGGTCGACCCCGTCCCAAACTTCACTAAACAGAATCCTCTGTTTATCGATCAGTAACCGTATCACCCATTGAATTGTTTACCGTTTTGAATTCTTTTACGGGTGCAGTTAAAACGTGAAAACTTACGGGACTTCCATTTCTAGTCGAGTTAGTGGCGGTGGTAAGTCAATGCGCTCTTTGGCATGGTTATAAGCCGTACGCAACAGTTTTTACTTGGAAAATACATTGTCCACTAGACTAACTGCGGTAAGTCTCGTGTAAGTGTATGTCCAGTTGTGTAAAAAAACTCGACCTTATATTCAGTAGCTTCAGTGTTAGAAGTCAAAATCATTCATATAAAAATAGTATAGTCTTTAGGCTCGCTCGCCATTTGTGCTCAAGCACATCACTAGTATATAATGGGGAGGTGTGAATTATGAAGCATGTCATATTCTTGAAACCTCCTAAATTCCTACTTCTATTAACAGAGCTCACTTATACTTGATTGACTGATTCAATCATCCATTCATAAAAATTTTCAATGGTTCTCTCTAGTGGCATACACTTGTACTAGGGTACAAAACACATGCACATACACACACAAACACACACACCTAGTATCGCTGAATTCAGTGCAGTGCACACAGGCTCTCTCTGTAGAGGATCCAGAAGGTAGCTGATGGGACTTGAAGATGGATCTGTGTAGGCTAGCAGACCAAAGGAATCCTGCACACAAGACACACAAATAACAAACAAACAAACAAACAAACAACACACATCCACGACACATCAATAGGATGTTTCACACACATACATCTCGTACATATCACAGAACCACTTGGCGCTCTGTGTTCAGTCCATGTTTCTACTCAATATTTAAACAATCAAGAAAGTGTTGCCTTAATTCTATTCTCTTGCTAATTCTAACTGTCAGACAAAGTCCACTCAAACGTATTTCTCGTGTCCTCAAGTTTAGAGATAGAGTAATCTGACTTACTTGCAACATAGTTTTGAGCTTGCCATCACTGTCTCCACCCATCACTGAGTACAGCTGCTGCAACCCCTTACCAAATGCAAGCACTTTTCTGATGTGATCAGGGTTGAGGTCAAAGTCCATGGCCTGGGGTTGTCTGGTGCCATCTTCCTCATGTGTCCGAAATTCCTCAGTGTTACGTGTCTCTGACACCACAGGGGCGGAGTCTATCTCCATGGCAATCTCTCCACTACACCCGTTCAGCACTGCCTACAAAACCAATACAGTATTATTTTCATGTCAACCTGAAGCCACACCCACCTCTCCATTATCGAATACACTCGAGTTGCTGTCATTGTTGTGTGGAGAAGGAGGGGAAGTCCCTGTACTTGAGCTGCCCAGTTCCGAGTGACATGAGAGGCGTGGCACTTCCTCTGTCAAGTTGTCGTGACCACTAATGATCTCCACAAATTGCCTGCACTTGAGTTTGAACAGAAGTTCTTTGTTCTTCTCCAGGAGTCCCGGGTAGGCTACACGCACCAATCTCATAGCTTCACTCACTCGACCTCTCATGATCAACTCCTGAATACCTGCACACACACACACACACCAGCAACAAACAGGACTGACAATCTTTCCCTTTAAAAGAGAGAAAGCCTTTGCTCTACACAGTGACCATTTCCCTTTAAAGAGAGAGAGAGAGTTCATGACACAGTGACTATTTAGTGTCAGATACACAGCTCAGTTAATGTTATCTTACACATCATTAAATTATAGCACCTTCTGGCTGGCTGGATGGACAAGGTAAGAATTTGTGAATGTTTAATTTGAAATTGAGTATTGTAAAGGGTGTAGTGTGGGATGTAATGGAATAGCACTGATGAGTTCCAATGTTGAATGAGTATATTAGCTTAACATAGCATAGTTTAATTGTTAAAGAACGTTTTCGGTCCGTGGACCTTCTTCAGCTATAATGAAACACTTAACAATTAAATTATGCTATGTTAAGCTAATATATACTCATTCAGGTTGATACTCACAGCAATGAACCTCTACGATAGTTCTAGTATTCATAGTTCTGAATGGAGCACTATAGGCATGAACCCTCAGCACTACTATACACTAGCTAGCTACTACAAAATCATCTCAGACCAAAAGAATAATATATTATATATTAGCTATTCTAATCAGGTATCTAATATTGTAGCTCGAGCAATGCAATGATAAATGTAAACACTGTATTCATAAGAGAAGAAGCTAAACAGGCCAGAGACACTCGCTGGTACATAACTTCAACGTGAGCCTCCACTTCCAGCACTCTGTTAACTTAACTGCATAAACCAAAACACCTCAGGAAGCAAGAAATTATTTGCTTACGCGCCGATAAGGGGCGTTACCACAAAGCTAGTACCCGCACTGAGCTGACAGCTTCACGTTTTCTCAAAATCAGCCCGAAATATCACAATAAAAGGTCTTAAATTGTCATTCTGAGTAAGTTCATACCTAAATCAATGGTTAATTGTTAGTGACCTCCTAAATCAGAGCATGACAGACAGACAGGACAACTACTACTATAACCCTCTCGCACATGTGCACTGAGGGTTATAGGCCAATATATACTGACTATCAAATCATCACTCACTAACTCCCTTATGCTTTGCTGCTCTGCAAAGAAAAATAAGTTTTATACATAGCCACACCCATCAGGAAGTGAAGTTATGAGATCTTTACAAAAAAAATATCATTTCAAATTGAACCAAACCACACCACTTACACTGCTGCTAGCCCCACCCACAATGCTGCTAGCCCCACCCCACTCACGCTGCCTGTTCTTGATGGAGGCGTGGCTCTCATGTATCGGTTGCCCAGTAGAGGAAGAGAAGGAGATGGCAGTCCTGGTGTAGCCATGATGGACCAGATAGTCCAGTACCACGCGATGCAGGCAGGTCTGCCACGCCCCTTCTCCCTGAGATGGTTCATACGACTCTATAGAGCTACGCACTTGTTGATGTGACTCCTACATCAAATCAGGACCACACCCACACCAAATCAAGATCATACCCATATCAAATCAAGACCACACCCATATCAAATCACTACAAGACCACACCCACTCCAAATCACTAAAGACCACACCCACTCCAAATCACTACAAGACCACACCCACATCAACTCAAGCCCACACTCACATCAAATCAAGGTTACACCCACATTAAATCAAGACCACACCTATATCAGTCCAGACCATACCCCTCCCTCTCCCCGCCCTCCAGCCCTAGATCAACTTACAGCCAGCATTCCCTCAAAATCAAACATAAAAGGAGATTGGCCAAAATTAGCTTCCACAATTTCTCCAGGAGTCTGCAAGCCAACCGCAGGGTACATCGGCAGCCCTGCCTACAAACACACACACATACACACACCCAGTATCTACTGATTGATTGTGAATTCATCCAGGGTTCATTTAGGGAGGGAGGGAGGGAGGGGGCAGGGGAGGCCCTCACACCCCCCTAACCCCTTGAATTTCATAAGCGAAAAGCAAAGTTAAAAAGTGAAAAGATGAATGCAATAACTTAAATCTTAACTTTATTGCTGCTCTCATTATTGTGTTGGTACTTGAAGCCCATCTCCTTTCGTTCTGTATGAAAGTGGTGACCCCCTTGAGGTAGCACAAGCTCCACCTCGCCCCCTCTTAAATTGATCCCTAAATGAATCCCTGTCACCCCCAGAGAGGCTAGAGTAACAACTAACTTATACCAGGAAGCCCATTGACCTTGCATAGTGTAATGTAGCAACATCCTTAAACATGTCACAACATGGTATCAGTGAGGGTTCACAGGTCACAACATGGTATCAGTGAGGGTTCACAGGTCACAACATGGTATCAGTGAGGGTTCACAGGTCACAACATGGTATCAGTGAGGGTTCACAGGTCACAACATGGTATCAGTGAGGGTTCACAGGTCACAACATGGTATCAATGAGGGTTCACACATCCTGCATGCACTCTGTAGCTTAGCTACGTAATTGGCGGACTAGCAAGTGTAACCGATTATACGCGAATTGAAATTTCAATTGAGCCTTACGCAGCGCGGGCGCACACCCTAACTCAGAAGATTAATGGCTTGGTGGGGGGTGACACAAAACTGGAAAAAGAAGGCGAACGGTTGGAAATAGCCTCTGGGACTGTATTGTGGAGTGATAGAGTACGCTTTGGGCTATCTGAAGGCCGTAAGGTCAACGCTAAAATACGTATCTGTTGAGCGTTGCGATGTTGGAGAAAAAATACAGAACTAACCTCAGGTATCAAACTTTTTGTGGCGTCGCATAGTGGCTTTTAGTAAGCATTTCAGTAATCATGGAACCGTATTTTCAGATCTTAGGTAGCTAGTACTAGATTAGTAGGTAAGAGAAACGTATTTTAAGAAAAAAACATATTGACCTGTTTCTTCTTTTGGGTTAGGGTGTGCTTTATTTTGTTTCAGGAGTTGTAGACAGACAAATATAAAGACAGATGCAGATAAATATAAACAAGGTAAGAGAAATGATAAATAAGGTGATAGTTATAGTCTGCAATGCCATTTCATGAAACAGTCTTCGGAAGTACCCTGATGGCATAGCCAAACATCACACTCTCTGCACGCCCATACTGTGTCACTTCTCTGTTTTTTCTGTTTGCAGAAAGAACATCTTCCACGCTTCCTCTGCTCGTTCCTATATGGAAAATGGGACATACGTAATTTCTTCTGTCGAGAGCCAGAGGTCATTTTGGAAGAGTAGTCTCCAATCAGTTCATTCGCTAGACGCACTCTGAAATCTTTTATTTTCAGTTTCGAATTGGGATGGCTTAGCTGGTATATTACAAATGAATTAGTGATTGATACATCAAACAAAAAGTTAAAAATATACTTGTACACCTTCCTGCATTTCATTCGGACATGATAGTATCCTCTCAATTGATCACCTCTATCAACTCCTCCCATCTTTCATTATAAATTTTAATTGCCTCTGGACATGTCACAGATGCCCTGCTTCCATCTTTTCTTCTTCTCATTACAGTTGAGGACTTCTTTGGATCGCAACCCGTGTACATAACCATGACAACTTTTGTGTCCATCCAAGCAGTAGCGACCACATTGTCTGACTGTACAGGCACAGGCTCTCCCCTATCGGTATGAATACATATACTATTATAAATGTAGTTTTGTTCACAACATATTTAGATATTATATTATTCTAGTTTTTACAGTAGCTACTATTATATTTATTATATGTTTTTAGCTAATGTATGCACACCTGGAATGCAACTTGGCCTGCTTCAGATTTGAGGGGAAGTGCTTCCTGTCTTTCCGGGCTGTTCCACACCCGTACAAGCCTACTGCTTCAAGATCACAAAGAAGCTGTTTGGAATTGAAAAAGTTATCAAAAAATACACGATGCCATCTATGCTGGAAATCTGAAGTAAGTTCTTTTACGACTCTGCTACCAAGATTTTGCTCAGGTTTGTTCCCTTTTTTTCCGGTGTAGATTTGCAATCTAGAAAAGTAGCCAGTTACTGCTGTCTGCTAGCACCCACACCTTGATACTTTTGGTAGGTTTCTTTGGCATGTATTGTTTGAATGATGATCTGCCTTGAAATTTGATCATAGCCTCACCACAGCAGGTCCAGCGCAGCGTACCGAGGTTACAGGCGGTTAAAGTCGAAGTAGGCGGGTAAGGGGCGGGTGCAGGTGCACACGCATGCATGCATGACAGGAGTATTTAGGCTACCACGTGCTCTGGACCGGGCACACTGTGAAATAAGTGCCAAAGACGGCAAGATGGAGAAATCCACGCTGTTGGGAAAGACTAGTGCTGGCAGCCGAAACGCCAGCGAAATTGAGGCAGAGTGCAAGTCCAAGAGGAGTCATGAGGAGCGTGGGAAAGGCAAGCTAACTGCTACCAGTGGAGGCTCCCTCACCGAGAGAGGTGAAGACATGAGTGTGGGCGACTTGCAGTCTTTGGTACGGGAGCAAGGACGCAAGCTTGAGATGCTGTTTGACATATGGGCCAAGAGGCCAGACGTCACAGGGAACAGTGGAGGCGACCAAGAGTCTGGCGCCGCATTAGACGGTATGTGGACAGAGGGAATGGCAGAGCAGAGTGCCAGTAAATAGTCACGAGTCAGAACTAGTGGGAAAGGGAGACATAGCAGGGGCAGGAAGTAGCTACCAGGATAGCTCGTACGGACATCCCTGAGTCTCTCTCCGTTTCAGCTCGCTGGAACGTGACAAACTTATGAGCTCGGCGGGCTATGTATGCGATACGTGCAGGGTTGAGTGTGAAAAAAAAAAAAAAAAAGAGGGAGAGAGAATGAGTGAGGTAGAAGAGGAGCGAGAGAGCGAATGTGTATATGGAGGGAGGGGACAGATTGAGAGTGTTAGGTGGAGCACGGCTAGTAAGTTAGCAGGGAAGTAGGACATACGTAGGCTAGGGACAGCGCGGAGTCAGTGCAGCAAAGAGCACGTGAGGTGGATGGAAAGCAAGGCACTGTCTCTGTATGGCAAAGGAGATGCAAAGGGCATCGTGAAACAAAGGGTGACTCAGTGGGGCAGAGGCCACGCAGGTGCGTGGTGAGGGTGAAAGATGCTGAGTTTGGGTTGCAGAATACATGCATGGTGCGTGCAGAGTGGGAACGCCTGGTCTTGGGCCGCTGAGTGGCGGCCCCTGTGGCGGAGAAGACCTCGAGTGAGGCGACAGAGCAAAGTCCACAAGGCCAAAAAAAAAAAAAGAAAAAAAAAAAGAGAGTGTCATGTAGTGATAAGACGGCCTTGGGGGGTGGAAAAAAGAGAGGCAGCGTGGCGCTGGCCAAGAAAAAGGGGAGGGCACGGTGCCCGAAGGGAGACAGATGGAGGGAGACGATGGTTAGCATGTCAGTGACATGGCTGTTCGATTCGGGTCTGTAGGGTCGAGTGTGCCATCGGCGGAGGAGCTGCGAAACAGTGGAGCTAGAAGTGGGGCAGGAGAAGCCAGTGCCGAGTCAGTGGCCAGGCACCTGCAGCAGCTCCTGAGCGCTCCTAAGGAGCGGGCGATGGACGGAGTTGGGGAAGCCAAGAAACCTGACAAGGTGTACTTGGTAGAGGGACTCCCACCATTGCCCAGAAAGACCGTCGAGAGAATTCAGAGTAGAGAGTTCGTCGAGTTTGCCGATTTTCCCATATTCGACGGTGGGCGCAAGGAAGGAGAATGGAGCGCTGAGCGCTCAACCAGTGAGGAGTCGTCCCCAAACAAGCAAAGGGGGGAGACGAAGAAGAAAGGGCTCAAAGAAGTGCCCGATGTGTCGTGGTGGGGTACTTGTTTCACCCTCTACGAACGGGCAAGAGTGGAGGCCAAGCCGGCGCTGGCAAAACAGTTGGCGGCCTACAGGGAGGCCATCGTGGAAACGGCTAGACGCCACAAGTGGGAATACGTGGCGAGGTATGACCACTGCTTCAGGTTGGCAGCGGCAGGCAAACCAGACGTGGAGTGACCGCATGGACGCGGCACTCCTGGTGAGAGAGATCGCCACTCCGTCAGTGGCAAGCAGCAGAGCCACGGGACTCGGAGGCAGAGGCACTCAACAGAGCAGCGGGAGCACGAGTCAGAGAACGGAGAGAAAGCTGCAAGGGGCTTGCTTTCGGTTCAATAGGCAGAACGGAGTCTGCACTTTTGGGCAACAGTGCAGATTTGCCCACATTAGTTCGGTGTGCGGTGGTGAGCACCCAGCAACGCAATGCCCCAGCAAGGCTGTGGCAAAGAGCCAGAGGCAGGACTCAGGGAGCTTGCACTGAGGACTGGCGTGGGAAGGAGACAATGGCAGGGAGGAGCCGGTATGGAGCGGCAGCCATTGGAACATTTTAACTAAAACCTCACACACACGCTAGCTTAGCCAGTTTTCATGTCTTGGTTGTTATTTGGTTGTTACTCACGCTGATATCGTACTTTCACATTATCACTACTCTACACTGAACGCATAACATGGGTGGGCAGGCACGGCTGGGGAGCTACCGCACACACAGACATTCACACTAGCCACGCAACTTTCTAGTGGGTAAGGGGTGAGAACGAGCTTGGTGCTCACGAAGGGAGTGCATGAGTCATCAGTTGGTGCTGTTGACACAGGTTACCAGCTGAGGGAGCCGGAAAGAGTTTCAAGAGGAGAGAAGAGCGTGGCCCTGGAAGGTGCCGACGCAGTAGTTACTCCACTGAAGTGGCAGGAGTGGAGCAGGGAACTGAAGGAACACCCTGGCAAGGAGTGGGCAGAGTTCCTGGTGAGAGGAATCCGTCAAGGTTTCAGACTGGGCCATGATCAGAGCAAAGTCACTGCGAAGGGCCGATCCGGCATCATGTACAACACAGCCAAGCTCGCAGAGGCGGTGAACGAGTACCTCCAAGAAGAGTTGGAGGCAAAAGAGAGTGTGGAGAGTGGTGGAAGAGACGCAGAGGAATGGTGTGGTGCTTAGCCCGTTCAGCCTCATTCCAAAGAAAGGTAAACCAGGGAAGTGGCAACTGATTGTTAATCTGTTAGCTCCAGAGGGCAGCAGTGTCAATGACGGCATTGACAGGAGGCTTGCCACGACGTGGTGGAGCGTGTCCTCAAATTGGGAGCTGGAGCCGAGTTAGCAAAGGCAGACGTCAGTAAGGCCTACAGAAATGTGCCTGTCCATCCTGAGGACAGATGGCTCCTGGGCATGGAGTGGAATGGCCAAGTGTTTGTCGATGGAGTGCTGCTGTTCGGCCTGAGGTCTGCGCCGTTACTGTTCACTGCTTTGGGTGACGCAGTGGAATGGGTGGCTAAGAGAAAGGGAGCCAGCTGGTTGCAGTACTATATCGATGACTTTGTGATGGTGGGCGAAGCTGGAACTGGTGAGTGTGCCCGCTCCATGGAAGCCTTCAAGGAGGTGTGTGAGGTGCTCGGCATGCCACTGGATGCGAAGAAAGAGGAAGGGCCGGCTGTGACTGTTGGACTTGAGCATGACTGTGTCCAAGATGGACTGGTGGTTGCGGCTGAACGTGTCAGCCAGAGCAGACATAGAGTGGTGGTGGAGATTCGGTGTCCAGTGGAACGGCGTGAGCATGATGAAGGCCGTTGTGGCGGCAGAAGAACCACAAGTGGTGCTCACAACAGACGCCTCAGGCTCCTGGGGTTGCGGAGCAGTGTGCGGACCGAAGTGGTTCCAGCTGGACTGGGAGAAGGCTGCAGCAGCCAAGGAGTGGAGCATCATGCCCAAAGAATTGCTGCCCATAGTAGTGGCAGCGGCATTGTGGGGAAGGCGATGGAGGGGCCTCACTGTGAAGGTGAGATGCGACAACATGGCCGTGGTGGCGACCATAAAGTCTGGCTCGTGCAAAGAAGCACATGCCATGCACCTGAGGAGATGCCTGGCATTTCTAGAGGCATCTAACGCTTTTGTCCTGGTTGCTGAACACGTCAGGGGAGCAGACAACGTGGTGGCAGATGCACTGTCCAGGGACAGACTGTCAGTGGCTCTTATTTGTATGCAGGAGGCTGCAGCAGAAGCGGAGCCGGTGCCTCTGGGACTAGTGGAAGTTGTAACAGCCACAAGAGCGGCGTGGTCAGAGCAGCAGTGGAAAGTGCTGCAGAGTTTTACTTCGACCAAGGCATAGCCGAGAGCACCGCCAAGTGGTACGCCGCCGTTTGGAAGAAGTAGGTGTGTGTGTGTGTGTAAGTGTATGGGCTGGACGCCGCTGCCAACGACTGGAGAAAAAGCCATCGCTTATGTGGTGTCGCTGGCAGCAGATGGAGTGCAGGCAGCTACGGTGAAGTATCACTTGGCTGGCATTAGACAAGCTCAGATCAAGGCTGGCTTAAAGGCGCCAGACTGGAGCGCCTCCCCACCAGTGCCATCGCAACCATCACCAGTGAAGTCATCATCCTCGCTGTCGTCAAACTCCTCATCACTGCCCTCTTGAACTGGTTCATGAATATCATCATCAAAGATGTCCTCATCACTAGGATGCAAAAGTGCCAATACTTCACTTGCTGACAGTTTTCTGCTTGCCATCTCACAAGCACTAATAGCTAGAGTAATATATTTGTTTTTAAATATTATATCATTATATTATAATATGTATGTTTATTTGTTACTATACCAGAACAAAGTTTATTATTGTTACAAAATTTACTCACCAATTTCTTATGGTAATCTATACATTTTATAAACTTAAATTAAATTTACCACACTCAAGAATAGTCCGCTACAAAAATCTGTGGCCTCCGTGACTCGACAAAGCAGGTAGACGTCGGGATCGAGTAGGCGCTTTTTTGACACATTTTCGCGTCCTCCGCGGTCAACGATTTTTTTTTAATTGGCGCATTTGGGCGTGTCTTCCGCGATTAATCGGTTAATACTTAACACTACTATAATACAAACTGCTTGTTTGGTAAGGGACAACAACCATTCTGGATCACTCACTGGCAGGTCAGAGGTGGCAGTCCCGAGGTTGATGCCATTCTTGGTGAAGAAGATGGACCGTGTGACCAGGTTCAGGCCACACCCCACCACGTCCCCCGTGGTGAATGTGGGGGCGTAACTCTGGCCCGTTGCAGAGGAGTTATACACACACCCATCGTCGGCATGGTAACCATACGAGTTCCTCTCCCAGCCTGGCAGACGGTTGAGGTTAACTCCAGCACAAGACAGACCAATGCCCATGTAACTACACGATCACACACAAACACACACACAGAACCCGGGCAGTAGGCAAATGATAAGGTAAAGGATAAGATATTATATAAAGACAATTGATTGGGAAGAAGTAGATCTTTGACAAGACAGGATGTTGCACCAGTCAGTGTTTCTCTGCCAGGGGGAAAAAAGAAAAAAGAAAACAAACCTAAATAAAATAAATAACAAAAAAAAAAAAAATAAGGAAAAACACAAAAAACATGATAAAAGAACAATAAAAAACAAACAAAAAAAACAAAAATAAAAAAAAAAAGAAAAAAATAAAAAAACCTCAAAAGAAAAAAAAAAAGAAATAAAAGAAAAAAAAAAAAAAAAAAAAAAAAAACAAAACAGAAAAACCTAACAAAAAAAAAAGGAACAAAAAAAAAAAAAAAAAAAAAAAAAAACAACAAACCAAAAAAAAACAAAAAAGAAAAAAAAAAAAAACAAAAAAAAAAAAAAAAAAAAAAAAAATAACAACCCCGCCACCACCCCCCCCCGCCCCCCCACACCCCCCCACCCCCCCCCCCCACCCACCCAGCACCGCCCCCCACCAACCCCCCCTCCCCCCCCTCTCCCCAGTTACAGTGGCTTACTCAGACTCAGCGTTTGTTATAAACTACAACTTCTTACACAGAGTCTGAAATGTACATCACAAAGAAAGATATTTAGTGTTTTAAGAGCCACCCAGCAAACAAACTTCTACAGCTTACGAGAGTGAAATATCTGCACACACAGCATGAAGAACTGGTTCATGTTCTGTCTCTTTCATCGTTCAATTTAGGACATGTTTACTATTCGTTGGTTCTTTCTATCTTAAATAGCTTTTTATCCTTAATAGAGCGTTGATGAAGATAAGTATAGGGATTCATAACAACTACGTTCCCACAAGAGAGAATACAGACAGCTTTCAAAATATTAATGAAAACCACAGATGTGCTCAGAGTTGGTACTGGGAGAGAAATTGAACCAGTAATTAAGGCTAGATTCCTGAACACAACCTCGATATTGACATGATGGGCAAGGCACTGTAGTTGAGTGACAATACAAATAATGAGATAGAGACAAGAAGCTAATATTAACTTACCCATCTCTGCCTTTACTGATGACTTTGATTTCAAAGTAGTAAATCCCACAAGCTGCTGGTATGGAGTAGATCCCCCTCACTGAGGCGGCGTCTTTGTGGTTATTTCCACTACCTAGAAAGCATTCAATTACTAAACTTATCAGCCTACGTAGCTAATGACCGTTTACCCCAGTTTCTCACCTTTATAATGAACCTTCAAGTTTCCACCAGACAGTCCTAAGTATGTGTATTTATCCTTTGGGTTCCAGGAGCGAGGGAGCGGCGTTTCATTCTCATCTACCTTAGGGTACAGACGGACAAGTCTGTCGCTCTTACCAAGTGAATGTTCCATTTCTCTGCCGGTTCCTTAATTATTAGGTAGTGATCGTCATTGTGAAACACCGCGGTTTTAGCGGGCTTCTATTTGTGCCCACTTTCTTGCTCGGACGACCAGCACCAGGAATCACTCCTTCCTCCCCTCCTCGAGGATGTTACCGGCCTACTCGTTAGCTAGGCGCGTGCACAAGTTACAGAGGCTGCAGTTAGGACTGAGGTGTCTTTCTGAGGAGGTAACTTCTGGGGAAGAGCCTCCAGTGAAAGTAAAAGTGGAGGAACCTTCCATCAAGTTGAAACCAGATGAAGACATGAGAAAAAGCAAGTTGCTGCAGACATCTGCTGGTGCAGTAACTGTGGCTGGATCACATCCCATCTTCATAGACACCCATGAGGCGGTCATGAAGCTGCAGAATGCTGGTGAGTTGTGTTCCATGGTAACAGCTGCAGCCAGCAAGCCACGCCCACCACACCCATTCCCCAGTTCAGTGGTTAGCTGCGTAGCCATAATTGTGTGATATGTCCAAACTCTTCATAAGGACGGAAGCATTTTGTTGTGCTCCTTGTAAGTTCTTTAACAGCGTATTGCGACTCATCTAGTCATTGCACTATGTAGCATTGTTGATGAAGGTGCGAATGACCTCTGAGATACAAATGACCTATGATATGTGCAATATAGTGTGGCATATATTGCGGGATAAATTGGTTGCATGTACTAGTATATCTCACAGTTTTTATTTCTGTATTGCACGCACTCGTTACTTTTTGAAATGCTGCTAATGAATAGCAAGCAGCATTGAGATCAGCTGAGGCACTAGGATAGAGTTAAGAGGTACAGCAGTTTGAAATAGGGTCGCCAACAGTGAGGAAGACAAGAAGTGGCTATTGTAAGAGAATAATCATTAGACCATTCGTACAAACTATTGCTGTGAAGGTAATTAGCATAGAATAACTTTATTACACTCATCAGAGTGTATATAACGAGATATTTCACTCACAGGCTTAATTTTACTCGACAGCAGCTCAAAAATGAATTAGCCTGCCTGTTAGTGAAGTATCTTGCCATATCACACTCATCATGTAATAAGTATATCTATCCATGTATAGTATTATTCCTGTCTCTAATAATTACAGGTCACACTGCTCCACTTAGCTGACATCTCATCCTAAGTAGATTATGGGGCGTGTCACGTTTATATGGCACTCGTTAAGGTGTTGAAGTGATTCTTATGTTTGATGTGCAGTCGTAGTTTAATGGCAGACCATTTCTGCCATCCATTTGCTTTATTCTGTTGCTAGGCTACAATAACGAAGAAGCTGTAGCCATGGTGAAGTTGCTGGTGGACTGTCAGACAAATTCTTTAGCACCTCTACATGCAACTATGGTGGCCAAGCAGGACTTGGTGGGTGTTGTATGTGTGTGCGTATGATGGAGTTTGTGTGTGTGTGTGTGTGTGTGAGTGACTGAGTGTTCTGGATTGCAGGAGATTGCTGAGCTGCGCATGAGGTCCCAGTTAGAAGACGTTCATCATCAGTTAGTTTTGTTGGAACATACCAAACTAGACAGCGTTCAGAGTGACATCACTGTTGTGAGAGAGAAGGTGGAGAGACTGATGGGGTCTTTCAAGGTGAGAGGTGATGTAGCTGTGCTAGATGTCGTGGTTATTTTATGTGTTACATAGTTTATGAAAGATCACCAAGGAAGGCAGACCTCTCACCGAGCCAACACAATCAATCATATTATTGAATGTTTTACATGTTTGGGTGTGTACATGCATGTGTGTGTGTGTGTGTGTGTGTGTGCGCTTTTACAGGAGGAGGTGGTGAAAGTTCAGTCTAACTTGCAACTTGACCTCAATTTAGAGAAAGGTCGCATCAAGGATGAGGTGGGGAGGGTCTATAGTGGGAGGGGTTTATGGTGGGAGGGGTCTATAGTAGGGGAGTAAAGGTCAGGTGGTGTGTGTATGTGCATGTGTTCAGGCAACTTTGCTGAGACAAGAAGTGAAGGACACCAACAATAGAATTGACAGAGAGGTGAGCCAGTGACCACACCCTCTGATCATGTGATTATGTTACCATGGTTATCACATAGGTGGCAGACGTCCGCATGTTGCTGGAGTCACAGAAGCTCGAGTCCATCAAGTATTTTTCTGGCGTGGCCTTCACTGTGGTAACCGTGGTGCTATCAGTGGTGCTGGGACTGTACAGGCTACTCAAATAGACCACACCCCTTTGACCACACCCACTGGAATACATTTTTCTCTGGGCATAATAATATACATTTTATCTCATTATTCATATTATACCAATCCAATCTGGTGTCAACAATCAGGGGGTGGGGCTACAGTAATCCACTCTGATGGCAACAATCAGAGGGTGGAGCTACAGTAATCCACTCTGATGGCAACAATCAGAGGGTGGAGCTACAGTAATCCACTCTGATGTCAGAGGGTGGGGCTACAGTAATCCACTCTGATGGCAACAATCAGAGGGTGGGGCTACAGTAATCCACTCTGATGGCAACAATCAGAGGGTGGAGCTACAGTAATCCACTCTGATGGCAACAATCAGAGGGTGGGGCTACAGTAATCCACTCTGATGGCAACAATCAGAGGGTGGGGCTACAGTAATCCACTCTGATGGCAACAATCAGAGGGTGGGGCTACAGTAATCCACTCTGGTGGCAACAATCAGAGGGTGGGGCTACAGTAATCCACTCTGGTGGCAACAATCAGAGGGTGGAGCTACAGTAATCCACTCTGATGGCAACAATCAGAGGGTGGGGCTACAGTAATCCACTCTGATGGCAACAATCAGAGGGTGGGGCTACACCAATTCAATCAGTGGGTGGGGCTACACCAATTTACCCTGGTCCCGACGTGGGGCCGCAGCCGACCGGAGTCGGCCCGTTGTCAACAATCAGAGGGTAGAGTGTGCCCTTTACAAATATTTTATAGTTATTGCAGCTAATTGACTGATAATCTACTAGTTTTTGTTCATAAAATTTGTTAGAGAAAAGAAGAAATCAAGCCAATCTTCAACAAGCTTCAATGCAACTGATCTTTATGTCTTTTTGCATTTGCTGAAAAAAATTGACAAAAAAAAAAACATTTTTAGTGATCCCCAATAATCATACATGCTGCACTGCGCAGTGCTGCATGACAACTTTTTTTTTTTTTTTTTTTTTTTTTCGAGATTTTGGCCACCGTGTGGAAAGTTTGGCAGGGTCGCCGGTCGCGGATATGTATGTGTGGTTAATTGTGTGTCGTAATTTCAACCACGCCCACAACACTTGATAGAACATAGAGATTTGTGGAGGGAGCAGTCCAAAGCAAAGAGAGTACCAGTCTAGTGAGCAGCTATGGCGGTGGCCTCCAGCAGCCCTAGCTCCAGAGTGGAGCTGAGCATCTCTTGCGCTAATCTGATGGACAAGGACGTCTTCTCGAAGTCAGACCCTATGGCTGTGGTTTATGTACTCAAGAAAACGGGCTTTGTGGAAGTAAGCTATTTGTATATCTTGTTAGAGGTTAATGATGCAATCATTAGCACGAATGTAGTAATACTATCCTGGTATTAGTGCAAACTGTAATGAATTAAAGGCCCTCCTGCCTGTATCTAGCATGTGTACTATCTCATATAGCAACTTCACCTGCCAACAAGAATGGTGTGACATAGCTGTGTAAATGGGTCGTTAATGGAGGTGTGCTAAACTATTGTAGTTATGTCACACTGTTTTCTTCGATGGAGTTGCGTGCAGGATAGGTGGTGAATCAGCCCGGGCTTAAAATTGAACGTTTATATGACCCTTTACCCAGTGTTCTCTCTAGGGCTTTTTTGAGTGGTGCCGCACCATTAGATTTGCACAATGCACCACTTGGATTCTGGTATGGAGACATTATGCACCACTGGTGGTGGTGGGTTTGGTGGGTTTGTTGGGGTTTCTTTTTTTTTAACATTTGACAGTTGATGCCTAAAATACTATTACTAATGTAACATTTTTTTCTTCTTATACTTCACTGGTAGTCTCTGCGGTGTTGTGTGTGCTTTACCTAACTGTGTGTGCCCATCCAAACTTAGTACCAGTGCAATGTTTTCAGAGTCTATTTTAAGCACAAATTGGTTTGTTTCTTCTTTGCTTGTAGTATGGTCGCACAGAATGGCTGAAGAACACATTGAACCCACAGTTTGCCACCACCATAGAGATGGACTACAAGTTTGAAGAAGTCCAACCTCTCAAGTTCTGTTTGTACGACATTGACAACAGCACTAGTTCCTTGGACGACGATGACTTCCTGGGTAGCCTGGAGTGCACTCTGGGAGAGGTGTGTGTGTGTGTGTGTGTACATGTGTACATACATGTGTGTGCCATGTGCAGGTAGCTGCCATGTGTATGTATCATGTGTTGTGATACATGTGCACTTTATACATTGTGTCCACCTTGACATGTGTCTTCCTATACGTACGTATGTGTGTGCATTGGTAATATAAGTTATACTAGTTTCACCAGATATGGCAGTTGGCTCATAGAGAATGGTGTAGTTTGCAAGTGGTAGTATCGACACCAATCTGCCGTGGTAGTAGTTGCTTTACTAACCTGAGGTTTGTAGTAAGTGACCAGAGTGTGAATACTATTATTGGCCGGTGGTTGCCGATCTGTCCAGTACACAGTACGTCTGCACAGCAGGTGGGGGTGTGGTCATTACAGAAGTGTTCGTATGGTAAGGAGCTCATGCTCCTTGTTTCTAAAGCTGGAAGGAACTCTGCACTTCTTGAGATGTGCCGTATGCCCTCGAGTGTATTATGTAGGTGTGTGTGTGGGCTATGTTTGCAGATTGTCAGTTCTTCTCCATTTACTCGGGAACTAGCCGGAAGTGAAGGGAAGAAGGCTAAAGGCAAGAGAGGAACTCTAACGGTAAGATGCATTCTGCTGACTCATCACTTTCACTTTCTCAACTAGTCTGTATATTTCTATTAACAAATAAACACATTTACTTTCAGATTAGAGCAGAAGAATTGTCCAAGAATCAGTCGGATGTGCAGATTCAGTTTGCAGCTGAAGATCTTGACAAGAAGGTTGGCAAACAGCTCTATGTGTGTGTGTGTGTGTGTGTGTGTGTGTGTGTGTGTGTGTGTATGTGTGTGTGTGTGTGTGTACTACTCTTGCTTCTTATTGCAGGACTTCTTTGGTAAGTCTGATCCCTATCTGGAGTTTTCCAAGAAGAACCAAGATGGTAGTTTCACTCCTATGCATACGACGGAGGTACGTACATGTGTCCAGACGAGGACTCCTTCTCTCCCTTGCTGATCTGGTCTCCGTTTTGCTAGCCCCAGTATCTAGTGTCTAATGTTGTGATTGTTTCAGGTAATCAAGAACACTCTGAACCCCGTGTGGAAGCCTTTCACCATCTCCAGCCAGAAGTTGTGCAACAATGAGCCAGAGAGAACCATCCGAGTAAGTGAAACTCACAGCAGAGCATTCCTGGCACGTGTATGTACGTGTGTGTGTGTGTGTGTGTACGTGTGTGTGTACGTGTGTGTGTGTGTGTGTGTGTGTGTGTGCTTGTGTGTGTGTGTGTGTGTGCTTGTGTTTCCAGGTGACTTGCTATGACTGGGATTCAGACGGGAGTCACGACCTCATCGGAACTTTTGAAACCAACTTGGCTGAGCTAGAGGTGTGGCTAAGTGGGCGTGGCCTCTGGGCTAACCTATTAGTTGTTTTACTTTAGGGAGGCCAAGTCAACAGATGGGATTGCATTAATGAAGGGAAGAAGCAGAAGAAGAAGAAGTACAAGAACTCCGGGGTTGTCAAGCTGCTGAGTGTGAAGGTATTAGTTGTGAGAAGACGTGACAACTCTCCCATGAGGTCACTTTATGTCTCTGCAGACTACTAGACTCTACACTTTCCTTGACTTCATCATGGGAGGCTGTCAGATCAACTTCACTGTAGGCATAGACTTCACTGCCAGTAATGGAGAACCATCCAAGCCTGACTCACTCCACTACCTGGACCCTGCGAAGCCAAACCAGTATACTAGAGCTCTGATTGCCGTGGGAGATGTCTGCCAGTATTACGACTCGTATGTGCTCTTTATTCAGATGGTCCACATGTGACAGATTCTTTGTTTGTTGTTGTTGTTATTGTATTGTTTTCATATTGTTGAATTCACATTACTTTTTACATTTTTTTAATTTAATTATTTATTTATAATTAAGTATTTAGTTATTTGTAAATTTAATTAATTACTTCATTTATTTATTTACTTATTTTATTTATTTATTTCAGTGACAAGCTCTTCCCAGCTCTTGGATTTGGAGCTCAAATCAACGGACAAGTATCTCATGAGTTTGCCCTGAATGGGAACCCGTCAAACCCATATTGTACTGGAATACAAGGCGTGGTGACCGCATACCAAAATGCCATCAGATCTGTGACGCTATGGGGACCTACCAACTTTGCCCCTATAATTAACCACGCAGCGCAGTTTGCTACGGAAGCCAAGAAGAATGTTGAAGTGCAGGTCAGTGTGAGACTGTTCCATTGTGAAATTCTAACATTCTAATTTTTTA
>WLWD01002417.1_pt1 | contig 62872 bp, 39 predicted proteins | sample 6712731 | NCBI WGS metagenome assembly WLWD01 (sample SAMN12718690, study PRJNA576275) | sponge metagenome | isolation source: marine sponge | host: Mycale hentscheli | place: New Zealand: South Island, Marlborough, Capsize Point | collected 2014-11-01
AAATCAAGAAGTTGAAATGAAAGAATGAGAAATAAAACGGTTCCAATGTTCAGTGATCACTTGGAGCATGGGCAGGTTTTAGCAGTACACTTGCAGTGAGAGCCACACTTGCAGTCACCTCCCTTGCATCCGCCACTTTCGAGACATGGACAAGATGCACAGCAAGGACAAGTACCAGCTTTGCATTTGCAGTTGGATCCACAGCAACAGTCTGCTCCTTTGCATCCCCCTGGTTGACAGCAAGGGCAAGATGCTCCACAGGGACAAGTACCAGAAGCGCATTTGCAGCTCTCTCCACATGGGCAGTCAGCTCCTTTGCATCCACCAGGCTTGCTACACTGGCACGAAGATCCACAGGGGCATGACCCACAGGAACTTTTGGGAGCACAAGGACAGGTCCCAACAGCGCAGCGACATTTTTCTGGTCCGCAAGTGCAGGTATCACCAGGGCATTTTTGACAGAGGCAAGGACAGCATTGTCCGTTGCAGTTAGTGCATTTGCAGTTGGGTCCACAGGAACAGTTGGGTACTATATTCAAGCATAAATATCAACGATATGCTACACACCGCAGCGCGGAACTTACCAGCACAATCGGCCATTACGATACTCGATTCCAAGATTCGATTATGAAGAGAGCTTCCGAATGTTCAAGTCTTCCAGCAGCGAGTGAGATGCAATTCACTGGCCAACCGAACTGTTTATAGGATACAATTTTGGCGCAGTTCTCACACGAACGATCTAGATTCGTGTGCAAGGACACCGTGTGGACATGTTTGAAGGTAGTCGTGTGCAAAGTTGGTGCTAAAAGTCTATTCACATAATGATTATACTTGGAGACGAGTGCAAAACCGTGTGCAAAACCGTGTGCACAACATTTTCTTCGTGTGCAAAGACTAGCTTCCCGTGTGCAAAGATGTCTTTCCCGTGTGCAAAGCTTTCCCGTGTGCAAAGCTTTCCCGTGTGTGCAAAGATAGATAATCTTCCCGTGTGCAAAAAGGCGTAGCTATCTTGCTCTCTGGCGTATTAGCATAGGTTCCAAGTGCCACGAAAGCTCCGTGGCAGTCACGGAATTTTACTCTATCAATCTGCCACGCACGGAAGTTCTGATTGCCTATTGTCTGCCACGGAAATCCCCCTATCAGAAACCACAGTTTACTTAATACCTAGCTTTAATAGAAAACCATACTCTATCAGCAAAACCATACTCTCTATCAGCAAAACCATACTCTCTATCAGCAAAACCATGCAGCGTATCCATGTAGGCCCTCATGATGCAATTCCACACAACACTTATACATATCAAATTTTGATTTCTGATCTTGAATACTTCTTTCTTGGTAGTACTGGCAATGGCAGAGTGTTTCCCAACCACCTGCTCCTAAGAAAGCAAAAAAAAAAAGGAAAGACAAGGCTAACTCATTTTTGATAATAAGTGGATAGAACATATTTATTATAGTTGATGTCTGGACTTTTGAATATTCCTTGCTCAAATGCAGAGGCAGAAAGGGGCTTCTCAGTGCTGAGGAAAGTCCATACTGACAGAGGGCCAGTCTTAGCCACTCTACTATTATTAGCTTGCTGAGAGTTATGATGAACAATAGTGATTGCTGCTTTGACACTATAATTATCAGATGAATTGATTACAAAATGCAAAAAAGCTACAATCATTCTCCAAAATGAATCAATATAACAATAGTCATTGTCATTAATTATATTCATAACATTAATTACATGAAGGATGTGGTCAATTGAGTTGATTTAATTAATGGGTGTGGTTTGTCACTGATTTCCATTTCTCAAACTTGGAACCTATGGTATTAGTGAAAGTCCTTCTTCCTCGCTCTTCTTCTCGACGCTGAGCCTCCGCTGCGGTAAATCGGGTCAAACCGTCCTTCAACTTTGCGTACCCTCGCCGCTAGGCATAAAGTGTAGGCTACCGGAAGGATTTATTAACAAGAAAAGGCGTAATGATTATAAGAATATATGCATCCAATGCAAAATTTTCCCTAATCAATGAAGTCAGCAAGATTACTGGTACACGTAGTGAAAAGTGGTATGAAGATACAGTTAACTTTCACCATCATAATCAGAAGGATAGAATGGCCCTACTGGTGAGCATATTGACTCCAGGCAGTAGCCTCTGAAACATGGAAGCTTATAAATATTGAAAATAAAAGCTAGTAAGTTAAGTTTAGCCTCTATTAGCTAGATACCGTAGTAGTAGGCATTCCCGTAATACGACTGATATTAGGCAATCAGTTAATAAGCATGTTGTACAGGTAAAGGACTTGGCCATTATCACCTTACCAAACACCAAGATTGGGGCTATGATGACAGTGTACCTATTCTATGTTGAAAGGCTATTATTCCATGTTCAAAGAAGCTATCAACAAAGGAATGGTAGTTTCATAGGTTTTACATAATACATATAAAATGTGTAGAACAGAAAAATAATTGTAGTCCTTTCTATGTTTATTTATCAATTCGTAAGCGGTCCTGGGTTCGATTCCGTGGCAACCAAATATTTTTTAATTCTGCATTGTTAAAAAAAAAAAAGCCTGGAAAGAGAGAGAATACATCTAATATAGTTTGTATAATAGTTCTGTTTTTGAGGGACGTTCTTTGCTCAACTCAAGGCATCCAGTAGTGTACCACAGGAGGGATGCAAAGTGGTTGACAGTGGGGGCATTATGCAAATTAATTTAAAGTCACAGTGAAAATTGGATGGAAAAATCAGATTATGCAATGTCCATCTCAGTTGTTCAATATGTCTATCAGGTGTTCTATGTTGTTGCTTTGTTTTTGTGAATATGCATGCATATAGCTATAATGACATCATAAAAATAGCATAACTTCCATCCAGGTCATCAATTCTTCTCTTCTTCACTCAAGAAGCAATAAATAAATAAATATAAAAATGAAACAAAACTGATTTGCCATAATGACAGCTGCAATAAAAACGAAGCAAAAGATCATACAATTACATAATGATAGCTTACATCGGATTCTAAAGATGGAAAGAAATGTCCTTGATTCTGTTCTACAATGTTTATTTTAACGATGAAATAAAAAATTACAAAATGATAATCAAATAAAAAGAATAAATAATAATAATAATAATAATAATAATCTAATTCTAGTTAATTGGGTGCCCACCTAAAATAGAAATGGCATTCCCATGTTGAACGGCCGCTGAAATTTTTTGGTAGAGGAAGGAAGATGTCTTCTCCTCCCCAGTCTCTCTCCTGTCCAACTCCTTAAAAAAAAATTCCAGGTCTGGGGTGAATACTCCACTGGTCTCTACTGCCACTGCAGGTGTGAAGGAATGAGTGACAGGCAGACCGGCATATTTCACACACTTCCTGTCTTTGCTTGAGAAGCCACCTCACCTGCTGCCACTGTAGCATGATTGCAGTAAGAAGGAGCATAGCAGACAGAAATGTTCTAGAAGAAGGACCACGGACTGAAATGTTCTTGAAGAAGGTCCACGGACTGAAATGTTCTTGAAGAAGGTCCACAGACTGAAATGTTCTAGAAGAAGGTCCAGGGAGGACTGAAATTGTTTGTGCAATTTGAATTGAATTCATGAGGCTATCAGAATCATGAAATTTAAATTTTAACTAATGGTGATTATAGACACAATGCATGCACGTGAAATAACTGTGCATAGCTACTGTGTGCTCCCGTGTGCCCTCACAAGCAATAAATCTTAAATACTCCTCCCACCCCCTTACTCTTGCTTTCTGAGTTACTTTCCAGTTCTTTTTATTTTTATTTATTATGTATTTTTTTATTTTATTTTACAGTACAGTAGCTTGCTAGACTCATTAAACTATTTCATAGGGTCCGTTTGAATTTTTGGAAATTAGATTTGATATATCTCAACTTGAATGAGTAGATTAGCTTATTATTGCACAGCTACAAATTCATAGATCTTCACTGAAGAAGGTCCACAGACTGAAATGCTCTAGAAGAAGGTCCATGGACTAAAATGTTCCAGAAGAACGTCCACAGACTGAAATTTTCTAAGAAGATCCATGGACTGAAATATTCTAGAGGAAGGTCCATGGACTAAATATTCTAGTCCAGGGACTGAAATGTTCTAACAAACCTGTACCATTAAAATTCATAGCATTACAGCTACAATATTTTTGTCAACATTATTAGTACAATATAAAAATCCTTTCTTCATTTTTTAAGTGAAATTCTTAATAAATGGAACTTGTAGCCATAGCTAATTTTTTATTTCAATATTTTTTGCTACTTGAAGTGTATCATTTGCTCCACTTTTTCTTGGATGCACATTTTATTTTCTAGCAATAAACAGCCAATATTCAATATATTCTTTGACCACATACACATATAGCTAGCCATGTCTTTTTCTTCCTGTTATATACAGATACAGAAGTGGATACTATACAAAAAAGTTTCAGTTGAAATCCAACTTTTGCACCCATAATAGCTAATATAACAATGTTGTGCAATCATGAAGGAATAGATAAATTAATATAAATTATTACTAAATTATTTACCAAAAATACTCTGGTGTTTAGAAGTGTCCTCTTCACATTGCAACCAACTAACGGATTGCAACTACATGAAACAAGGTGTCACAACCACCTGGGAGTTGTGCCTATGAAGAATTCCTAAGAAAAATCAAACTATTCGCGGACCAATATTCGCGGACCAATATTACCCTACACCATATCACGCTCAATGAAAACTATCCTATATCGGGACTGGGAGAAAGTAAAAGCTGGTGATGCCTTCGTTTACTTTGCTCCGGCCCTACTTCTATCTGTGGCTAATTCGTATCTCAGCAGAATCACCTAGCAATGAAGTGCGTGAATTCGAGGGAAGATTAATAAGGAGAATGTTCGAAGAACTAGCGGTAAGGGTAAACTTGAGTAATCAGACCTATAGCCAACCATATTAGAATGTACAGTCACAGTGAGGCATAAGCCAAAACTATATATTTATAACCAATGTCATGTTGCATGGCCTGGTGCTTAACATTAACACAAAGTATGATAGCTGGGGTCACAAAAATACTTTTAAGATTTGAGAGATGTTTTTAGACACTTTAAAGGTAACCCAGCTAACCTGTAAAGCCTGAATGTCTTCTGTCACTATAGCTAGTTGTTGCTGATTTTGTTGTCTTTGTGCATGTTTTATTTTTTCCCTCTTAAAACTTTTTTCCTGTAATCTCTCCAAGCAATTTGTGAGTATAAATATTCAATCTAAACTGTTTGGCCTATGCATTGTGGTAGACGTTGTTTTGGTGTCACTAGACTTATAAGGCTTTCAGTGGTCTGGGATCCCCCAAATTCTCAGACATTTATACAACTTTCTCCCACTTCCCTTAAAAAATGATTATGATTATTCAGCTAACCAGTCTTTGAATATTTTAAGTACATGCTAGTACATTTGAGTTCAAGTCACTCTTATTGCAAATGTGGTGTTGAAAATGAGTAACAGTTTTCTGGGAATTTTTTAAATGACCAAATGTCAACTTTTGCTGATCAAGCTAGTTTGAGATATTGGAGCTAAGATTTTCTCTGAGGGTTGCAGTGTACCTTTATTTTAAAAAAGCTTACAGTGGTACAGAGGCAGATCCAGCACAGGACAGGGAGGGTCCCAAATACATTTAGCTAGATCAAACTTATTAAAACAGTATTTTAATGGACATTATATTCAAATATGAATGAAGTTGACCTATAAACTAAACTGCTTGTATTAGTACCCTCATTATAAAATGGTTCAATGTGATAGGGCCACTGGCTCCCTAAACATTCCCCCCAACCCCTCCTACCCACCTCTGTGGTGGGAGTGTATATAGTACTCCAGCAAGAGTGCAGCTACACAGCTCATTAATTTCATAATGTAGTTGTGAACCCATCTAGAAGGGCAGTTATGGGTTGATTTGTCTACAGTCAAAAAAAATTGGACCATCTTTTGAATTAATATTAGAAATTTGACATCATAAAATGCTACTATGAGCAGATGAGGTTTCTTTTTCAGAAGGTGGGTCTCAGCCCCCCTTCCCCCCACCCCCCCCTCGCCCCCAAATTGCGGAATTAAGGCACTGTGCCACACCCTAGTCTAGCTTCACATACTATCTCTGCTATGGTGTTAAATTAATGATTTTCCAAACAAATTTCGCTAGAGTCTAAATTATATCTTAAAAATTTATCATCATCACGACTACAGATCGATCTGCAGTCATCAGTCAGCTCGCCATGCCTATTCTCTCTCTTCCCCAAAACGAACTAGATCACTTGATTTCTTCAGCACCTGAGTTGCTGGAATTCTCCCTTAATAAAGTGAAGGATCTACCAAAAGATGTGAAAATGAAACTAAACATGTCACATGACTCCAGTGTGATACTGAGAATGTTCTGGATTGTAAAAATTATCCCAGATAAGTTGCGCAAATTAACCGAAGAAGATTGGAAATCTATACTCGAGAATCCGAAAATCTTATTCCCTCTAGTTGTCTTGTTCCAGAATCCTTTTTTTAAGCAAGTAGTGAAACAATTTGCAAACCTTAATACAGTGGTGCAATACATTCACAGATACAGGAATATCCTGTTTGAAATGCTGGATAAATCTGCAGACAGTGTTGACCCTGTGAATATTGGAGAAGTAACGACTTCGCATAGTGACATATTATATTATGACAAACCAAATCTACCAGGTACTGAATTTAAAATACCTCACGATGTGGTTACTACTGGTCCAGAAGTTTACATTGGCGAAAAGAAGTCTTCACATTCAGATATAGGAGTTGAAAGACAGAATACGCCTTCACTGAATTGGAACTCAGGCACAAAATTTATGCCAGATCAAGGCTACAACTCATATAATGTAGATTATGGAAGTGGCACAGATGATGGAAGTGGCACAGATGATGGACCTGGCAAAGATTATAGTGTGACTTACAGCCAGGGTGACAGGGTCAAAACAGAGAGATGGGAAAAATTTACTGATTATATGGATCCAAATGGTAAGTCTGACTCTGTGTTTGTATGTGTGTGTACATGTGTGTGTGCTTGAAACACACATACATACACATATGAATATGTGTTGAGGATTGTATTACTATTGTTTCCAAGTGTAATGCTAAAATAATGTACTCCAGAACTGAAAAACTGTTGTTTTAAGCATTATTGTTGAATTAGAATGCAGATTGTTGTGTCTTTTTGATTAGGGAAGATGGGGGCTTGCATGCGTACTATTAGGAATCAGCACAAGACAGGGTGATTGTCAAATGGGTAAATGGTCGATAATAACTGAAACAGCATGATAGAGATTGATAGATAAAACAATGTAGTGGTTACATACGATGGAATTGAGAGCTTTACGAATGAAAATGAAGAGAGAAAAAACACAAAAGTTTCAACAGTGTGTACCACCTTTTGGACAAAGCAAAAAGTGTGAGGGTATATCAAATCTTATTTCATGTCTCTGCTATATAAAACTTCTAGTATTAAGTGCTGTCATTGAATATCAAACACTCACGCACATCTGCACACAATAATCCTTCACACTAAGCATTGCTGCCATGTATTTCCATTATTTAAAATGTGCCAGAGAGTAAACTGATTCAGCAGTAAAGAGAAAGTATCACTTTCAAATAATATATATGGACTGCTCTCAAGAAATTTATCAATTATCTGTGTGGATTTGAGCCATTTATAATTATTATTTTTATTATTCCAATTGTCCATGAGCCTAAAATAACCACACAACTACATTACAAATTAGTTGTATGCCAGTGCTAGACCTGTTGACTGTTAGCATGCACATAGTTGTGTGCTTTTTTCTTTGTATTTCCCTATTTCCTAATTATTGTATGATCACCGGTATTATATCTTAGCGTTTAATTTTAACACACTAGTTTCTTGCATCAGAGTAAAAAAAAAATCTTCTAGTTATCTACCTAGCTCTAACATTAGCTACTGTAGCTATTGGCTAGGGAAGTGAGTAGCTCTAGTGTATTAATAAGTCTCTAAGGATAAGTTCTACTCTTTCTCTGAAACAAACACCATCCCAATCACAAACTTGATGAGAGGGCTTTGACTGGGGGAAGAGACAGATATGGCTAGCTACTTGCAATCGCACCTCAACAATGCATCCATTGCTATGGTAGCAAATTGTCAACAATTGTTAACTCTCTCAGCGGCAGAAAACAATATTGAAGTAGAACTAGCTATTAATTTCATTTACACTTCCAAGCCATTGATTTAATTCATTCACTCCTTCTATAATTTCATAGGTGACTTCCATTCATCTAAGCAACATCGACATGGCCGCTATCATATTCTGACAGTTTTCCTCTTACTAGGCGGTGTTATACTTGTAGCATACATTTGTATACGTAAACAAAAGAAGGTGAGTCAAGAAAAATACGAAGTTTGAAAGACAGAACAATGGCTATTATAATTACAATTGTCAAAGTTTTGACCCCTTCATAAAAAATAGATTGAAATTTTCTCACTTAATAATATATAACACTGTCTAGAAAAGTTTCAATCTAGCTATTATTATTATATAATATAATAGATATTATTATTATATTTTTCCTATTCAGCTGAATGAACTTGTAGGCAGCTGCATGTCTGGAGAGTTGAAGGTTGAAAGAAACTGCATCTACAAACGTGTGTTGACCACAGAGGCCTAATTCAGAATGAAGGCACAAGCTATGGTCACGCACTATGTATTCATAGCCGCATTCTAGTAGCTAACACTGTCTAAATAGCACATTATGAAATCTAGCTACACTCTAGATTTCTTTGTGCACTTTATATTTTTGTTTTAACCCTCATTCACACCCAAGTGCATACAATTATGAGATTATATTTTATCGTATTATATAATTAAATAAAGACGGAGTGTTTAATAGTAGTGTAGCTTTATTTAATGACCTTTGATCAGACTCAGAATATCATGGTCCCATACAACTATTCAAAGGTGATCTATTATAAAACTAAGACAAAGTAAAGCTGACTAAATCAACACTACTACTTTCTTAGTATAATGTCCATGGCTTATTTTTAGCAAGGAAGGTAGTATCACTCTGTTGGAATTCCTCAAACTTGTACCCTCAATTACACACAAATTTGATCACTGAGCATGTACTACCAAGAACTGGTCGGATGAGGTCAATAAAGTAGCTACTCAAAACAAATATGTATGAAGTAGTGCATGAATAGGATTACAACTTTACACCAAATGGATTTTCCCAATACAACAAATAAAATTAAATATTTCAGTACACTAAAGAACCTACAACAGGTCAGACTGTGTCATCTAGGACTTGAAATGCGTATGAATCTTTGGATTCACTTCCAGACGATTATGGAATGTTAGCATAAATGAATAATTTTGGACCTATATTATGCATTACAGTGCACAAACAGAACCTAATGAATGGATATGAGATCTGAAGGTGGGTCTATATTCTCTTTGGGCTGTATAGTACCAAATAGTCACTCCAGAATAATTAATAATATTCATTTAATTTAGTAAACATGGCAATAACTATATTCATAATATTGACAAAGTATGTTTGCAGTGATCAACAATTAAGCTTATGGGGGAAAATAAACATATTGTGTGATAATGTCCCTATACCAGCAGAGTAGGAAATGTGCAGACTGAGCATTATGGTGTTGGTCGGCAAGTATAAAGACACTACACTACAATAAAAGGCATCACCTAATGTGGGAGAGACAGTCAACTAAATATGACAGACTTTTCAGTCCAGTTTTCTGGTTCAGGGAGTGGACTATTAGGTTTGACCACGAGGTGATTCATTAATGCTATTGATAAAGAGGACAGCTCACAAGTTTAGTCAAGAAACTTACTTACTTTTTTTCAATTCAATTGCACTCATTCTAAAAGGTGTTTCTGTTTCACATAGTGTGTACGAACTATCATGAAATTATTAGTCCCTAATTTACTTCGGACCCTAGTGCTTTACAGCAACCAAAACTGGCATTATGTCTGCTATGTATTAGGTAAAGCATCTTCGAAAATGTAGGTATGTCTAGCTGACTATGCATGATAGGCCATTCCTCTTTACCCACACTACTTCCAAGGTAAAGTATTTCCTTGTTACCATTGCCTGAAGTTAAGGTCTTGGCACTCAAATAATTCTAGATCAATTATTACATGTGTATTGTTAGTAAACTCATCTTTTTGCAACGTACATTATTATACTTTATGTAAGTGTAGCTACTGCTAAAACTACTTTGGTAAGGTAATTATTTAGCTAAATCTACAAAGAACGTCCTGAAGTGTACTTTACCTAATCAGAATTATTCAGTCATGCCACCTGTCTCAGTCATTCATTCATTCTATAGGCGAATTCCAATCAATACGGCCATTTCACATCCTGACTACACTCTTCATATAATTATACTCGGCAGAATTAACTATAGTATTGCATTTGTTTGTATGTGCAAAAGGATAAATGTAATGAAAAAAAATACAAAACAGCTAAAGCATTGAATGTATTTTTAAGATGTATGGCGTGAAGTAAATCTCAAGTAACGTAAAGCATAGACTTGTGAATACCTAAAGTAGAAAGTTGGAAACGATCAATCCATTATACAAGAAAGGTTAGATCTATATGATTTGATCCTACCAAAATATTCTTGAAGCTTCTTTTTAATTACATAAGTAATTTATTATTGCCCAATCAACCGAATGAAATCATCAGCAACTACATACAAGCCAGGGAAGCGGACAGGTCAAGGAATATACTACTGACTCATAATTCAGAGTGAAGGAGTTTGTTAGTCTTTGTGATGCCCAATGAATGAACTACCATGACACACTTCTCAGCAGCCACCAATATCAGTGGCAAAAAGAAAAAAGTCTGGATCCATCTATCTTAGTTAATTGGCTATAGCTAATAGCTATTTCTTTTATTTCGAATTTTTCCATAATTAACCGGTAATGGTCTCCTGTAAGGAATAAATTGGAATGACAATGCATGCCAAACAAATTTACTTTAGTTGTTTAGTTAGTTCTGAAAGTGCAACGTTCCATTTTAGTTTAGGCCTAACTTGGTCAGGTACGTTAAGTAGCTATTGGTTATTTAGGATAAGTTAAAACATGAACTGTATGACCCAGTTTAGAATATTGATGTAGCTACCTTCACAAAGTGAATGGCCGTCCTAATCATCACAGCACATCAAAGAACTAGACTTACTGGTTGAGCAACTTTAAGGGAAAGTTAAATAGTGAATGCTAGCTAGATATACACATCCACAGCATATGCATTATGCTTGCAGTGGGTCACTTAATAAGATATATTTGTCAAAACAGGCCCAAAATATTTAAGTTCCTAACTGTTGCCAGTCTTCAATAGACATTGGATGGCAAAAATAAGTAATTGTGCTCAACTGGTCTAAAAATAATAATAAATAATAACAATAATAAAACAAAAAAAAGCTTGCAGAGCTCATGAATACTGAAAAGGTAAACCAAACTACTTCCCTATCTTATAGAAGCTCAAGTTGACTGCCACACCTCTATAGCTATCTCAAATCGTTGCGTCAACGAAACAAGTCATTAAATTTTTACCTTTCACCAATCTTCTGTAATGAAAGATGCTCTAAGACAATAACTATCAACCACAACTCCTGCTACAACTACTTTCACTCTAACTATCACATCATCAGCTATCTGTCACACACAGTTCACTTATGCCTGAACAGACTGGCTTAGCCTAGCTCGCAATGATTGAAATCGCACTTAAAAAAATATACTTCCTAGGAGGCATATATATGAAGTTTAATAACATTGAATTGAGAAATCTGATTGGACAGTTTGAGCGGTATAGGAAACCTGTCACTGTAAATAACTGGACATAACGTGCTGTTAAACTTAGGATTATTTACCTGTGCATGTGTGTGTGTATGTGGGCATATGTATGTTGTGTGTGTGTGTGTATAATTTGATATGCTACATATCTATACATGCTATAAGAAGCAAACTGAATCCCATATTATTATTGAAACAGCAGTAATCGTGTGGGGGTAAGCTACAGCTTCTGTTTGGACAGTAGTGAGGTTGCTATTGGCATTCACCTGTCTACACTACTACAGCAATCTGGTAACCGTTTAACCTACTCCAAAGTCAAAACAGCAAATAACTGTTAATTGGGGACTTAACAGCAGAAAGCTTATGTACTGGGGACTTAAAATACAACAAGAAGTTAATTTATTGGGGGACTAACAGCAATTACTGGGGACTTAGCATAATATATAGCTAAAAGCTAACTGACTTAACATAACAAAGCCAATTTATTGGGGACTTAATAAAGTCCATGAGACTTTAGTTATGATCTTGGAGTTTACCACATATGATAGTGATTTAATAAGTAAACTACAAACTGAGGTATTAGAAATATAACTACTCGAAATAGAAAAGTTGAATTAAACTTTACAAAATTTAATTATAAAAATAGATATTGCATTAAATAACTCACTACAGTGACATTCAAACTGTTACCCAGAGCCATGTAACATTGTCTTATGGTGAGATGACGAGGGAAGCTAAAGTCTGCTGGAAAACACATTAAATTCGCCACCTCCCTTGGAGTGAAATAACGGAGTTTGAGACTCCGTAGTTTCTCGACGTCATTATCAGATTCTTTAAACTCTGCAAAGCATTTCTTAAAATCTTCCTCTGTTAGTGAACTCTGTAGCACCGATCCAGTTCCTACAGCGTAGTTTCCGTATCCTTTTGTAAAACAGCACGAATTAGCGGAAGTAGTTCTAATGATATCTAGAGCCATTGCGAACTTGGAGAGTATCTTATCTGGGACAAGATATTCAGAAATAACCTCATCGTCCAAATCTTGTAGATAATGTGAAAGCTGTTTGCAAGCCTTAATTGAATCTTCATAATCCTTACTACAGTTTGGACTACATAATGACTGCATATTGGATTGTAGAGCTTTAATAATGATCTCTGGATCAGTAATAGGAGATGGCTGACCAAAGCCGCTATGTTCTTCGTGAGCAAACGTCAATGGCTTTCTCTTGGCGAGCTGGTAGTATCGTAATCTTGAATTGGGGATTCCGAACTGACTAGGACTCAGCAGAAATTCTTGAAACTTGTAACCTAATGACTGTAAAACTCTAACAAACTCATCTCTGGTGTTCGAACACTCAAAGCCTTTCACGTTCTCCATCAGAACATAGTCAGGTGGGCACCGCATCTCTTGTAGAATATGCATTAAATGGAAAAAGCTGTCGGTTCTTCTGTCTTGGTTATCTCGCTGGCTTCCTTGCCTGGTAAAGGGTTGACAAGGAGGGGAGAGGAAGAAAACGTTGGCTTTAAAGGAGTCTAGTTCACTAGCAGTCATACCACAAATGTTCCTTCTCATTTGGTTAGTACTGGGAAAGTTGTGAAGATATATTGCAGTCGTGTTGGTATTGACGTCTATGGACGCAACAACTCCATCTTCTTCAGGTGTAGAGGAAGAGGTTCCAGACTGCAAGAAAGCGTAATGAAATCCTCCAATTCCGGCGTAAAACTCGGCTACTCTGTAAGGAACACCGGGAGAAGAATTCATTTTTTTCTAACCTTGAACGACCCTTTTCCATTAAACTATTTCCAACTCCAAAAAAACACTCTGTTACACAAAACGGTGACACTACTAACATTGTGCGATAGTGGTGGGCGATACCGGATTTATGTTTTTGATATAGACACCAAGTACTTTCGAACCATGTATCGGCGGTATCGATACCTATATCGATACCACGCATGTGCACTAATTAATTGGCGAGCGAGCGTAGTGAGCGAGACATGTACTGTCTAATTCTTGTATCAGCTTCTGTTGGGGAAGTGAAAGTTGACTTTGAATTTCCTTTAACTTATCACAGGACTTGACACTTCTGTGAAAGTGTGAAACAACATCTTTACACTGGAGTTGAATTTGTTGTACGATAGGATCAGCTTTGATTGCATTTTGTACAATCAAATTAAGGGTATGTGCAAAGCAAGGTAGATGTCGCCACCCAGTTTTGCTGATAGCTGAAACCATGTTGTAGCATTGTCTGTGACAACACATACCACCTTAGAATCGATTTCCCAATTGGATGCCACTGTTTTGAGATGAGTAGCTATGTTTTCAGCTGTATGTGACTCATTAAATTCAAATGTTTCAAGCAGTGCAGATTTGAGCTTCCAGTTACCTGAAATGTAATGTGCAGTGATGCAACAGTAAGACTGTGTCTGCCTGGATGTCCACAGATCAGTTGTCAGAGCTATTGTCATTGAATTGTCTAATTCAATTTACAAAGTCTGTTTGACAGATGTGTACTTCTCCAAAAGAAGACTTCTTACAACTGTTCGTCTACTGGGTAGCTCATAACGAGGATCAAGAACAGACACAAACTTCTGGAATCCATTATCCTCAACAACAGAAGTGGGTTGTAAGTCGGTCACAATCATTTCAATTAGTGCATTGTCAATATTTTTTCTTTTAGTAGATTCTTTCGGATAGAAGGTAGCTTTATCTAAAGTTTTCTTAAGAGTAAGCTGCTTGGGACACTCTGTATTACTTCTCTTACTCCTTTTCTCATCCTCTATCTCTTTCAGACATTCTTCATACTGTTGGAAATGCTTGCATTTCAAGTGTTTCAGCAAATTGGTGGTATTGCCAGAATGTTTGAGTTTAATTTCACAGGGCTTCACCAAACAAGTGGCAAACTCTTCTTCTTTTTGAAAAAAGTTCCAAACACTTGAAGTTTTCCTCTTCACCATCACAGATATGAGCTGACCAGCCAAGTCTCTTTTATAGCCCCCAAGACTAACTTCCATCAGAAATTGTGTGTGTCTGTCTGTGTGACCCTGTGTCTGTGGTGTGTGTGTGTTGTGTGTGTGGTAACATCCCATAACTTCTTACTTTTTTTTTTGTTATATTGTGATATCTGATTTAAAATTCTATCTACTGAACAGAGCACTAAATTTTCAAATTTTTTAAACATTTTATTGTAATTTTGTCCTCCAGCAATTTTAGCCATCCAGCATCCCATGATAGCTAGTATCCCATGTTAGCTAATATCCCATAATAGCTGATAATCCATAGTACCTGATATCCCATAGTACCTGCCCATATCCCAATGGGGAGAAATCATTTATATTTATTTCTATTCAGCTGCTCTGGAAGGAACTGCTAGAGATTAACCACATTAAAGTAACCACATTAAATTAACCACATTAAATTAACCACATTAAATTAACCACCTTTACCAAGTGTTAATGTTGGCCACAATGAGATGTCGGTAAAGGTCGATATTCTGTTTGGGCAGGGCGATATAGTATTTGGTATCGAAGTCTGTTCGATACCATTCTGGTATCGATACCGGACACTTTCCTCTGGAAAAGTATCGAAGTATCGATACCAACTACTCGGTATCGCCCACCACTACTGTGCTCTTCTCGCAGCAGTTGTAAAAATGGGTTTATTTTCTTCGTTGCTTGTTTGCTTGATTCTGTCCATTTCGACTGGCATAAGAGTCCAAAATAAACCAGCTCTCTCCCTGGTGTCTGTGGGCAGGGCTGGATCCAGGGGGGGGGTTCAGGGGGTTCGAACCCCCCCTTTCTAAATGTAATATTTAATTATCGGCCTGCCACAAGCCAGGCCCTGCTCTAACATTGCACATGTCTACAACAATATAGATCGCATTTCCTTCTAATGATAAATCACATGTTCACTGAAGTGCTCATACAATTTATTGCTCACTCTGTAATTCATTTCATGTTCGTAACTAACCAAAAAATTAGTTGCTACCAGAAACTCTGTCAGTTTTGCCCTCTAATTCTACACCAGGTCTCTGCTTCCTCCTGCAGGCAGTGACCGGTCTCTAGCTCAGCTTGATATTCTGCTACTTGTAGGTGTACAGGCTAAACTTAAAGAAATTTCTCCATTAGCCCTTTACACACATTGTTACTCCCATTGCCTTAATTTATCTGTTGCTGCTTCAAGCAAAGTTCAGGACGAATGAAATCGTATTGGCCATATGAATTGAAGCACACTTGTTTCTATATCATAGCCCAAAACGGCAGAGGATGTTTGAATTGACTCTGCATGAATACCTCCCTAACTCATCATCTCACTCTAAACTTCCTGGTCTTTGCAAGACTAGGTGGGTAGAGCGACATATTTGCTTATGCAATTTTTCATGAGATGTATGAGGTTTTGGTTACTTTCTTGGATGCAATACTTTCCCCACAGGATTATCCAGAGTTAGTATCTCAAGAAGGAAGTTGGAACTGGAACAGTGACACAAAACAAAGGCACAAGGGCTTAAGAATTCCCTTACTTCCTTTCAAACCATAGCTACATTCGTTATTACAAAGAATGTCCTTGATGAAGTCAAAAGCATTGCATCGAAACTACAAAAATGTGAGCAAGATGTGTATGAGGCATATACTATGGTAAATACTGTTATTGAGAACATTGATACCTCTAGAAAGAATATTGATATGGTTTGCAGTTCTTGGTATGAAGAAGTACTAACTTTGGCCAATAAAGTAGGTGTTGCTGAATTTGTGCCAAGAAAAACAAGCTTTCAACGGAATAGAAGCAATACTCCTAGTGAGTCTCCTAGTCAGCACCACAAAAGGGCAATTGCAATCCCTTTGATTGATTCACTTCTGAGTCAAATGAAGGAGAGATTTTCTAATGACCATGGTCACTCTAAAAGATTATTATTCCTTATACCTTCCATTATAACCCTAAGTGACAATTTGAACATAGAAAGTATTAAAGAGGCCAAACAATCTTTACTCTTTTGGGAGAGTGATCTTCCTTTCCCAAGTTCTTTACAAAATGAGCTTAGGCGGTGGCATACCCTTTGGCAGAGTCAATTAGGGGCTGATATTCCAAATATTTTTCTCTTGGCCCTTGGATCATGTGACAGTGATTCGTTTCCGAACATACATCAGCTACTTTTAATATCATGTACCCTACCAATTACAAGTGCTGAAGCTGAACGTTCCTTTTCCTTGTTAAGAATAATAAAAACCTGCTTAAGATCTACCATGGCTGAAGAACGTATGTCTGACCTTGGAGTGATTGCCACGCATTATAGTGAAATAATTTCAGTGGTTGATGTCTACCTTCACTTTTTGTTGACTAAATATCATTCCATTATACTTTCTGTTGGCTATAATCATCATTGTATTACTTAATCAGTTCTTTTTTTTAAATCGTCATTGTTTTTCCTAAGGTGGATGTGGTTTGGGTTTGGTTATGGGTGCAATTTTCTTAGAACCCCCCCTTGTCAAAATTCCTGGATCCAGCCCTGGTGGGCCACAGTGAAACACTTTCGGATAGTGGGAGCCCAGGAGAAACGGGACTGCATGAGAACCCTGGAGATGGAGGGAGTCCTCCAGGAACTAAAGGCACGTTGGTGTAGTACAAGTTTGTCACTGTTATGCTGATGTGTCCAATACCCCATTTTGAAAAACTGGGTGTGGGTGTCTAAGATAGCTGACTTTTCCCTTCTGTTCATCTTTGTCAATTAAATGGTCACAAAAAGCATGTATAATTATTTGGTGTTGTATTTTTTTTTCTTTCAGTTTTCTCTATTAGCATCCAAAAATAAATAGCGTGTTTTCATTGTTTCTATGTATCTACTTTTTGTGATGTCCTAAAGAGTCAAAGAGGTCGAACTCTCTGTGGTGATTTATGAAAGTAATGTAATCAGCTCGTGGCTCTTTTCAATCCTTTGGTTAATCATTTGTAAATTGCTGCATGCGTACACGTCTCAACGTATATAGCTCCACCCTCTAATGTTGGTGTCCCCCTCCTCCCTCCACCCCCTAGTGAAAATTCCTGTATCAAACCCTGTTATACTCTCAGCGTGCATGCGGGAGAGTAGTAGCAGTCGTCCTGTCTCTCTGTCTGTCTGTTAAGCTCCAGGTTTGGAGATGACTGACAATTAACCATTGATTTAGGTATGTATGACCTCACTCAGTATGGCAGCTGTATTGTGGTAGAGTTGTTCGCACTCTGACTTGTATGTTGCTTTGTTTCTGGAAACTCCATGAAATCAGCTAAGCCTACTTACTTTTTTTCAATTCAATTTTGTACTCATTCTAAAAGGTGTTTCTGTTTCTCATAGTGACTATCCTGAAATTATTAGTCCCTAATTTACTGCAGACCCTGCTTTACAATCACTTTAAAAATTTTCGTAAACAGCAACCAAAACTGGCATTATGTCTGCTATGTATTAGGTAAAGCATCTTAAAAAATGTAGGTACGTCTAGCTGACTATGATAAGCCATTCCTCTTTACCACACTACTTGCAAGGTAAAGTATCTCCCCCGTTGCCATTGCCTGAAGTTAAGGTCTTGGTACTCAAATAATTTTAGATCTAGCTAAATCTACAAAGAACGTCCTAAAGTGTACTTTACCTATTCAGAATTATTCAGTCATGCCACCTGTCCCAGTCATTCATTCCAGCGTTGTTTTGGTTTAGAGATTCCAGATTTTCTTAGTTTTAGTTATTCACTAAAAAATATCTTGAATCCTAAGTTTTAGTTTTTCCCAAATTCTCCATGATTTAGTTAGTTATACTATCAATTGACTTAGATTTAGTTAATTTATGTTGTCTCTCAAATTATTCAATAATGAGACTCCTTAAAGAAAGTAGTACTGGTAGTTTTCCCAAATAACTTCAAAAATAGTATATTTCTATGAAATCTTAGGTATTATAAATAAAGTATGATATATTTTATAGAGTTTAGAGAATATTATTTACTTGATGGCAATGTATATCTTCATTTAATAATGGCATAATTCAAGGTAATTGTTTACAATAAGAATTGCTTGAGAACCCATCACCTGCTGCCACTGTAGCATGATTGGAGTAAGAAGGAGCATAACGTGTCAGGGCAGATCCACGGACTGAAATGTTCTAGAAGAAGGTCCACAGATTAAAACATCCTGTAAGAAGGTCCAGGGACTGAAATGTTCTAACAATTAAACTGTAGCATTAAAATTCATAGTAAATACAGCTACAATAGCTTTATCAACATATTAGATCCCGTTGCTATATTGTTACTAGGTGTACTAACTTGGTAAGTGTGCACTATTTTTTGCCTTTAGCCATTTCTGCGAAAATGCTGATAAACAAAGTTGCTAGTGGAAACTGGGCATGTGTAAACGGGATCTAAAATAGTTAGAGCATGCGCGCTTAGGTACTGGTGAATTTAGTGCACACAGCCCTCGGGCCTATGGCCCTTGGGCTTCAGTGCAGTAAATCCACCAGTACCTAAGCGCGCATGCTCTAACTATTACTTTGCACAATATAAAAATCCTTTCTTCATTTTTTAAGTGAAATTCTTAATCAATAAAACTTGTGGCCATAGCTAATTTTTTATTTCAATATTTTCTGCTACTTGAAGTGTATCATTTGCTCCACTTTTTCTTGGATGCACATTTATTTTCTAGCAATAAAAAGCCAATATTTAATTATATTCTTTGACCACGTACATATATAGCTAGCCATGTCTTTTCTTCCTGTTATATACAGCCACAGAAATGGATACTATTTTTTAAAAATTCAGTTGAAATCCAATTTTTGCACCCATAATAGCTAATACAACACTTTTGTGCATTAATGAAGGAATAGATAAATTAAATAATAGCTAAAACATTAATTAATTAATTGATTGATTGATTAACTTACAACAGATTATATTAAATTCTATTTGTCTATTACAGAAAGCTTAGCTAGTTCAAAATTAACCACATAGGTTATTGGATACTAGGCCTCAAGCTCCAATGGTAGCATAGCAGTTTGACTTAGCCATTTAGTCACTCAAGTGTCTAGCAATGTTTCTGAGCTTAATCTGCAGCAGCTGAGAGGGTATTTTCACTACTTTAAAATTCAGTTTTGGCAAATGACAAGATCACTCATTAGAACAGCTGCATTCAACTCAGTGTCATAATTATATTTATATCTCAGCAGAATCACCTAGCAGAGAAGTGTCTGATCCAGATCCCCTACCAGCCTTTGCGATTCTCGAGGGAAGAGCAAATGAGGAGAATGTTCTAAGAACCAGCGGTAAGGGTAAGCCTTGAGTAATCAGACCTATAGCCAACTATAATAGAATGTACAGTCACAGTGAGACATCAGCCCAAACTTTATATTTATAACCAATGTCATGCTGAATCTCTTCTGTCACTTTGTTATTGTTGTTGTTGTTTTGTATGTTTTTCTTCTCTTATATAAGAGGAGTTGGTGTTGTGTGCTTAATACTTAACTTTTTTCCTGTAATCTCTCCAAATAAATTTGTGAGTATAAATATTCAATCTTAGCGGTTTAGCCTATGCATTGTGGTAGACGTTGTTTTGGTGTCACTAGAACTTATAAGGCTTTCAGTGGTCTGGGATCCCCCAAATTCTGAAACATTTATACAATTTTTTCCCACTTCCCTTAAAAAATGATTATCATGATTATTCAGCTCACCAGTCTTTGAATATTTAAAGTACATGAGTACATTTGAGTTCAAGTCACTCTTATTGCAAATGTGGTGTTGAAAATGAGTAACAGTTTTCTGGGAATTTTTTAAATGACCAAATGTCAACTTTTGCTGATCAAGCTAGGTTGAGATCTTGGAACCCTAGCCTAGCTTCACATACCATCTCTGCTATGGTATTAAATTAATGATTTTCCAAACAAATTTTGCTAGAGGCTAAATTATATCTTAGAATTTATCATCATCATCATCATTATTATTGTCATTATTATTGTTATTGTTACTATTAACTGTCCAACCGACTACAGATCGATCTGCAGTCATCAGTCAGCTCGCCATGCCTATTCTCTCTCTTCCCCAAAACGAACTAGATCACTTGATTTCTTCAGCACCTGAGTTGCTGGAATTCTCCCTTAATAAAGTGAAGGATCTACCAAATGATGTGAAAATGAAATTAAACATGTCACATGACTCCAGTGTGATACTGAGAATGTTCTGGATTGTAAAAATTATCCCAGATAAGTTGCGCAAATTAACCGAAGAAGATTGGAAATCTATACTCAAGAATCCGAAAATCTTATTCCCTCTTGTTGTCTTGTTCCAGAATCCTTTTTTTAAGCAAGTAGTGAAAAAATTCGCAAACCTTGATATAGTGGTACAATACACTCATAGATACAGGAATATCCTGTTTGAAATGCTGGATAAATTTAACTCCCGGAATGCATTAAAGGAACGAAGAATAGACGAATCACAAGATATTTTGCTGGATTCTGCAGACATTACGATCCCTGAAAATATTGGAGAAGTAACGACTTCGCATAGTGATATATTATATTCTGACAAACCAAATCTACCAGGTACTGAATTTAAAATACCTCACCATGTGGTTACTACTGGTCCAGAAGATTACATCGGCGAAAAGAAGTCTTCACATTCAGATATAGGAGTTGAAAGAGAGAGTACGCCTTCACTGAATTGGAACTCAGGCACAAAATTTATGCCAGATCAAGGCTACAACTCATATAATGTAGATTATGGAAGTGGCACAGATGATGGACCTGGCAAAGATTATAGTGTGACTTACAGTCAGGGTGACAGGGTCAAAACAGAGAGATGGGAAAAATTTACTGATTATACGGATCCAAATGGTAAGTCTGACTCTGTGTTTGTATGTGTGTGTACATGTATGTGTGCTTGAAACACACATACATACACATATGAATATGTGTTGAGGATTGTATTACTATTGTTTCCAAGTGTAATGCTAAAGTAATGTACTCCAGAACTGAAAAACTGTTGTTTTAAGCATTATTGTTGAATTAGAATGCAGATTGTTGTGTCTTTTTGATTAGGGAAGATGGGGGCCTGCATGCGTACTATTAGGAATCAACACAAGACAGGGTGATTGTCAAATGGGTAAATGGTCGACAATAACTGAAATAACATGATAGAGATTGATAGATAAAATAATGTAGTGGTTACATTCGATGGAATTGAGAGCTTTATGAATGAAAATGAAGAGAGAAAAAACACAAAATTTTCAAAAGTGTGTACCACCTTTTGGACAAAGCAAAAAGTGTGAGGGTATATCAAATATTATTTCATGTCTCTGCTATATAAAACTTCTAGTATTAAGTACTGTCATTGAAATTTTATAGATATCAAACACTCACGCACATCTGCACACAATAATCCTTCAATAACACACTAAGCATTGCTGCCATGTATTTCCATATTTAAAATGTAGGTGTCAATTGCAACTAGCCAGAGAGTAAACTGATTCAGCAGTAAAGAGAAAGTATCACTTTCAAATGATATATACGGACTGCTCTCAAGAAATTTATCAATCATCTGTGCGGATTTGAGCCATTATTATTATTATTATTTTTAATATTCCAATTGTCCATGAACCTAAAATAACCACACAACTACATTACAAATTAGTTGTATGCCAGCGTTAGACCTGTTTACTGTTAGCATGCACATAGTTATGTGCTTTTTTCTTTGTATTTCCCTATTTCCTAATTATTGTATGATCAGTATTATATCTTAACGTTTAATTTTAACACACTAGTTTCTTGCATTAGTGCAAAAAATAAATATTCTAGTTATCTACCTAGCTCTAACATTAGCTACTGTAGCTATTGGCTAGGGAAGTGAGTAGCCCTAGTATATTAATAAGTCTCTAAGGATAAGTTCTACTCTTTCTCTGAAACAAACACCATCCCACTCACAAACTTGATGAGAGGGCTTTGACTGGGGGAAGAGACAGATATGGCTAGCTACTTGCAATCGCACCTCAACAATGCATCCATTGCTATGGTAGCAAAATGTCAACAATTGTTAACTCTCTCAGCGGCAGAAAACAATATTGAAGTAGAACTAGCTATTAATTTCATTTACACTTCCAAGCCATTCATTTGTTAAGTCATTCATTCCTTCTATAATTTCATAGGTGACTTCCATTCATCTAAGCAGCATCGACATGGCCGCTATCATATTCTGACAGTTTTCCTCTTACTAGGCGGTGTTATACTTGTAGCATACATTTATATACGTAAAAGAAAGAAGGTGAGTCAAGAAAAATAAGAAGTTTGAAAGATAGAACAATGGCTATTATAATTACAATTATCAAAGTTTTGACCCTTCATAAAATATAGATTGAAATTTTCTCACTTAAATATATAATACTGTCTAGACCCCTTTTTAAGTGAGAAAATATAAGATATTGTTATATTTTTTCTATCCAGCTGAATGAACTTGTAGGCAGCTGCATGTCTGGGGAGTTGAAGGTTGAAAGAAACTGCATCTACAAACGTGAGCTGACCACAGAGGCCTAATTCAGAATGAAGGCACAAGCAATGGTCATGCACTATGTATTCATAGCCGCATTCTAGTAGCTAACACTGTCTAAATAGCACATTATGAAATCTAGCTACATTCTAGATTTCTTTGTGCACTTTATATTTTTGTTTTAACCATCATTCACACCCAAGTGCATACAATTATGAGATTATATTTTATTGTATTGGGGAAAATAGGGCTTTCTAGCCACAAGCTCCAATTTTTCCTACCCACCTCTACAAATTCTCATTTTTTTCAGGAACAAGTTGAGCAATAGTTGTTGTTTTTGCACCAGTTTAGTATGTGTGTATATGAACAATATTCATAAGTTTGGAAAGGTAACTATTATATATTATATGAAATATAGGATCAAACCTATAAATCACCCAATTTCACCAAATTAGCTCAATATGGCAATATTGAGCACAATGTAAGAATCTGGTCCCTTATCAGAGCCATCCATTCTAAAATTATGGTCCTCTTGGCACCTTATATCTTCATATCAGACCTTAACTCCACAGATCTGTTGAGAACTGTCTTAAAGCAATTTCACTATCATAATAAAAAAACGGAGGTTAATTAACACCTTATTCATTGGCTACATGACATTGTGGTAAAATATTTAAAAGATATATGGGATGAGTAATGATGCCTTCATGTCTGTACCAAATTTTGGATCTCTAGTACCTGTAGTTAAAAAGATAATCACCAAATCATAAAAAAAAAACTAAAATTCTTCTCTTTAAGCCTGTGGCACTGTACTGGTCAGGATTAACTATAGTATTGCATTTGTTTGTATGTGCAAAAGGATAAAGGTAATAAAAAATACAAAACAGCTAAAACATTGAATGTATTTTTTAAGATGTATGGTGTGAAGTAGCTAAAGTAGAAAGTTGGAAACGATCAATCCATTAAGAAAGGTTAGATCTATATGATTTGATCTTACCAAAATATTCTTGAAGCTTCTTTTTAATTACATAACTAATTTATTATTGCCCAATCAGCTAAATAAAATCATCAGCAACTACATAAGCCAGGGAAGCGGACAGGTCAAGGAATATACTACTGACTCATAATTCAGAGTGAAGGAGTTTGTGTCTTTGTGATGCCCAATGAATGAACTACCATGACACACTTCTAGCAGCCACCAATATCAATGGCAAAAAATAAAATGTCTGGATCCATCTATCTGAGTTAATTGGCTATAGCTAATAGCTATTTCTTTTATTTCGAATTTTTCCATAATTAACCGGTAATGGTCTCCTGTAAGGAATAAATTGGAATGACAATGCATGCCAAACAAATTTACTTTAGTTGTTTAGTTAGTTCTGAAAGTGCAACGTTCCATTTTAGTTTAGGCCTAACTTGGTCAGGTACGTTAAGTAGCTATTGGTTATTTAGGATAAGTTAAAACATGAACTGTATGACTCAGTTTAGAATATTGATGTAGCTACCTTCATGAAGTGAATGGCCGGCCTAATCATCACAGCACATCAAAGAACTAGACTTACTGGTTGAGCAAATTTAAAGGAAAATTAAATAGTGAATGCTAGCTAGATAGCTATACACATACACAGCATATGCATTATGCTTGCAGTGGGTCACTTAATAAGATATATTTGTCAAAACAGGCCCAAAATATTTAAGTTCCTAACTGTTGCCAGTCTTCAATAGACATTGGATGGCAAAAAGAAGTAATTGTGCTCAACTGGTCTGAAAATAATAAATAATAATAATAATAAAAACAAAATAAAGCTTGCAGAGCTCATGAATACTGAAAAGGTAAACCAAACTACTTCCCTATCTTATAGAAGCTCAAGTTGACTGCCACACCTCTATAGCTACCTCAAATTGTTGCGTCAACGAAACAAGTAGTTAAATTTTTACCTTTCACCAATCTTCTGTAATGAAGGATGCTCTAAGACAATAACTATCAACCACAACTCCTGCTACAACTACTTTCACTCTACTATCACATCATCAGCTATCTGTCACACACAGTTCACTTGTGCCTGTACAGACTGGCTTAGCCTAGGTGGCAATGATTGAAATCACACTTAAAAAAATACACTTCCTAGGCGGCGTATATACGAAGTTTATTAACATTGAATTGAGAAATCTGATTGTATGGTTTGAGCAGTATAGGAAACCTGTCATCTGGACATAACGTGCTGTTAAACTTAGGATTATTTACCTGTGCATTGTGTGTGTATGTGGGCATATGTATGTGTGTATGTGTGTGTATTATGTGTGTGTGTATAATTTGATACAATACAGCCATAAGAAGCAAACTGGATCCCATATTACTATTAAAACTGCAGTAATCGTGTGGGGGTAAGCTACAGCTTCTGTTTGTGCAGTGGTGAGGTTGCTATTGGCATTCACCTGTCTACACTACTACAGCAATCTGGTAACTGTATAACCTACTCCAAAGTCAAAACAGCAAATAACTGTTAATTGGGGACTTAACAGCAGAAAGCTTATGTACTGGGGACTTAAAATACAACAAGAAGTTAATTTATTGGGGGACTAACAGCAATTTACTGGGGACTTAGCATAATATATAGCTAAAAGCTTGTAGACTGACTTAACATATAACAAAGCCAATTTATTGGGGACTTAATATAAGTCCATGAGACTTTAGTTCTGCTCTTGGAGTTTACCACATATGATAGTGATTTAATAAATACACTACAAACTGAGGTATTAGAAATATAACTACTCGAAATAGAAAAGTTGAATTAAACTTTACAAAATTTAATTATAAAAATAGATATTGCATTAAATAACTCACTACAGTGACATTCAAACTGTTACCCAGAGCCATGTAACATTGCCTTATGGTGAGATGACGAGGGAAGCTAAAGTCTGCTGGAAAACACATTAAATTCGCCACCTCCCTCTGAGTGAAATAACGGAGTTTGAGACTCCGTAGTTTCTCGATGTCATTATCAGATTCTTTAAACTCTGCAAAGCATTTCTTGAAATCTTCCTCTGTTAGTGAACTCTGTAGCACCGATCCAGTTCCTACGGCGTAGTTTCCGTATCCTTTTGTAAAACAGCACGAATTAGCGGAAGTAGTTCTAATGATATCTAGAGCCATTGCGTACTTGGAGAGTATCTTATCTGGGACAAGATGATATTCGGAAATAGCCTCATCGTCCAAATCTTGTAGATAATGTGAAAGCTGTTTGCAAGCCTTAATTGAATCTTCAATATCCTTATTACAGCTTGGACTACCTAATGACTGCATATTGGATTGTAGAGCTTTAATAATGATCTCTGGGTAGTAATAGGAGATGGCTGAAACGCCGCTATGTTCTTCATGATCAAACGTCAATGGCTTTCTCTTGGTGAGGAGGTAGTGTCGTAATCTTGAATTGGGGATTCCGAACTGACAAGGACTCAGCTGAAATTCTTGAAACTTGTAACCTAATGACTGTAAAACTCTAACAAACTCATCTCTGGTGTTCGAACACTCAAAGCCTTTCATGTTCTTCATCAGAACATAGTCAGGTGGGCACCGCATCTCTTGTAGAATGTGCATTAAATGAAAAAAGCTGTCGGTTCTTCTGTCTTGGTTATCTCGCTGGCTTTCTTGCCTGGTAAAGGGTTGACAAGGAGGGTAGAGGAAGAAAACGTTGGCTCTAAAGGAGTCTAATTCACTAGCAGTCAAATGTTCCTTCTCATTTGGTTAGTACTGTGAAAGTTGTGAAGATATATTGCAGTCGTGTTGGTATTGACGTCTATGGATGCAACAACTCCATCTTCTTCAGGTGTAGAGGAAGAGGTTCCAGACTGCAAGATAAAGGGTGCTCAGGTATATGAACATGTGTGTATGTATGAGGATACGTTTAGTTAATGTCATTCACAATAAATGGAAAATACTTCAATATGAAGTAATATTGTTGGATGCTTATTTTAAGTTAATTTACTTATTCAAGGCTTCATACAGAATTTTTTTCTGGGGTGGGGGGAGGAAACTTTTTTATTCCTACTTAAGATAGCGTGTGGCTAAATAGGCCACAGAGAGGGGAGGGTGCGGGTCCGCAAGTTTGGGGGGGGGGGTAATCCTAATAATGAGCTGCTTTGTCCACTGTTAAACTTCAGAGGTATGTATACAGGGATTTTTTCAGAAACATTTAAACTTTTGAACACATTCCTAGTCCTTCCTTGGAACAGCATCAGTTGAAAGATCTTCCAGCTACATATGAAGTTCATTAAGACCTGTATGCGCAGCAGTATCACTGACTAAAACCTTTGTCAGCTTGTAAGAGTTGCCATTGAGGCCCTGAACTTTAGGCTGTAAACTTTGATGAAGTTCTAGAGATTTTCAAACAAAAAGTAGAAGAATTGTGCTTTTGTTTACATTTTTTAATAATAAAAATGAATTTTCTCTGAGTTACCATTTATAATTATAATTAAAAATTCAGATTTCTTGGGGGGGTGGAAACTTCCAGGGCCACCCCCCCCTTCTGTATAAAGCACTGTTATTGTTTTGGCTGTTGACTAAATATACACTTACATGCATTTCTGCAAAGCAAACTGTGAGATTTTATTAATGCAGTAAAGCTGTAATGTTATATTTTGCTTTTACGGACAACAATATACTAATTTTAACTTAACCTGACATTTCAACTTCTTGCTGAATTCCTCCCGTCGAAATGGCGGATAATTTTAAGTTAAGGTGTTGTTTGCCATAAAAAAACAGAGAAATACATAATGCTTTAGTTATTATATCTGAGAATGAAATGGTGGAAGCTTGCACAATACACACATGTGAGAGAAGTCCCTCACCCTCATCAAACTCCTCTCACAAGGAGTCGAGAACTGTTTAATCAACTTAATTACTTAATTGGTGGAGTGGCCTTGATTGGTGTTCCCTGGCAACGTTTCCATGTAATGTTACCAGTAACAGCGTTTGGCTGCTTAGTGATTTTATTTCTATGTCATGCATATCATGATACTGGGCTGTGGTGGGACGGCACGGGACGCTAGGAGTGCTGCCACCAAGGTTGTACTAATTTAGCTATCCCCAAGGCGTTCAGGCCTTCCACAACCCGAAGTTCACAGGGTCTGAATCTGCTAAGGATTGGGGACACGGAGAATAGCCAGCATGAGGTACAACTAAAGGGGCGTACGCCAGACTGGCCAATATATACTAAACCAGCCGAGCATGCGCGATGATTAGGTGATACAGGAAACGGAAGGGTGAATACAGAAAAGGCAGGTGTGCGTGAAATAGGATGAACGAGTAATAAGTGTTTATGCAATAGTTTATATGAATGTAGTGGGCGTGGGTCTACCACATCTCCACCCCCTTTGAGGTGAAGGCACACAAAAATAAATAAAGTAAACAAATAAACAAAGTTGATAAAAGTTCACAAGGCAAAATGTTCACGTTGAGGGATGAGATGTATCATCCGATGGCCAGGACTGCCGGGGGAAAGAGCATCAGCGATCGGGTTCGCAACTCCTCGAATGTGCTGAATCTCAAAGTTGAACTCAAGTAGACGTAACTTCCATCTAGTCAATCTCGCCGAAGGGGCTGGGCCATCAATAATGTTAATCAGTGGCTTGTGGTCAGTGAAGACCTTGAAGAAGCGTCCTGCCAAATAAAGTCTAAAGTGCTCAATCGTGGCAAGTAGTGCTGTAGCCTCTAGACCCAAAATGGCATAGTTTCTTTCTGCCGGAGACAGTTGCCGAGAATAGAAGGAGGCTGGGATCCAATCATCATCTCTGCGCACGCACAGAGTACCACCAATAATACCTGCATAGGAAGCATCAGAAAACACAGACAATACATCGTTAGAATTGGGAATAATAAGTGAGGTATGAGATGATATAGAACCAATGATAAGTTCGAAAGCTGTCACAAAGTCGTCATCACAAAGTAAGTGTTCGGGCTTATGTTTAGTCAAATGTGGAGTAAGAACAGATGTGAGATTTGCAAGGTTGGGAATGAACTTGGAATAAAACGTAATAAGCTCAAGGAATGATTTCAGGGATGACTTGGTTTTCGGCATGATGTAGTTTGAGATGTGGATGATTTTGGATTGAGGAATGGATAGGGTGCCCAGGCCTACATGAAAGCCAAGGAAGTCAAAAGAAGTGAAGCACCACGAACATTTTTCCTTCTTGACGGTTAACCCCGCCTGAGCGAGTCTGGAAAGCACTGAAGAAACATGAGAGATGTGCTCGTCAAACGACTGGCTGAAAATTACAACATCGTCTATATAGGGGAGACTGAACCTCTCGAGACCTCGTAAGACAGATTGCATCAAAATCTGAAATGTGCAAGGTGCGTTTGTTAATCCAAAAGGCATAACCTTAAAATGAAATTTTCCTTGCAAACAAGTAAAAGCTGTAAAATGTCTATAGAGTCTGGGTCCATAGGGACTTGATAATAGCCCTTGAGGAGGTCCATTTTGGAAAGAACTGTTGCATTGCCGAGTTGAGCTAGGATGTCATCTATAGATGGCATGGTGAAGGGGTCTCTAACCGTAATCGAGTTCAGCTTTCTATAATCGATAACTATCCTAATGGCACCGTCTTTCTTTTTCACGGGGATAGGTGGGCTGGACCACTTAGAGGTTGAGGGCTCTATGACTCCTAATGCCAACATATTTTCAATCTCAGATCTGAATGAATCTTGGTGTGCAATCGGAATGGAATAAGAAGGCGACCAAATAGGGGTCATGGAAGTAACCTGAATAGAATGAGTGACCAATGAAGTACAACCAGGTTTATCGGCAAATACCGAAGGAAAACTTCCCAAAACAGCGTCTAATTGGGATTGCTGAACAGATGATAACTCAAGTGGACGGGAAGTGTTAATAGGTGAGTTGAATTCGTTATCAGCTATTTCATCAGGTACGGAAAGAACTCTGTAAACAGGTAAGGACTTTTTAACTTGGGAAAAATGGACCGTTTTCGGTTTGCATTTCTTACCCTGTGGCACAATGGAAATATTCAAAGGAGGTAAAACTTTGTGCACTACATAAGGACCAATCCAGTTTGCTTCCAAACATTTGTTGTGGCCTGGTTGACGTTTAAACACAATGTCACCAGGTTTAAAGTCCGCTGCCAACCCAGCATCATGTGACAATCTCTTTGTGGAACACTTGGAGGTTAGTGCCTGTTTAACATGATGGGATTGACACGCAAGCATGTTGTCCAAATCATAAATAAATTGAGGTAAGTTAACAGAAAAGGGTGACGGTGAAGTCCAAATGGATTTCAGCATAGACAAAACAAAGGATGAAGGCTTGAAAAATAATAATTCATGGGGTGTGAAGCCGTGACGAGAATTGGGCATGTTGCGTGCAAAATACAGTGCGAGATCGAGTGCTACTGGCCAATCATGTTTGCGTTCAAGACATTTGGAAAGCATGGACTTAAGAGTCGAATGGAACCTTTCCAGTCTCCCATTAGACTGGGGGTGATAGGGTGAAGTCCTGAAAGAGGAGATATTAAATCTCTTCTTCAAATGTGACAATGTAACTGACATAAAATTAGATCCCTGGTCAGTTAAAATGACCAATGGTGTACCCAATACAGAAATAATAAAAAGAATAGCCTTTGAGGTTTCCTCGGAAGTGTACGATTTAAGTGGGACCGCAAACGGAAATCTGGATGCTAACTCAAGGCAGGTTAAGATGAATCTGAACTTTTGCTTGGATGTCGGTAAGGGACCTACAATATCGAAGGCTAGCTTTTCCCCTCTCTCAGATATAATCTCAGGTTCTAACATCGGGACTTTAGGTGCGCCAGATCTATTATGGAGTGTGCACTTCTTGCAAGACATAACATGTTTCTTAATGTCCCCTGAGAGATTTGGCCAAGTAAAGTGTTTATTCACTAACGCCCTGGTGGTATTGATTCCACCATGGCCTAAGCCTTCGTGTGCAGCCACTAAAACCCTTGACCTGAGAGAAGTAGGTACTACCAAAGCATGGGACATGGAATTCTGGGTCGAAGTCATGCACATTAGCAAACCATCAATGGCAAAACAGTGTTTCTCGCCTTTGCGAGAAAATTCCCACAAAGATGCAAGTGATTCATCTGCCTGTTGAAGTTCTATGAACTTATCTCTGGTGATACCATCAAAACTAAGAGTGGGAATGGATCTGGGAACAAGTGAAAAATCAGATGAGTTGTGTGAAACAGGAACTGGTGTGGATTCATTGTCAAAGTCAACCATAGGAATGTCATCTAATGCAAGTGGACGGGCACCTTCCGTGCTGTGTAAGGCATCTGTGACATGAGCAGCTAGGTGAGACTCTGCCTGCATGGCGCGTGTAACCGTAAGAACTGGGTGTGGGTCAGACTTCAAATGTTCAATGAGTTCAATAATGTTCCGCTTGCCAAAGTCCAAGCCTAACAAAACTGTGCGTGGGGGCAAACGTGAGTCTACTGCTAACAAACAATTGCCTTGCAAAGTAGGGAGCACAACAGGTAAATCAAACATGGGTACAGACTTAGAGACCTGCGAAATACCTGTGATGGACACAAAACGGACAGGCTCATAATCCAGATCAATGAAATCGTTGGATACGACAGAGATCTTAGCACCGGAGTCAATCATTATTGGAGTTTCAATCCCATTAATGATGCCCTGAGTAATGAGGTCTTCCTCGTCATCAAAGCAATTGAGTGGTGTGGCGTCTTCGTCAGGTGAGGTATCCTGGGGTGAAATGTCAACCTTACCGATAGGTTTGGGAATGTTTCTGGGCACGGGAGTAGGACGGCTAGAGGGCTGCTGGTTCAAGGAACCCTGTGACTCTGAAACTTGTGGCTGGGAATGTTGTGAAGAAACAGACGACTGAACTGTACAAGCGTTGGCATAATGGCCTAATTGGTTGCATTTGTAGCAAGTGACAGTTGAGAGATTGTGTCTGGGAACGGTCTGAGGGTGGGAATGGCTTTGATAGGATTGGTGTGAATTATTGGTCGGTGGAGCCAAAAGTGGTAAACGGTTGTGATTGGTCGCATGATGTTGTTGCCTATAGGGATGGCTAAAATTAGAATGGGGTGACTCCTGATGAGAATCATAATAAGGTTTCTGATGATAGAATTTAGAATGAGCAGATGAAGAAGATAAATACCATGAATTGCATTCCCGTATAAACAACTGATTAGTATGGCAAGGTTTGTTCAAGACGGCTTCCCTATGTTCTTGGGACATGCCTGCAACTACACCAACTGTTGCGAACAGGTTTGACATATCTTCTACGACTTTGTCATTAAATGTGGACAGGAAAGGAAGGCAACCTAAGATTACTTGGAACCTGTATTTCCAGTGATTGAACCATTGCAACATGGTCTTTGAGCCACCTGGACGGAACTTGAGGGGGTATGCGGAGTAACCACCCATGTTCAATAAAACCACCCTCATATCCACATAGGAGGTGCACTGGTCAATATTATTGTAATAGGCTTCCCTGTAATGGCCTGTCAAACACGCTGGCATATAATTATAAAAGTTGTTCAAGGGAATACGTCTGTTTGTAAGCTCGAATTCAAAACGGTGAAGGAATACAAACACGTCATCATGGTCATTCAATTTACCAATAACCTTGGATAGTTTCTCAGGTTTGGATGACTCATTGGAATCATGGTTAGAAACAGAATGGGACTGTAGAATTTGCTGTAACATGAACATGGTAGGGTCGATTTCATGTTCTTTAGCCTGGTCTGTCAGGGACTTAAGCTTAGCAGCAAGATCTATGCCTGGTGTGGCTTCTTTGTCTTTTAACACAGGAATGACAGACATGCTTGGATCAGCTACCACAGTGTTAACAGACTCAGACACCGAGGTAGAAGAATCAGAACGAGGTGAGAGACTACTAAGAGAAGAAAGAGCAGGAGCATGGTCATAAGTACAATATTCAGAACCAGAGGAAGAAAGGGAATCAGAGGAAACAGGAAGCTTAGCTCTTTGCCGTCTAGTGTGCATGATAACAGAGGTGTATGAATGCTAACTGACACACTGAATAAAGTATAACACGATTGTACAGAGTTCAAGCACGACAAGATGAAACAACTACAGGTGCGTTAATAGAAACAAATAACTTGCGTTCGATGAATGAAGGATGATCTCTTGGGGGTAGCCAAAGACTTAGAACGTGTAGAACGAAGCAGGGCAGACTGCTGAAAGAAGTGGATTAAGAACTCGAAGTGGAAGGGGCACGGCGGAAACCCTCTATACCAGAGAATCAGGGATTACTTGACAGATGTCACCCTCTGGTGAATCAACATCTGGAACAGCGGAGAAGGAGAACTCAGATAAGGGCGTAGATAATTCGATGAGTGAGTACGTCTCGAACACCGCTGCCACCAACTGTGGTGGGACGGCACGGGATGCTCGGAGTGCTGCCACCAGAGTTGTACTAATTTAGCTATCCCCAAGGCGTTCAGGCCTTCCACAACCCGAAGTTCACAGGGTCTGAATCTGCTAAAAATTGGGGACACGGAGAATAGCCAGCATGAGGTACAACTAAAGGGGCGTACGCCAGACTGGCCAATATATAGTAAACCAGCCGAGCATGCGCGATGATTAGGTGGTACAGGAAACGGAAGGGTGAATACAGAAAAGGCAGGTGTGCGTGAAATAGGATGAACGAGTGATAAGTGTGCATGCAATAGTTTATATGAACGTGGTGGGCGTGGGTCTACCACATGGGTACGTGCACAGTTTTCTATATTATGGCTTTGCACATGTCCAGGGAGTTAGTCTGGGTTTTTAATAAGTTAACCTCAGACAACCTGGTGCTATCTAATTAAGAGGCCAATAGCTAGCTATACCTAATCTTCTGTGACAAGCAGATTCTGGTGGCAGCAACAAACACTTTGTTGCCTCCACTGTTTGTTGGCGGAAAACCACTCATTCCAGTCACAAGTGGTGGCAGAGGTGGGATTCCTTGTTGCGGCAAGTACAAGACAGGAGTCCCCATACCTAGGAACTTTGACAGCAGTCAACTCGACCGGTTCGAACTTCCATCACAAACCAGTGCAACTGAGAAGTCACAAGAGCAATGCAGCGCAGTTCGACAGAAGTGTAGAAGAACGGAAAGAGCAGGAGTCAACAGTAAGAGGCGGCTCCACTCGACCTGTAGCAAGGACATTGTCTCCCTACATCTTTTTGAGTTTTGTAGAGTTGTATCCCCTTGTAATTTTAATTTTTGTAAGTGTCATTATTCTTTTATCTTGTTTTCGTATCACAGCCAATTCCGTGGGACGAACCCAACCACTGTATGCAGGTATTGGCTAAGGCGGTGGCAGGAAGAAACTCAGTGACTGTGAACAAGACAAGAAGGCTCCCGAAAATACCAAAGACCAAAGACAAAGGCTATTACCCAACAAGACAAGCCAAGACTTGCACCAAGAATTCACCTCACCGTACCAGATCATACACAGCATCTGCAGCAGCGGAAGAGGAAGCTGGTGAGTGGAGTGTGGCGGCAGAAGAATCCATAGGTATTGATTGGGCATTAGGCAAAGGTGATAGAATGAGCGCAGGTGAGAGCCAGGGCAATAACACTATGACAGAAGCAAGTAGGGGAAGCTCAGACATGAGCATGGCTCAGATGTTCATGGCAATGATGCAAGAGCAGCAGAGGCAGAGAGAAGAGGATAGGAGGAGAGAGGAAGAAAGAGAAGAGAGGAGGCTGCAGGAAATGAGGCAATTTGAGGAAGCCCGCATGAAGCAGGAGGCGGAGTGAGCCAGGGAACTGATAGAGCTAGAGAGAGCAAAGATGGAGGCTGACAGGGCCAGAGCAGAGATGGATAGGGAAAGTAGAAGGGAGAGACAACAGGCGGAGGAAACCCGCCGTGAGGAGTATGAGAAAGCCAGAGCAGAGGCTGACAGAGAGAGAAGGGAAGCTGAGGCAGCTCGCCGGGAAGTGGAGAAAAAGGAGAGACAGAAAGCAGAGGAGTTGAGAGAGAGACTGTTAGGATTGGGGTCCGGGCATACAAGGAAAGTGAAGACTTGTCCTCATTTCTCAATCAGTTTGAGTATGTTATGAGAGAGAGTGAGGTAGACAAGAAAGGTTGGGGTGCTAAGTTAGTGAACAGGTTAACACCTAAACTGAATGAAGGTGTTAGGCCCAGATTAGAAGTAGGAGCAGAGTATGATGAGTTGAGGAGTTACTTGATGAACTCAGTGGGAGCTACGGTAGCAGCTTATGGTCATAGGCTATTTGCAGTTAACCTAGACAGCATAAGGAAGCTAGATTCCACTCATCTTGTGGATCATCTCACTAAGATTTGCACAGGCCTGTTCCAGGAAGCAAAAACTGTTGAGGATGCCACTTTCACCTTAGTCAAGGCTTTACTCAGAGAGCATCTTCCTCAGAACGGGAAAGTGTTCCTGGAGACCACCGACACCAGCAGCATGGCTGAGTTGAGAAGGTCTGTGGATGCTTGGATGTCCACTAGGGCAATAGGGGACCTCACTAGAGTCTCAGGTTCTAGCAGCAACACTAGCAGCAAGACAGATAAGGTAGAGAAATCTCACAGAGATGCACATAAGTCAGGCAAGACTGATAGCAAGGAAAGACAGGGCCAGAGCAGAGATGGATAGGGAAAGTAGAAGGCAGAGATGCACATAAGTCAGGCAAGACTGATAGCAAGGAAAGAGACCATTGTACAGTGTGTGGCAGGAAGGGCCACAAGAGTGAGAACTGTTGGCATAGGCCTGGGAGTGGCACGCACAACTCCAGTGCGACACCCAGACCACTAACTTGTTTTCTGTGTCATCGTGAAGGGCACAAGAGTACTGAGTGCCCAGACAGAGGCAAAGGCCCAGAAGCACTCAAAGGGGTTAAGAAAGAGCACAGCAGTGTAAGTGCTAGAAGGGCAGCAGTAACATGGTCACAAGGAAGGAGGAGTAATGTAGTTGAAGGAGAGTTGAATGGAGAAAGGTGTGACATACTGATTGACAGCGGAGCGGAAGTGGGAATAGCTCCAGTCAGATGGGTTAAGAGGCAGGACTTTACTGGTGAGAAAGTATGGGTGAATGGTGCAAGAAAAGGATTGAAAGAGGTAGCCTGGGTTGAGTTTAAGTTCGGAGGGAAAGTGTTCAGGAGGAAGGCAATGGTAGATATGGACAGATGCCACCCACCAGAATGCTGGTTCCCACTCAATCTCAAGGATGCGCAGGAAGTAACTTACATTGCCGGACTGTTCCAGGAGCCAGAGATCCAAACTGCGAAAGTTAATCAGGTGACCACCAGGGGACAGGCCAAACAGGAAGCCAGTCTCAAGAATGATAAAGGTGTGGTGACAAAGCCACTAGACAAGGCCCCAGCAAGGAGGAGTCAGAAGCAAGGAGGTGGCGCCCCAGCAAAGGAGCAGACCACAACCAGAAAGACGGAAGCAAATTCTGGAAGCAGAGTACCAGAAGCAGGCAAGGCTGCAAGTCTTAACGCTAATATTTTTCTACCAAGACAAGGCCTCAGTCAGAATGTCGTAAAAACCGTATTGCTGAGTATCAAGCTCGTAAAACAGCTTTAGAAAGTATGGATTAGTCCCATTCAACCCGATGGCATCCCTCCCACAGAGAGTGGTCAAGAGAATCCTGGAGCTGGAATTTCTGGAGATGTCTGAGGTGACGGCCGACCTTCCCTTGACGCCGGGACGTCCACCACCACCAGCCAGGCTCCCCGTCATGGGTATCTCGCAATGGGTCGAGCGGTTCTCGATCATGGCAGCCACACTATCTTCCAGGTTCCCAGAGAAGGCGCCAGAGTTGTTCGCGTTCCAGGCCCAGATCATCCGGGAGGAGCGCAATTACGAGTCAGGGAGATGGGTGCTGTATGATCGGCAGTTCCGACGGGAGGCGCTAGCCAGGTGTGACCTCAACTGGTCGGTGACAGACACCCGCCTTTACAGTGAGGCCTTTACGGGGCGGGCAAGAGCCATTCCCGCTGCCAGTTCTGCCTGCAGGACGACCACTCGGCCCCCTACTGTCCCCGAAATCCGGACCACCCATGGCAGAATTGGCTACTTCCAACCACTCCCACTCAATCTCCACCACTGCCTATCAGTCGCCAGGGCCCTCGAGCAGAGCTTTGTAGGCGTTATAATGAGGGGCGCTGCAAGCAGACAAGGTGCCGGTTCACCCACGCATGCCGGAGCTGTGGGGGGTCACACCCTCACGTTAACTGCCCAAGCAACCGGGACCACAGGGCGAGATCACCAATCCGCCCTTTGCCCCACCCACCTTCAATAACAGCAAGATGGCCAGGAGATTTGCCTCGCTAGGGCAAGGGTCATGGCAGGGAAAGGACTCATTGAACGCAGTGTCTAATAAACTATATTGAATAATATGTGCGACACAACATGATTTAAAAAAAAAAAAAAAAAAAAAAAAAAAGGGGGAAGAGCATGGTGTTGACACAGGAATAATAAGGGGTATTGATAGTGGATTACTTGGGGGGAGGGGTGGCACTTTGGGCGTTAGTCAGGATAGATGAGGCAGGGTATGGTAAGGGTCATGGTAAGTGGGGCGGGGAAAATCATGTGAGGGGGGGAACAGTTTATAGTCATTCTCCACTTGAATGGTGTGAGGGCCTCGCTGGCCCCAAGTAACATTGCTGCATTTTTCCCATCACCCATTATATTGATATACAGGTGGGGCGGTCCTTTACCCTTATACGTCAGACCTCCTCTGCCTCAACTGGGCGAGGCCGGGTGATGGGACAGTCCTGCAGGACCTATCCTCTGTCCAGACACCACTGGTTCCCCACACATGGGAATCGGCACTGCAGCATCACACGGACAGAGCATTCGTGAGATATGTCCTAGATGGGCTGCGACAGGGCTTCAGGATTGGGTTCCAGCGACATGTTCCCCTCAGATCAGCCAAGCATAACTTGCCATCAGTCCAGGAGCACCCTGAAGTTGTACAGCATTACATTGACGATGAGCTGGCCAAGGATCGCTTCGTCGGCCCGATCTCGGACGAGATCAAAGAATTCGTGCACATTAACCGCTTTGGGGTGATACCAAAGGGCCACAATACTGGCAAGTGGCGGCTAATCACAGACTTGTCGTTCCCGGAGGGTGCCAGTGTCAACCAAGGCATCAGTGCTGACTTGTGCTCGTTGAGATACACATCAGTTGAGGAGGTGGCGCATGTGATCGCACAACTGGGTAAGGGAACACTCCTGGCAAAGGTGGATGTGGAAGCAGCATACCGGTTGGTACCTGTACACCCTCAGGATAGACTACTGCAGGGGGTGCAGTGGAAGGGCAGAGTCTATGTCGACCCGATGCTGCCATTTGGCTTAAGATCAGCCCCAAAGATCTTTAATGCCATCGCAGACGCACTGGAGTGGACCCTTCGGCAACAGGGGATCGATCAGGTACTGTGAACAGTATCTGGATGACTTCATCCTGTTGGGCAGCCCGGACACGCAAGAATGCCAGGAGGCCCTAGAGACTCTCGATAGTGTGTGTGGCAGGCTAGGAGTACCAATGGCTGCCCACAAGAGAGAAGGGCCAACAACATGCCTGGTCTTCCTGGGGGTGGAGATTGATACCATTAAGGGCACTCTGATGCTACCAAAAGAGAAACTGGACCGACTAGGAGCGTTGCTGACCCAGTGGGGGGACAAGAAGGTGTGTTCGGCCAAGGAAATCCAGTCGCTAGTGGGCCACCTGAACCATGCATGCAAAGTGGTCCGTCCGGGTCGGCCTTTTCTTAGACACATGTTAGACCTCCTCCAGGGTGCCCTCAACAGCAGGCGAAAGTCCACATTTATCCGCCTCAACGCAGGCTTCCGTTCGGACTTGGCATGGTGGAGGGAGTTTGTTGTCCAGTAGAATGGTGTTGCCTTCCTTCAACCGACCAGTAAGCTGCCCTCAGTGGAACTGGTGTCAAATGCATCCGGTTCCTGAGGGTGTGGGGCATGGTCAGGCCACCACTGGCTACAAGTACAGTAGAACCTCTCTTATCCGGGCACCTAGGTTTCAAGGGGTGCCCGTATCTCAGATTTGCCCGTATCTCAGAATGCATTCAAAATAGTGCTGGTGTTGAACTGCATATCCAAAAGCAGCTGTCAAATTTGCTAGTTGGGATACTTTACCTAACCACAAGGTACATAGCAGCTGCCCGGTAGAGGGAGGTGCCCGTAACTTGGGAGTCCGGATAAGGGAGGTTCTACTGTACCATGGGATAGCCAGTCCGTGAGCTTGAATATTGCACTGAAGGAACTCATCCCCATTATCTTGGCATGTGCATGTTGGGGGGATAGATGGGCGGGGCACCGCGTGACCTGCCGCTGTGATAACCAGGTGGTGGTTGCTGCAATCAGCTCTCGCTCGAGCCGACAGCCACATTTAATGCACATGTTAAGGTGCCTGGCATTCGCAGAAGCAAGCCTCAATTTTTCGGTGGGGTCAGTCTATATTAGTACCAGTAGGAACCACCTGGCTGATGATTTATCACGTGACCGTGCCTCTTCCTTTTTGTCAAAGGTCCCCCAAGCTCACCCAGTGCCGGCTCGAATCTCAGAAGGCCTCATGGAACTACTCTGCAACCCACAAGCAGACTGGATCTCTCCGCACTGGCGCCATCAGTTTCGGCATATTTTCAGAACGGCCTAGCACCGGCCACCCAGAAGACCTATGCTGCAGCAGCAAGAAAATTTAACCAATTTTGCACCCTGTACAATGTCCTCCAGCCATTCCCCGTTACAGAGCACCTCCTATGCTGCCTTGCCTCATACCTTGCAGATCAGGGGCTAGCGCCACAAACAGGGACGTCTTACCTGTCGGCGGTTCGGAATATGCAGATCTCCCTTGGCCTCCCGGACCCTAGAGAAGCGTCTTCTCTGCCCACTCTCAAAAGGGTGCAAGCAGGCATAAAGAGGGCCTGGTTACATAATCGAGCGCAGAACAGACTCCGGCTGCCTATCACAGCCAGCATACTCTTGAGGATTCGAGACACGCTAGAGAAGTCAAACCACCCTCAAAAGGTCCTCATCTGGGTCGTAGCATGTGCAGCATTCTTTGGTTTTTTCCGACTAGGCGAGTTGCTCCCTGAGAACCGCTCATCTGCCCATCCGGCAACTTCTCTGATGTGCGGGGATGTGATTGTAGATGACCCAGTAATTCCAAAGATGGTGAAGTTCCACCTCAAGAAAGCGAAGTGTGACCAGTTTGGGAAAGGTTCAGATGTAATTGTGGGTCGCACCCACCAGGAGTTATGCCCAGTAACTGCCCTGGTCAGCTTCATGGCATATCGAGGGCCAAAGCCAGGTCCGTTCTTTACAGACAACGACAGCAAAGTGTGTCTGAAATGCAACTTTGTCGACGTCATAAGGCACATATTGAGGACACTGGGACTCCCGCAAGACCAATACGCAGGCCACAGTTTTAGAATAGGTGCAGCCACATCAGCAGCGCAGGCAGGGATTGCAGACTCGACCATTCAAACATTGGGCAGGTGGCAGAGCTCGGCGTTCCTGCAATACATTAGGATGCCCAAAGAAAACCTGGCAGATGTGTCACGCACACTGGCGAGCCAGGTTCCATCCCCTAGGGACGGCTCGTAGAGACTAGCAGTTGGTCAGAGGTCATGCTAACGGAGTCCTCGCTCACACTGCAGACAGTATGAAACATGACTCGTGGTCTCCTCGTCAGACATTGCAGGCATCCATATGTATTCAAAAAATAATAATAAGAATGATAAGTTAAGTAAAGTGAACATTTATGGCTCAACTGGTAGAAGGGGGATGGGGAAGTGGGGTAGGAGTTAGGGGGCAATTGTGATGTATTTGGGGACTAGGTGACATCAGGTTGAGTAGCTAGGGTTGATTGATTAGGCGGTACAAGTGGGGCAGAGGGGTGTGATACACAGTCCAGCAGGATGTCACGGGCTACCAAAGGGTCTTCAGTTCCTTTTCTTATTTTGACATCATGTATATATGTATATTTCTCCCACTTACTTGCAGCCTTGGGGGGTAGTGGCCGCTATGCGCCCCCTCCCTTGGAGGTATGGTGAGCCCAATAATGCGGGCATGACACAATTATCACTAATTAACACCCTTGATACTTACAATTTGGGCTCACCAAAAGCCCCCCACGGCTGCAGGTAGTGGGTGGGGCCTACTCTATTCTGCAGATTGACGCCACACCCCCAACGGCCCATGACACCGCCAAAATGTGAATGTCAGTGGAAATCAGGCTAAGTCACTGTAGTTAAATGTAGTTTAATCAGGCCCGTAGCCAGAGGTTCGAATTGGGGGGTTCGGATTTTAAGACGCAAAAAGCCACACCTACTTTTGTTTCCTCATTAATTCTTCTACAATACTAAAAAACAAAAGATAAGTGCACTAAAGCTTATAATTTGTTATTCTACTTCAAACTATAATTCATTAAACAATGTTGATATTCGAGAGAAAAGCGGTATTATTCTCATGTAACAAGGCTTCTATCCATTACGGTGAGCTGTATATAAACAGTGCAACATTAATATGCCGTATTCGTACTACAAGTTATTTAATAGTACGGCGTGTAAACTGTCTGTTCGAAATGCATTGGAAAAATCGCTATAACTAAGTGAAATAGCACGGAACAAAGTGAAACGACACCGTAGCTTAAGTAAGAGTAAGTGCGCAGCCAGTTTTTTTTAATCATTTGCTGTGTAGCTACACTAGATAGTGGACTTACTATATGTATATGAGGCTTAACTTTCTCAGACACTTCCGAAGGCTCGAAGACTCCCTTTCTAATCTGTTGAAAAAAATCCGTTGCTTGTGCTATTAATATCGAATCGCACGCTTACCGGTGCTATTATTCTTACTAAAGTGTTACATACACTTTATAAAGAATGTAACGTAGCAAGCTTTACTCATGCTGATATGAGAGCGAAATTTTTTATCCATGGAGCTGAATGTTTATTATTAGGTCACTTAGACTCAGACTAGGCCAGAAACAGCAGAGAATTCAAGCGCAGGTTTAGCACGATTGAACAGACGATGATATTCCAGAAGTTATATGTGGGGTGTGGCTAAAATATTTGCTTCCGGTCACTCTAAAGGGGGGTTCGACCGAACCCCTCGAACCCCCCCTGGCTACGGGTATGGTTTAATGTAGTTAACAAGGGACTTAGCCGTTGCGAGGAATGGGGGGGGTGGGGTAGACAGAGGACTGGGTAGCGCAGCGCAGATACGAGCCTCGTGGGTATGGGTAATGAAGCGCACCGTGCAACACGTGGCAAGGTTCAGACTAGTCAGAACGCACGTACAGGTAGCAACAGTGCTCTCTGTTGTCCACCACCCACCCCTACCAACCGCTCACCTCTGTGAGTAATGCAGGTCCAAAATCATGGACATCTGGAAACCTAGGTCTCCATCCAGTTGGATGTGATGTCAAGGGCTGTTGGGGGTATGGTGAGCCCAATAATGCGGGCATGACACAATTATCACTAATTAACACCCTTGATACTTACAATTTGGGTTCACCAAAAGCCCCCCACGGCTGCAGATAGTGGGTGGGGCCTACTCTATTCTGCAGATTGACGCCACACCCCCAACGGCCCATGACACTGCCAAAATGTGAATGGATAAGAGGAATCTGTCAGTGGAAATCAGGCTAAGTCACTGTAGTTAATCTGATTACATCATTGTGTGTGTGTGTGACTATCTCTAATAAACCACTTCTCTCTTTCTCCTTCTCTCTCTCTCTTCTTCCCTCTCTCTTTCCTCCCTTTCTTTATTTCCTCTCTATCCCCTCTCTCTTTCTCTTCCCTCTTTCTCTTCCTCCTTTTCTCTTTCTCTTTCTTTCTTTCTTTCTTTCTTTCTCTCTCTTCCCTCCCTCCCTCTCCCTCTCTCATTTTCCCACCCTCTCTCTCTCCCTCTCTCTCATTCCCCCCTCTCTCTCTCTCTTTCCCTCCCTCCCTCCCTCTCTCCCTCTTTACTCTTACAGACTCGGTGCTTTGTCGTCGTCCCTGGATGAGGAGATAGATCCCACATCCACTAGACCAGAAGATGTCAAAGCATTCCTATAGTATGTGGCCAAGTATCAGCTGTCAACTAGGTTGGGGTGCTCCTGCAGAGGGGGAGGGGCTGATGTGGAGAAACTGGGTGTGGCATGGAAGAGTGGAGGAGGCGTAGTCTTGTGTCTTCATACAATAGCCATGATTAGTGAGCAAATCAGATTCCTTCGTGATCAAGATCTTCAACAAGTATAGACTTCAACTGTCATTTCATAAGTTTCACAAGGTTACTTTTTATAAGTGTGTGCAAATTGAACGCGATCACTTAATATTTATTGTGTTTCTCAGAAATTACTTCGTTTTTGTATTTGTGTTTTTATATCAAAATTTGTCTTATTTTCAGTCCATGTGAACATGAACCAATATTTTTGATTTTTTGAATTGCTTGCATACTAGCTTCAGTTGCAGACAATTGAAAGTGGGGGACTTAGATTGAAACTGGAGACCTCTTCAGATTTCCTTGCTCTCTGAATAGTTCAATAGGGCTAACTGTTAAGATTAGATTACTGACCTCTAAATGTAAACTTACACTGAATAGAGCCATATATATATATAATTACGGTGCAGAAACACACATACGCAATGTGTACTTTTTTCCAGACATATGCAATAAAATGTTAGGTGAAAAAATGGTGGAATCAGAATCCAGTTAGTATAACCATCTAGTTAAAGAACACTTTACAGTCGGACCTCGTTCAACGGACCTTCCAAAAAACGGTAACCACGACTCGATACAGCGGACAAACACAAAACTACGGATGGATTTCCTATATATTAGGAGCTTCCGAGATGCGGACCTTCTGAGTTCACGACAACGGATACAACAGAATTCCCATTATTGCTACACCATACAAAAAGTGTTCCACTTAATAGACATTCATTGACATATTATATCAAAATTTACTACAGTTCAGACAATTTTAATAAACCAACAAGTTCTATCTAGAGTCCACAGAGGCGGTAGATGAAGTGTATTTCTAACCCGCAGCCCAGTCACGCGTAGCCAGACTTTTTACCAATAGCTAAAGCGGGAAAGGGGTGGACCTAGGGCAAGTTGTGCTTGCACAACGTACTCGGTGTGCATATGACAGCCCATTTGTTTTCTCCTTCACCAAAGTTGAAGAGCTTCAAAGAAGCAATTGGAAAATGTAAGCACATATTTGGAGCATCATGACCACATAAAAGAAGCCAAAGAGTAAGGACCAACTATAAACAGTATTGTGAACACACCCACCCCCAATGTCATTGAAACGTAAACTTTCTTTCTTTGGGCATGCAAGAAAATAAATCATAAGCGCTCTAATACAAGTCAGTAGGAAACACTTTCATATTTTCACCCAGTCAAGACTTGTGCACCAGGCACCAACAACAAGAAAATGTTACCCAAGCTACTCGAGATGAATTGGGTATTTTAGGTGGCACACAAAAAACTCAATGATCACACCCTGTAATATTTTCTGGATCAGCCATTGGCATCTCCTTTTCCTATCCAATCATGTGGTGTACAGGAGAAACTGCGCAAGTTACTCAGATCACAACAATAAACAAATTCTACACATGTATCTTAAGCATGTACCAATTTCCCCTTCCCCAGTCCAAATTTCCAGAAGCTACCCCTTAAAAAGTTATATAACATCAGGATAATAATCAATTCTATCATACTAAAATTACCAAATCAAGAAGTTGAAATGAAAGAATGAGAAATAAAACTGTTCCAATGTTCAGTGATCACTTGGAGCATGGGCAGGTTTTAGCAGTACACTTGCAGTGAGAGCCACACTTGCAGTCACCTCCCTTACATCCGCCACTTTCGAGACATGGACAAGATGCACAGCAAGGACAAGTACCAGCTTTGCATTTGCAGTTGGATCCACAGCAACAGTCTGCTCCTTTGCACCCCCCTGGTTGACAGCAAGGGCAAGATATTCCACAGGGACAAGCGCCAGAAGCGCATTTGCAGCTCTCTCCACATGGGCAGTCAGCTCCTTTGCATCCACCAGGCTTGCTACACTGGCACGAAGATCCACAGGGGCATGACCCACAGGAACTTTTGGGAGCACAAGGACAGGTCCCAACAGCGCAGCGACATTTTTCTGGTCCGCAAGTACAGGTATCACCAGGGCATTTTTGACAGAGGCAAGGACAGCATTGTCCGTTGCAGTTAGTGCATTTGCAGTTGGGTCCACAGGAACAGTTGGGTACTATATTCAAGCATAAATATCAACGAGTATGCTAGCTACACACCGCAGCGCGGAACTTACCAGCACAATCGGCCATTGATACTCGATTCCAAGATTCGATTATGAAGAGGGCTTCCGAATGTTCAAGTCTTCTGCAGCGAGTGAGCTGCAATTCACCGGACAACCGAACTGTTTATGAAGGATACAATTTTGGCGCAGTTCTCACACGAACGATCTAGGTTCGTGTGCAAGGACACCGTGTGGACATGTTTGAAGGTAGTCGTGTGCAAAGTTGGTGCTAAAAGTCTATTCACATAATGACTATACGTGGAGAGACGAGTGCAAAACCGTGTGCAAAACCGTGTGCACAACATTTTCTCGTGTGCAAAGACTAGCTTCCCGTGTGCAAAGACTAGCTTCCCGTGTGCAAGGATGTCTTTCTCGTGTGCAAAGCTTTCCATTGTGCAAAGCTTTCCCGTGTGCAAAGCTTTTCCGTGCGCAAAGATAATCTTCCCGTGTGCAAAAAGGTGTAGCTGTCTTGCTCTCTGGCGTTTTAGAGTGAAAGTCCTTCTCCCTCGCTCTTCTCGACGCGGAGCCTTCGCTAGCTGTAAACCGCGGCAAACAGGCGTAAGTGTCGGCTACCGGAAGGATTTATTAACAAGAAAAGGCATAATGATTATTAGAATATATGCATCCAATGCAAAATTTTCCCTAATCATTGAAGAGTCAGCAAGATTACTGGTACATGTAGTGAAAAGTGGTATGAAGATACATTTAACTTTCACCATCATAATCAGAAGGATAGAATGGCCCTACTGGTGAGCATATTGACTCCAGGCAGTAGCCTCTGAAACATGGAAGCTTATAAATATTGAAAATAAAAGCTAGTAAGTTAAGCTTAGCCTCTATTAGCTAGCTATCGTAGTAGGCATTCCCTGTTAATAATTCCGACTGATATTAGGCAATCAGTTAATAAGCATGTTGTACAGATAAAGGGCTTGGCCAATATCACCACCGAACACCAAGATTGGGGATATGATGACAGTGTACCTATTCTATGTTGAAAGGCTATTATTCCATGTTCAAAAAAGCTATCAACAAAGGAATAGTAATCTCATAGGTTTTATAATACATATAAAATGTGTAGACCAGAAAAATAATTGTAGTCCTTTCTATGTATGTTTATTTATCAATTCATAAGCGGTCCTGGGTTCGATTCCCGGTGGCAACCAAATATTTTTTAATTCTGCATTGTTAAAAAAAAAAAGCCTGTGAAAGAGAAAGAATACATCTAATATAATTTGTATTATAGTTCTGTTTTTTAGGGACGTTCTTTGCTACAACTCAAGGCATCCAGTAGTGTACCACAGGACTGATGCAAAGTGGTTGAGAGTGGGGGCATTATGCTAATTAATTTAAGGTCACAGTGAAATTGGATGGAAAAATCAGATTATGCAGTGTCCATCTCAGTTGTTCAATATGTCTATCAGGTGTTCTATGTTGTTGCTTTGTTTTTGTGAATATGCATGCATATAGCTATAATGACATCATAAAAATAGCATAACTTCCATCCAGGTCATCAATTCTTCTCTTCTTCACTCAAGAAGCAATAAATAAATATATATATAATATAAATGAAACAAACAAAACTGATTTGCCATAATGACAGCTGTGTACACAAACTGACTTGAGTTGTTGATACTGGCCATTGTAATAAGCATCTCCTTACTCTTGCTTACTGAGTTACTTTCCATGGTTCTTTTTCTTTTTTATTGTTATGTTTTTTTAATTTATATTTTTATTTTTTACAGTACAGTAGCTTGCTAGACTCATTAAACTTTGAATTTTGGGAAATTAGATTTGATATAATTGTGACCCGCTCTGAGAAAACAGACCACTTTTAATTTTTTCCGCAACCGCACAATAGGCAAAACCCCGGTAGGGGTGAAAAACAATGAAATTTTTTTTTATTGAATATTCTTAAACTTCAGGCTTTCCTTCACCAGTGCGCCAAAATTTAAACCCTAACTCTAATGCTTTCTGTGTCAAACAGCCCTCTAAAACACTAACTTAAGAAATGGCCGTCCGTGTACGGACTTAGTAACTTACGTCATTATAGATGTTGCTATAGCAATTCCCGCGAAGTCTAAGCAGCCAAAATGGCGGATAAAGACGTAGCTAGAGCTCTGAATATACTGGGTGCTGATAGAGACCTGATAAATTCTGACAGCAGCGAGCTCTTGGATCTCATCAACGACTACTGGGCCGACGATGAACCCGACGACCTCAATGCCGGTATGGTAACCGCACCTACTAGGCCACTAAAATTCTATTTTTTTAGCCTTATCTAAGATCAGTGCTAATTAAGTTTGTGTGTAACTTGTAATCGATGAATGCAATCAACTAGAAACATTTGATGTGCAATCTGATAGTGATGAAGAGCTTGATTCACAAGTCAGTGAGGTTACAGCAAGTGAAATAGTGAATGCTAGTTATGTTAGTGTCTCTCAGCTGAATTCAATGGAATTTGCTGATGAAAGAGCTGTTGATATGGCTGAGAATGCATCAATAGTCAAGTTTTATGAAAATGGATGCAATAATTGTCATTATGGAGATGATAACGGTCCCTGCTGTGCCAGCATGTCAGTTGACCACTATCACACAGTTCGCTGCCAGATGCAGGATTTAACCCTTGACGAACTGGACTTGGTAGTGATGGGACAGATAATGGCAGGTTGTACTGATCCATCCTTGAGTGGCAAGAGATTGTCGCACACCACCTTTTTCCACTGTGGAAAACGAATCTGTTTGAAGACGTTCCTCTTCCTCCATTCCATTGGCTACACTCGCTACAAAAATATTAAAGCAAGTTATTTAGTTCGAGGAGTGGAGACTAGAGTTCACAAAAATAAAGGCAGACATCCTGTATTAGGATTAAGCTTTGATGACGTTAAAGGTGTAATACAATTCGTCATGAATTACTCAGGTACAATTAATTAAAATAGATTTATAATTAGGAAATAAGTATTAATTAGAATACAACTGTTTAAAAGTATGCTTACAATTAGATGCCAATGCTCTCCTACCTGGCCGAGTTCCTGGGTACAAGAGTTCTGATATAAAGCTCTTGCCATCTAGTACAACCAAACATGCAATATGGGAGCTCTACATACAGGCGACAGTAAGTGATGACTCACTTAGAGCTGTTGGCTACTCCACATTCACACGTCTATGGCGTGAGCTACTCCCCAACATTGTAGTCATGAAGCCCATGAGTGACCTGTGTTGGGTTTGTCAGCAGAATAGCAGATTTATCACTAGATCTTCCAATAAACCTGAAGAGGAGAAATCAGCAGTAAGTTAATAACATAACTAATTATTTTAACATACTTGAATAATTTTAATTTTAATTAGACCATAAAAGCAGCAGAACAACACCTAACTGAGGTAACAAGGGAACGATCAGTCTACCGTTATGCTTTGGAAGAGGCTAAAGTTTCCATTAAAACTTACTTCACCACCTCAGCTGGTGCTTTTGAGCCTCCATCTCCAGGTAGCAACAAGATTGCCAACTCCACACCAATATTTGCCCATTACAGCTTCGATATGGCCCAGCAAGTCTTCTACCCAAATGATCCCCTCCAACCAGGTCCTGTGTACTTTCTCACACCAAGAAAATGCGCAATATTTGGTGTATGTAGTGAGGCAATACCTAGGCAGGTGAACTACCTTATAGATGAGAATTTTGACGTGGGGAAGGGAGCTAATGCTATCATCAGTATGCTTGACCACTTTTTTTACCACCATGGACTAGGTGAAAGGAAAGTACACCTGCACGCAGACAATTGTAGTGGTCAAAATAAGAATTCCACAATGGTTCACTACCTGTTACACAGAGTCATGACTGGAAAACATGACACTATCACTTTGTCATTCATGATTGCTGGGCACACTAAGTTCAGCCCAGACTGGTGTTTTGGCCTTCTGAAAAAGAAGTATAGGCGTACATGTATAGGAGGACTACCTGACCTAGTGGAAGTGGTTAACAACTCTTCAGTCGTTAACGTGGCTCAAGTAGTGGGCTCAGTAGAAGATGGACAAGTCTTGGTACCTACTTTTGACTGGCAAGCTTACTTTGCTCCTGTCTTTGTGAAACTGAAAGGCATAAAGAAGCTCCACCATATTCGTTTCCAATCTGATTCACCGGGATTTGTTTTTGTTAAAGAATTCAGCAACTCAGATGAAAATAAAGTGTGTTTAATTAAGAAGGGATCACAATCACTACTTCCTGGTACCCAGCCTCCACAGCTAACTGCAACTGGTCTTTCCTTACAGCGCCAGTGGTATCTATACAACAAAATTCGGGAGTTTTGTCCTGAGGATATGCAAGATACTACTTGTCCTTTACCTACTCAGCGTCTTGATGACCAGTGCACTCCTTCCCGCTCACCATCGCCAGTCCCAGCTTCAATTACAAATTCCCCAGATTTTGATGAACCTCAGCAAAAACGAAGGCGACATTGTGGATTATGCCATAAAACTGGACACAACTCCCGCACATGCCCTGAAAAATAGTAAAACAAACTTTGTTTCATTAATTTTTTCTTTGATTATGAATTATCCTAATTTCAGTCAACACTATCATTGCATTATGGAACTTTAAATCAAACAATAATTAGCTAGGGATACAACCACTTAACTTTAGCTAGTATACCTTTGTTGCACAGTTTTGCTACTACAAGAAGTAGGATTGATAGTGTAAAAACAACAGTTCTTACGTTTTAGCATGGAGGTGGTGTGATTAGCAATGTCAAACTCTTGACTTGGGAGGTGCCTAGCTAATAAACATGCACGGCAAAAACTAATTTTCACTACCTATCAATAAGTACTACTAGAACACTCAATATCCGCTACGCTTACCTTCTAATAACCATAGAAACTCATCAAAAAAAGCGAGAAAGACTGTTGTTCAAGTTCAAACTGCTGCGAGTCACAAATCTCCCTTCCCGGGAAAAAGATTACGTCATCGTAACGCGGAAGCGTTTACGGAGAAATACCTTTGAACTTAACAACGCTTTTTCTCGTAAATTTTAATTGTTCAATACCAGAGTTGAGGGTAGCATTTTTGAGTGTATCTTCGCAACGGTGGTGCGTCCTAGGTTCATTTTTTGGCTACAAATTCTGGAGAGCATCTATAATTGAATAAAAACATAAAAAGAATTTTGAAAAAAAATAATTGTGGTCCGTTTTCTCAGAGCCGGTCAATTTATATTTTTATTTTTTACAGTACAGTAGCTTGCTAGACTCATTAAACTTTGAATTTTGGGAAATTAGATTTGATATATTATATAGCTATAGTTCAGCCGACTTTCTCAACTTGAATGAGTAGATTAGCTTATCATTGCACAGCTACAAATTCATAGATCTTCTTCACTGAAGAAGAAGGTCCACACTGAAATGTTCTAGAAGAAGGTCCATGGACTAAAATGTTCCAAAAGAACGTCCACAGACTGAAATTTTCTAAGAAGATCCATGGACTGAAATATTCTAGAGGAAGGTCCATGGACAAAGTAACTCAGTAACTCAAGAAGCAATAAATAAATATATATATAATATAAATGAAACAAACAAAACTGATTTGCCATAATGACAGCTGTGTACACAAACTGACTTGAGTTGTTGATACTGGCCATTGTAATAAGCATCTCCTTACTCTTGCTTACTGAGTTACTTTCCATGGTTCTTTTTCTTTTTTATTGTTATGTTTTTTTAATTTATATTTTTATTTTTTACAGTACAGTAGCTTGCTAGACTCATTAAACTTTGAATTTTGGGAAATTAGATTTGATATATTATATAGCTATAGTTCAGCCGACTTTCTCAACTTGAATGAGTAGATTAGCTTATCATTGCACAGCTACAAATTCATAGATCTTCTTCACTGAAGAAGAAGGTCCACACTGAAATGTTCTAGAAGAAGGTCCATGGACTAAAATGTTCCAAAAGAACGTCCACAGACTGAAATTTTCTAAGAAGATCCATGGACTGAAATATTCTAGAGGAAGGTCCATGGACTAAATATTTTAGTCCAGGGACTGAAATGTTCTAACAATTAACCTGTACCATTAAAATTCATTGCATATACAGCTACAATATTTTTGTCAACATTATTAGTACAATATAAAAATTCTTTCTTCATTTTTAAAGTGAAATTCTTAATAAATGGAACTTGCAGCCATAGCTAATTTTCTATTTCAATATTTTCTGCTACTTGAAGTGTATCATTTGCTCCACTTTTTCTTGGATGCACATTTTATTTTCTAGCAATAAACAGCCAATATTCGATATATTATTTGACCACGTACACATATAGCTAGCCATGTCTTTTTCTTCCTGTTATATCAGCTACAGAAGTGGATACTATACAAAAAAATTCAGTTGAAATCCAACTTTTGCACCCATAATAGCTAATACAACAATTTTGTGCAATAATGAAGGAATAGATAAATTAATATATTATTACCAAATTATTTACCAAAAATACTCTGGTGTTTAGAAGTGTCCTCTTCACATTGCAAACAACTAACGGATTGCAACTACATGAAACAAGGTGTCACAACCACCTGGGAGTTGTGCCCATGAAGAATTCCGAAGAAAAATCAAACTATTCGCGGACCAATATCGCGGAGCCTTTACCCGACACCGCACCACGCTCAATGAAAACGATCCTATATCGGGACTGCGGGGAAAGTAAAAGCTGGTGATGCCTTCGTTTACTTTGCTCCGGCCCTACTTCTATCTGTGGCTAATTTGTATCTCAGCAGAATCACCTAGCAATGAAGTGCGTGATCTAGTTGAACCCTTATTTGCCCTTGAGAACCTCCAGGGAAGAGATTAAATGAGGAGAATGTTCGAAGAACCAGCGGTAAGGGTAAACTTGAGTAATCAGATATAGCCAACCATATTAGAATGTACAGTCACAGTGAGGCATAAGCCAAAACTATATATTTATAACTAATGTCATGTTGCATGGCCTGGTGATTAACACAAAGTATGATAGCAGGGGTCACAAAAATACTTTTAAGATTTGAGAGAAGTTTTTAGACACTTTAAAGGTAACCCAGTTAACCTGTAAAGCCTGAATGTCTTCTGTCACTATAACTAGTTGTTGCTGATTTTGTTGTCTTTGTGCATGTTTTTTTTTTTCCCTTTCGGGTAATCTCTCCAAGCAAATTTGTGAGTATAAATATAAACTGTTTGGCCTATGCATTGTGGTAGACGTTGTTTTGGTGTCACTAGAACTTATAAGGCTTTCAGTGGTCTGGGATCGCCCAAATTCTCAGACGTTTATACAACCTTCTCCCACTTCCCTTAAAAAATGATTATCATGATTATTCAGCTCACCAGTCTTTGAATATAATAAAGTACATGCTAGTACATTTGAGTTCAAGTCACTCTTATTTCAAATGTGGTGTTGAAAATGAGTAACAGTTTTCTGGGAATTTAATGACCAAATGTCAACTTTTGCTGATCAAGCTAGTTTGAGATCTTGGAGCTAAGATTTTCTTTGAGGGTTGCAGTACCTTTACTTTAAAAAAGCTTACAGTGGTACAGGGACAGATCCAGCACAGGACAGGGAGGGTCCCAAATACATTTAGCTAGATCAAACTTAAACGTATTAAAACACAGTATTTTAATGGACATTATATTCAAATATGAATGAAGAGTGTAAATTAATAAGCAGTTGTCCTATCAACTAAACTGCTTGTATTGGTACCCTCTTTATATAATGGTTCAATGTGATAGGGCCCCTGGCCCCCTCAACATTCCCCCAACCCCCTCTGTGGTGGGAGTGTATATAGTACTCCATCAAGAGTGCAGCTACACAGCTCATTGATTTCATAATGTAATTGTGAACCCATCTAGAAGGGCAGTTATGGGTTGATTTGTCTACAGTAAAAAAAAATTGGACCATCTTTTGAATTAATATTAAAATTTTGATATCATAAAATGCTACTATGAGCAAATGAGGCTTCTTTTTTCAGAAGGTGGGTCTCAGTCCCCCTTCCCCCCCCCCCCCCCCCCCCCCTCCCCACCAAATTACGGAATTAAGGCACTGTGCCACACCCTAGCCTAGCTTCCCCCACTTTCACTTACCGTCTCTGCTATGGTATTAAATTAATGATTTTCCAAACAAATTTTGCTAGAGGCTAAATTATATCTTAGAATTTATCATCATCATCATTATTATTGTCATTATTATTATTATTATTGTTACTATTAACTGTCCAACCGACTACAGATCGATCTGCAGTCATCAGTCAGCTCGCCATGCCTGTTCTCTCTCTTCCCCAAAACGAACTAAATCGCTTGATTTCTTCAGCACCTGAGTTGCTGGTTGAACTCGGACAAAAAATTTATGCCAGATCAACGCTATGATTTAAACATTGTAGATTATGGACGTGGTACAGAAGATGGGCATGGCAAAGATTATATGGTGACTTATCGCCAAGGTGATGAGGTCAACAGATACCACCCAGGAAGTACTTCAGAGAGATGGGAAAGTGTTACTGATTATTGGCGAGCGAGCGTAGCGAGCGAGACACTTACAGGGGTAACACAATCGAAAATCGGGGACGTTTGTTTATTTATTTATTTATTTATATATATGTTTGGATGTATGTATGTCATTTTGTACTTTGACCCTCCGTATTTTTGTGTTCGCTCGGCGTTCGACCCCGTCCCAAACTTCACTAAACAGAATCCTCTGGTTTTGCGACCATTACCCGTATCACCTTAGAAATTGAATTGTTTACGGCTTTGAATTGTTTTGCGGGTGCAGTTAAAACTCAAAATCTTATGGGAGCTCCATTTCTATTCGAGTTAGTGGCGGTGGTAACTATTTGTCACAGTTATAAGCCCTACTCAATAGCATTTGCTTGACAATTCATTGTCCACTAGACGAACCACGAAGGTAAGTAGAACTAGCTATTAATTTCATTTACACTTCCAAGCCATTCATTTGTTAAGTCATTCATTCCTTCTATAATTTCATAGGTGACTTCCATTCATCTAAGCAGCATTGACATGGCCGCTATCATATTCTGACAGATTTCTTCTTACTAGGCGGTGTTATACTTGTAGCATACATTTATATACGTAAACGAAAGAAGGTGAGTCAAGAAAAATGTAAGGTTTGAAAGACAGAACAATGGCTATTATAATTACAATTGTCAAAGTGTTGACCCTTCATAAAAATAGATTGAAATTTTCTCACTTAAATATATAACACTGTCTAGACCCCTCTAATTATTATTATAGATATTATTATATTTTTCCTATCCAGCTGAATGAACTTGTAGGCAGCTGCATGTCTGGAGAGTTGAAGGTTGAAAGAAACTGCATCTACAAACAGTGTGTTGACCACAGAGGCCTAATTCAGAATGAAGGCACAAGCTATGGTCCTGCACTATGTATTCATAGCCTCATTTTAGTAGCTAACACTGTCAAAATAGCACATTATGAAATCTAGCTACATTCTAGATTTCTTTGTGCACTTTATATTTTTGTTTTAACCATCATTCACACCCAAGTGCATACAATTATGAGATTATATTTTATTGTATTATAAAATTAAATAAAGACGGAGTGTTTAATAGTGTAGCTTTATTTAATGACCTTTGATCAGACTCAGAATATCATGGTCCCATACAACTATTCAAAGGTGATCTATTATAAAACTAGACAAACTAAAGCTGACTAAATCAACACTACTATTCTCTTAGTATAATGTCCATGGCTTATACTTAGCAAGGGAGTGGACTATTAGGTTTGACAACGAGGTGATTCATTAATGCTATTGATAGAAGAGGACAGCTCACAAGTTTAGTCAGGAAACTCCATGAAATCAGCAAGGCCTACTTACTTTTTTCAATTCAATTTTGCACTCATTCTAAAAGGTGTTTCTGTTACACAGTGTGTACGAACTATCCTGAAATTATTAGTCCCTAATTTACTGCAGACCCTGCTTTACAATCACGTTAAAATTTTCGTGAACAGCAACCAAAACTGGCATTATGTCTGCTATGTATTAGGTAAAGCATCTTCAAAAATGTAGGTACGTCTAGCTGACTATGATAGGTCATTCCTCTTTACCACACTACTTCTAAGGTTAAGTATCTCCTTGTTACCATTGCCTGAAGTTAAGGTCTTGGCACTCAAATAATTTTTAGATCAACGATTACATGTGTATTATTATTTTGTATTTTTCCAATCACTATGTTTAACCAGTAATGGTCTCCTGTAAGGAATGAATTGGAATGACAATGCATGCCAAACAAATTTACTTTAGTTGTTTAGTTAGTTCTGAAAGTACAACGTTCCATTTTAGTTTAGGCCTAACTTGGTCAGGTACGTTAAGTAGCTATTGGTTACTTAGGATAAGTTAAAACATGAACTGTATGACCCAGTTTAGAATATTGATATAGCTACTTTCACGAAGTGAATGGCCGGCCTAATCATCACAGCACATCAAAGAACTAGACTTACTGGTTGAGCAAATTTAAAGGAAAGTTAAATAGTGAATGTTAGCTAGATATACACATACACAGCATATGCATTATGCTTGCAGTGGGTTACTTAATAAGATACATTTGTCAAAACCGGCCCAAAATATTTAAATTCCTAACTGTTGCCAGTCTTCAATAGACATTGGATGGCAAAAATAAGTAATTGTGCTCAACTGGTCTGAAAATAATAATAAATAATAACCATAATAAAAACAAAATAAAGCTTGCAGAGCTCATGAATACTGAAAAGGTAAACCAAACTACTTCCCTATCTTATAGAAGCTCAAGTTGACTGCCACACCTCTATAGCTATCTCAAATCGTTGCGTCAACGAAACAAGTCATTAAATTTTTACCTTTCACCAATCTTCTGTAATGAAGGATGCTCTAAGACAATAACTATCAACCACAACTCCTGCTACAACTACTTTCACTCTACTATCACATCATCAGCTATCTGTCACACACAGTTCACTTGTGCCTGAACAGACTGGCTTAGCCTAGGTGGCAATGATTGAAATAACAGACTTAAATAAATACACTTCCTAGGAGGCATATATATGAAGTTTATTAACATTGAATTGAGAAATTTGATTGGACGGTTTGAGCGGTATAGGAAACCTGTCACTATAATTAACTGGACATAACGTGCTGTTAAACTTACCTGTGCATGTGGGCATATGTATGTGTGTGTGTATAATTTGATATGCTACATATCTATACAGCTATAAGAAGCAAACTGAATCCCATATATTATTATTGAAACAGCAGTAATCGTGTGGGGTAAGCTACAGCTTCTGTTTGGGCAGTAGTGAGGTTGCTATTGGCATTCACCTGGCTACGCTACTACAGCAATCTGGTAACTGTATAACCTACTCCAAAGTCAAAACAGCAAATAACTGTTAATTGGGGACTTAACAGCAGAAAGCTTATGTACTGGGGGCTTAAAATACAAGAAGAAGTTAATTTATTGGGGGACTAACAGCAATTTACTGGGGACTTAGCATAATATATAGCTAAAAGCTATTTGTAAACTCACTTAACATAACAAAGCCAATTTATTGGGGACTTAATATAAGTCCATGAGACTTTAGTTCTGCTCTTGGAATTTACCACTTATGATAGTGATTTAATAAGTACACTACAAATTGAGGTATTAGAAATATAACTACTCGAAATAGAAAAGTTGAATTAAACTTTACAAAATTTAATTATAAAAATAGATATTGCATTAAATAACTCACTACAGTGACATTCAAACTGTTACCCAAAGCCATGTAACATTGTCTTATGGTGAGATGATGAGGGAAGCTAAAGTCTGCTGGAAAACACATTAAATTCGCCACCTCCCTTGGAGTGAAATAACGGAGCTTGAGACTCCGCAGTTTCTCGACGTCATTATCAGATTCTTTAAACTCTGCAAAGCATTTCTTGAAATCTTCCTCTGTTAGTGAACTCTGTAGCACCGATCCAGTTCCTACGGCGTAGTTTCCGTATCCTTTTGTAAAACAGCACGAATTAGCGGAAGTAGTTCTAACGATATCTAGAGCCATTGCGTACTTGGAGAGAATCTTATCTGGGACAAGATATTCGGAAATAACCTCATCGTCCAAATCTTGTAGATAATGTGAAAGCTGTTTGCAAGCCTTAATTGAATCTTCAATATCCTTATTAAAACTTGGACTACCTAATGACTGCATATTGGATTGTAGAGCTTTAATAATGATCTCTGGATCAGTAATAGGAGATGGCTGACCAATGCCGCTATGTTCTTCGTGAGCAAACGTCAATGGCTTTCTCTTGGCGAGGAGGTAGTATCGTAATCTTGAATTGGGGATTCCGAACTGACTAGGACTCAGCAGAAATTCTTGAAACTTGTAACCTAATGACTGTAAAACTCTAACAAACTCATCTCTGGTGTTCGAACACTCAAAGCCTTTCACGTTCTCCATCAGAACATAGTCAGGTGGGCACCGCATCTCTTGTAGAATGTGCATTAAATGGAAAAAGCTGTCGGTTCTTCTGTCTTGGTTATCTCGCTGGCTTCCTTGCCTGGTAAAGGGTTGACAAGGAGGGGAGAGGAAGAAAACGTTGGCTCTAAAAGAGTCTAGTTCACTAGCAGTCATACCACAAATGTTCCTTCTCATTTGGTTACTACTGGGAAAGTTGTGAAGATATATTGCAGTCGTGTTGGTATTGACGTCTATGGACGCAACAACTCCATCTTCTTCAGGTGTAGAGGAAGAGGTTCCAGACTGCAAGAAAGCGTAATGAAATCCTCCAATTCCCGCATAAAACTCGGCTACTCTGTAAGGAACACCTGGAGAAGAATTCATTTTTTTTCTAACCTTGAACGACCCTTTTCCTCTAAACTATTTCCGACTCCAAATAAAACGCACTACTACACCAAACGGTGACACTACTACTAACGCAAGTAAACTGTGCGCTTCACGCAGCAGTTGTAGAAATGGGTTTATTATCTTCGTTGCTTGTTTGCTCGATTCTGTCCATTTCGATGGGCGTAAGTGTCCAAAATGACTCGGCTCTCTCCTTGGTGTCTGCGGGCCCCGATGGAGCACTGGATAGTGGGAGCTCCAGAGAAACGGGACAGCAAGTGAAACCTGGAGAAGATGGAGGGAGTCCTCCAGGAACTAAAGGAATCCTTGGAGCTGGAACTCAAAAGATTCCTAAAACCAAACCAGTAGGGAGTTCTACTCCTATATCATGTGATCCTAGAGTGGTGAATGATAAAGGAAAACATTATAAGCAAACTTTGTCTTGGGTGTTCTCTAGTACAACATTTTTCAAGTGTGCTGATGAAATCAGTAGCAAGCTGAAGAAAATCTTTGCAGCTGGTGCTACCGGTGAAAGTGAGAGGAAGAAGGCAACAGAAGATGGTGTTACTGACTTGTGCCCTGTCTTTGTAGAGTTGGCCTCCATTGTAACACTGAGCCCATTGAAATTACGATCTTCCATCTGTGAGCAGAATGCTTTACATACCACTGAAATCGAAGAAGGAGACATTTGTGACAAAATGGAGCTCAAGGGAGCCGTGAATGAGGGTCACTATGAGTCTCTGGGTTATTTGCCTAGTGTGGCAGAAGTTTTCAGGACATTAACTGAAATGAAAGCGGTAGACTGTCGAGATAAGTGTGGAGGTAAATACAAGTCTATTTTATGCAGCGCGTTCTATTCCCTCGCCAACGTAGTCGCCATACTGCAGCCGGGAAAGCCTGTTCCTCCGTCTAGCGGTCATGCTGGTAACACAATGAAAAAAGGAACACCACATTCAGCTGGAAACAGTAAGTGAATTGGAGGGCTAGTTATGTGTGTCTATCAGAATGTTTGTATATATATATATATATATGTAGAAGGAAGGGGTAGCCTGTCTATATATATGTATATGTGATATACTAGTGATGTGCTTGAGCAAATGGTGAGCGAGCCTAAAGCAACACTATTGTTAAATGAGTGGTTTTAATTTCTAACACTCACGGTACTAAAAAAAAGTAGAGTTTTTTAATTACGTATAAAAGGTAAAGTGGATTCAATGCCATAGTAACCACTCCCCACAACTGTTTGAATTGGGAAAAAAAAGCAACAAAAACAAAATCACTTTATTGAAACATTTTCTTTGTGATATTCATTAGCTAAGTAGTAGCTGTAATGCACAATACTTTCACACTTAACTGAAAGTACCTACACAAGACTTACCTTCGTGGTTAGTCTAGTAGACAATGAGTTTTCAAGTAAATACTGTTGTGTAGGACCTATAACTATGACCAATACCAATTAACTTACCACTGTCACTAACTCGAATGGAAACGGAACTCCAGTGAGTTTTTGAGTCTTAACTGCACCTGCAAAAGAATTCACTATCTAGGATGATGTGGGTAATGGTCGCTAAACCAGAGTGTTCCATTTAGTGAAGTTTAGGACGGGGTCGAACACCGAGCTAACACAAAAATGTTAGAGTCAAAGTACAAAAGTGACATACGTAGGTCCACACACATTACTTAACAAATATCTCCGATTCTCAATTTGACACCACTGTATGGTGTCTTGCTCACTTCACTCGCTCACTAACTAAGTTTGGTTATTATATAAAAATTATGAGTGCTTAATTTTATTTGCTAAATACGCACACACCGAGTCACTTGAGTTGAGTCAGTTCTGTGGCACTTAAAAATTAGAGCTGCTCCAGAAAAACAACAAAAGTTTAGTCACACTTCAGGCTAGCAATGTATGTGGTATAGACCTGAACCTAGTTCTTTATGGCCATTGTCTTAATACTCTGCTTGTCTTGGATACCTATCAAAATCTCTGGTCATTTGCCATTATTGAGCACAGAGAAGGCTTGGGTCAATTTTGCAGCTGCTTGTTACAACTTAGCAACAGCTGGATGGACAGCATTAGCTAAGCTTGCATTGTAAAGACACATTGGTGTAGTACAAGTTTGTCACTGTTAGTCCAATACCCATTTGGAAAAACAGTGTGTGTACTGTGTGGGTGTCTAAGATAGCTGGCTTTTCCCTTCTGTTCATCTTTGTCAATTATGTACATGGGTCACAAAAAGCATGTATAATTATTTGGTGTTGTATTTTTTTTCTTTCAGTTTTCTCTATTAGCATCCAATTTTTTTTGCATGTTTTCATTGTTTCTAACTCTCTGTGGTGATTTATGAATGTAATGTATCAGTTAAGACAACTAACTGGTGAACAAGCCTACGGTCCTGCAAGGGGACTTGCGTGCACTAAGCACAGCCAGCATCCAGGAAGCTCTGAGCTTATGTCTCTATTTGTTTTCTAGTGTCATCCTTATGTGCAGAGCTTCTGCGGTCTTCAACTCACGATTCTTACTGGTTCATGTTTCCAGCTTTGACTTCGTCTAGAAAGTTGGATCTTGACCCCTGAGAGGAAGTTCTCTTGTTGTTTCGTCTTGTTTTAAATATAATTATGTATATTTGGTGGTTTAAATAAATATTATGGTTGTTGTTGTTACTTGCAAGTACCTCACCACACTGTAGTGCTTGAGACTGCAGTGTCATCCATTGTTATTGTCCTCTACCACTTGGTTTAGTTACATCAGTCCGCTTTCTTTCTCACTTACTTTTCTTGACCCATGTATCCTAAATACATGCCCCACCAACACCGGTGTCGTAGTCATCTGACGATACTTTGCCAGATTCTTTACCAACCCAGCCCAGCTTTATTTATGAGTACACACACCACCACAATCGTCGTTGTCGTCGGTACTGATGACGCTTTACCCACCTGGCTCAGCTTCCAATTGTAGTATTGACATGTTGGCAAATTCATTTAATTAGTGGCTCATATTATTTGTTCTGTCATGGCGTATCTTAGTGGGGCGTGGTCACATCGGTATGGCGTATCTCAGTGGGGCGTGGTCACATCGGCATTCGGCAAATTCATTTTCTTTTTTTCTTTTCTTTTTTTCATTACTCTAATTTAGGGGTGGGGGCAGGGGTATATGAGTTTATTTTATTGATAATATCTTTGAAGTCAGTATTTTTAGGCCTTCATTCAATACATTCCACTTATAAAAATACATTTAAAACTATGTATAATAATGATAGTGGTGAGGGCGGGGTATTGATGCTTGGGCCCTTAATGTAATTAGAACTACTTAGCACCTTTGCAGTGTGGTTTACACTCAGCAGTACTCTGCTAGTTTCTTCAGTATGAAAAGAGCTGGGAGGGTGGTCAAACTTATCTCTGTACACCCAAACAGAACTGTCCCTTCCCCCAAAGAAAGAAAAAAAAAGTCCCCTGTTGAGTTACTTTACTTGAAATAAAGGATGGACAAAAAACCATATTTCTACTATTATGATTGAATGGTCTGGTTTCTGTGTCCTATAATTATTCCAATATACACACACATGGGTAGTGGGTGGGTGTTTAATGGGTGCACTGATCTAGAAACTCTAATTGCTCATATTTTTCGCTGGTAAATGTACTAAATATAACTCATGGCTTATTTTGATCCTTGGTTAATCATTTGTAAATTGCTGCATGCGTACACGTCTCAGCGTATATAGCCCCACCCTCTAATGTTGGTGTCCCCCTCCACCCCCTAATGAAAATTCCGGTATCAAACCCTGTTATATTCTCAGCGTGCATGCGCGAGAGGGTAGTAGCAGTCGTCCTGTCTGTCTGTCTGTCTGTTACGCTTCGGGTTTGGAGATGACTGACAATTAACCGTTAATTTAGGTATGTATGACCTCACTCAGTATGGCAGCTGTATTGTGGTAGAGTTGTTCGCGCTCTGACTTGTATGTTGCTTTGTTTCTGCGTAATTTGTCCACTAACTCCGTCTGAACTGCAGGGATATATTAGTGAGGGGAGTGTACCTCCCCCTCTCCCCCTTTGAAAATTATTATGACCCTCCTGGAGACATTTGCCCCCCTAATTTGCATCAATTTCTTTAAAATAACAATAATAAAATCCTGAAATTTCTATTTAATTATGTTGAATTGCTCTATTGAAATTATATTATTGTGAAAAAATCTTTGGACCATATTTCAATTGACTACTCTTACTCTAGTGATTGATGGTTTTTATATCTGTTGATAGCAAGGCTCGGGGAGCCAAATTGACTTTCTTTTCTTTTGGAAGATACTATTTTCTGACTTGTACTCCGTGTGGAACGATAATTTTTTCTTCTATCTTTTTTTTGTATGTGTGTTTGTGTGTGTGTGTGTGTGTGAGGTGGCTGTGTGGGTGAGGTGGTTGTGTG
>WLWD01003853.1_pt1 | contig 62872 bp, 48 predicted proteins | sample 6712731 | NCBI WGS metagenome assembly WLWD01 (sample SAMN12718690, study PRJNA576275) | sponge metagenome | isolation source: marine sponge | host: Mycale hentscheli | place: New Zealand: South Island, Marlborough, Capsize Point | collected 2014-11-01
TGAATTCCATAACAAACACGAAGCAGAGTGGTTAGCCGCTGATAAAACACTAATCAGCTTTATCTGGCCTGCTCAAAATGCAGAGTTGATGCGACAGATGTCCGAGTCCAGAGCAACGGTTTTGGCCATGGATTCAGTGCCGCGTATATCCAGAGCACAAAAAATGGATGCGCTATCATCCATGGCTAACGTTGCTGGATATCGATCAGTCATCGAAGCCGGTCAGCACTTTGGCCGATTTTTCACCGGACAAATCACCGCTGCCGGTAAAGTTCCACCTGCTAAAGTGATGATCATTGGCGCGGGGGTCGCTGGATTAGCTGCCATTGGCGCTGCAGTCAGTTTGGGTGCAATCGTAAGAGCCTTCGACACTCGACCTGAAGTAAAAGAACAAATCGAAAGTATGAGCGCTGAGTTTCTCGAGCTCGACTTCAAAGAAGACGGCAGTGGTACTGGTGGTTATGCAAAGGTGATGAGTGAGGAATTCATTAAAGCTGAAATGGCGCTTTTTGCAGAACAAGCTAAAGAGGTAGATATCATTATCACTACCGCTCTCATACCAGGCAAGCCAGCTCCCAAATTGATTACCCGGGAAATGGTTCAGAGCATGAAACACGGCAGTGTTATTGTGGATCTGGCCGCTGAGCAAGGTGGTAACTGTGAGCTCACCCAGCCAGATCAGGTGGTTAGTGAAAGCGGTGTAAAAATCATTGGTTACACCGACCATCCCAGCAGAATGGCAGCCCAATCGAGCCAACTGTATGCAGCTAACATTCGCCATTTAATGTCTGACCTCAGCCCTGAAAAGGATGGAAGTATCAACGTAAACATGGAAGACGAAGCTATTCGGGGTGCAACCGTTATTAATCGAGGTGACATCACTTGGCCTCCGCCAGCACCAAAACTCTCAGCGAAGCCAGCAACAAAACCTCAATCCACAAACGCAAAGCATACCCCAGAAAAGGAAAGTGTTCTTGCTGATCGTGGGTGGACGACGCTTGCAGGAATCGCAATAGGTGTATTAGCAATACTCGGCGTAGGCAGCGTCGCACCGGTATCATTCATGAATCACTTCATCGTTTTCGTTTTGGCATGCTTCGTCGGATGGCAAGTTATCTGGAGCGTCAGTCCAGCCTTACACACTCCTTTAATGAGTGTTACGAATGCAATTAGCGGCATCATTGTTATTGGAGCGCTTCTACAAATTGGCTCGCCGTCGTCTTTGGGCACCATCTTAGCGTTGCTTGCGGTGATCTTAGCTTCAATTAACATAGCAGGTGGGTTTCTTGTCACCCATCGAATGCTAAAAATGTTTCAGAAATGAAATAGGGAGAACTAATCATGTCAATTGGAATAGTCACTGCGGCATATATCGTCGCTAGCATTTTCTTCATCCTCAGTCTTGGTGGACTTAGTAAACAGGAGACCGCGCGTCGGGGTAATCTTTATGGTATTTCGGGAATGGTGTTGGCTATTTTTGCCACACTCTTAGGCGATCATGTCACCGGTTACAATATGATCGTCATAGGAATGGCAATTGGGGTGGTAGTCGGAGGAATTCTCGCTATAAGAGTACAAATGACCTCTATGCCTGAACTCGTGGCAATCCTCCATAGCTTCGTTGGACTCGCAGCCGTACTGGTCGGATTCTCCACTTACCTAGATACTACGGCAGTATTTACCAGTACCGAGAAAGTTATCCACGATATTGAAATTTACCTTGGAGTCTTAATCGGCGCAGTGACGTTCACCGGATCGGTAATCGCGTTTGGCAAACTGAAAGGACTGCTCGGAAGCAGAGCACTGCTTCTTCCAGCGAGGCACTGGCTAAATCTCACCATATTAGTGGTGTGTATTTATTTGGGCTACGAGTTTGTCCAATCTGGAGAAATATCAGTCGGCATGAAACCATTGCTTATTATGACGGTTCTCGCATTCATTTTCGGAATCCACATGGTGATGGCGATTGGCGGTGCAGATATGCCCGTAGTGATTTCCATGTTGAACAGCTATTCCGGATGGGCAGCGGCAGCCACTGGTTTTATGTTGTCAAACGATCTATTAATAGTAACAGGTGCATTAGTCGGTTCCAGCGGAGCTATTCTCAGCTACATCATGTGTAAAGCGATGAATCGCTCGTTTATTAGTGTGATCATGGGAGGATTTGGAACAAAAACCAGTAGTTCCAGTACCGGCTCTGAGGATATTCAGGGCGAGGTGATTTCTATTACCGCTGCCGATACGACCGAACTCCTAAACAACATTAACTCCATGGTCATTGTTCCTGGATATGGAATGGCGGTTGCCCATGCTCAGCACCCTGTTTCGGAGATGGCGAAAAGACTCCAAGCAAATGGCATCGATGTGAAATTCGCCATCCATCCAGTGGCAGGCAGGATGCCCGGGCACATGAATGTACTACTCGCTGAAGCCAAGGTGCCTTACGATATCGTGTTAGAAATGGACGAGATCAATGATGACTTGCCAGAAGTAGATGTGGTTATGGTAATCGGTGCCAATGATATTGTAAATCCATCAGCCATTGAATCGCCAGACAGCCCGATTGCCGGAATGCCGGTTCTAGAAGTTTGGAAAGCCAAGCAGGTAATCGTACTGAAACGAAGTATGGCCAGTGGTTATGCTGGCGTCGAAAACCCATTATTCTTCAAAGAAAATACCCGTATGTTGTTTGGAGACGCGAAAGCCAGCATCGATCAGGTTGTTGGGAGCCTATAGTGACTAAATATCCCACGCCAAACAGAATATTCCAGTTGTTTAGCGTGGGATGACCGATACTTGTTATCGTATAACCCTACTTAACTCTCATAAATCTTCGCCATAAGCAGTCATACAGCCTCTACATATTGTGAGGTATACTCCTGCTCCTTTTCATCCCACGCGTAATATGCCAAATACCCTAAAGCTGGGCATCCCTAAGGGCAGCCTGCAACAAGCCACAACTGAACTCTTTTCTCAAGCTGGTTGGACGATTAACAGCCAATCTAGGAATTACTTTCCATCGATCGATGACTCAGAGATCAACTGCTCATTGGTACGCTCCCAAGAAATGGGACCGTACATTGCCCAAGGCGTTCTCGATGCCGGGCTTACCGGCCAAGATTGGATCGCAGAAACCGAATCAGATGTAGAAATCATCAGCAACCTAGTTTACTCTAAGGCATCAGATCAACCATGCCGGTGGGTATTAATCGTCGATGGTGACTCGGATATTCAGTGCATAGAAGACCTAGAGGGAAAGCGGATATCCACCGAGCTTGTAGAATATACAAAACGCTATCTCAAAGAGCGCAACATAAGCGCCCAAGTTGATTTTTCTTGGGGTGCGACAGAAGCAAAGGTTGTAGAAGGTTTAGCAGATGCTGCGGTAGAAATAACAGAAACTGGAAGCACTATACGAGCTCATGGATTACGAATCGTTTGCGATATTTTGCATACCCACACTATTTTTGTGGCTAACAAGCTTTCGCTTCAGAATCCTTGGAAGAAACGTAAAATTGAGGAAATCGCTCTACTACTTGAAAGCGCCTTAATCGCAAGGGAAAAAGTTCTGTTGAAAATGAATGTCTCCTCCGAAAATATAGAAAAGCTTATTTCTCAACTGCCAAGCCTTCAAGCTCCTACAATCAATAAGCTATATGGTGAAGACTGGTTAGCCGTAGAAACGGTGGTCGACAAAAACAAAGTAAGAGAGATTATTCCGTCACTAAAAGCAGCTGGTGCGGAAGGTATTTTGGAATTCGAATTAAGAAAAATGGTCAAGTAAAGGGAGTCAATACAAAGTCCCTAGCATAGTAGTGGGTAATAATACAGAAGTCAGTTATGTTCCAATTCAGTATTACCTATTTGGGATAAACTGTAGAAGAATGTTTTACGCCCTTATCGTATCCTGCATCGTAATTGGTTATAAGTCCATCCTTTAGCGATCTATTTGCCCACTGATTCATCTAACCATTACGCCTCTCTTTATAAAATCGGAAAGCACATCTATCCAATCACACTCTAGGTGAAGTTGTTGTACATTAAAGATCATCCCCTTACAAGTTGTCGGATATTGGGGCAGTCTTAAATGGCGCAGAAAAAACATCTCTGCCAAAATACAATACTCAGTTCAACTAGATATTTCGGACGAAAAAAAAGAGCTGAAAAATCAGCTCTCTCTAAATCGATATCTACCTCATAAGAAGTAGTTAGCGACACTAGCCACCAAGGTATGCTGTATCGGTCGCTTCAACTGGGCCTACTGACCATGCACCACGAGTTTTTGCATGATTAATCGCAGAATCAATATCACTTTGTGATGAGTCCCGTGGTATATCCAATACCTGACCAGGGTAAATCAGATCAGCATCTGTGATTTGATCGAGATTTGCTTTATAGATAAGTGGCCACTTCTCAGGAACATTGTATACTTCTTCTTTACAGGCGATTCCCCACAAATTATTGCCTTCGACAACAGTCCAACTCGTTAGTTGTGGTTCAACTACCTCAGTTACAACAGGTGCCTCAGGTTGTTCTACTACGGCGGGTTCTGCGGGCTCTGCGGGTGCAGTAGGTGTGCTTTTAGCGCTTATACAACCTGTAGCAAGCGCTGCAGCGGCCAAAATAGTGGTCAACTTCAGACCATTGTTAATTTTATCAGATGCTTTAGACATACTAGAGTCTCTCCAGTTTCTTTCTCGTGAAATATAGTAAAAGGGAGCCAGATATAAACTCTCCATAAGCTTTAGTTTAACGTCGCACCTAGGCTTTATGCAAGAGTTATATTGACACTAAATTAAAACAATTTTTGTCTTATTTTTCAATCAATAACATATTCAATGTTGAATATGATTCATGGGATGAATAGATGTTTCGTCAACGAAGCATTGTTTCGCCCAGCGGACATTGCGCTACTCAATTCCACCCATACAAAGATACTTCATTTCGAGATATTCTTCGATTCCGTGGGTCGAGCCCTCACGGCCCAAACCAGATTGTTTTACACCACCGAACGGTGCAATTTCCGTCGAAATTAGCCCTGTATTAATACCAACCATTCCGTATTCTAGTTCTTCAGATACTCTCCATACTCGAGCCAAATCTTTGCTATAAAAATAGGCAGCGAGCCCGAACTCCGTATCATTGGCCATCCTAATCACATCCAACTCATCGGTGAATTCGAAAAGAGGGGCAAGTGGCCCAAACGTTTCTTCTGTTGCTACCTTCATATCTGATGAAACATTGGTCATCACAGTGGGTTGGAAATAGGTTCCCCCAAGTTCGTGCCTACTTCCTCCAACAATCACTGTTGCACCTTTTTTCACAGCATCCTCAATATGCTCTTCTACTTTTTCAACTGCGTTCATATCAATTAGAGGCCCCTGTGTAACACCGTCTGCCGTACCATCTCCCACCTTCATACGTGCAACCGCCTGTGCCAGTTTCTGAGAAAACTCCGAATAAACTCCTGCCTGGACGTAAATCCTATTACTACAGACGCAGGTTTGTCCCGCATTTCGATATTTCGAAATAACGGCCCCTTCTACAGCAGCATCAATATCCGCATCATCGAAAACAATAAATGGCGCATTACCACCTAATTCCAACGCCACTTTCATGATGGAATCAGAGCACTGTTTCATCAACAGCCTTCCAATTTCAGTAGACCCAGTGAAACTTAAGTGCCTTACAGTGGGATTAGAAGTCATCTCTCCCCCTATTCCTTGCGCAGAACCCGTGATCACACTGAACACTCCAGCAGGGACACCCGCCCGTTCTGCGAGTTCACACAATGCCAACGCTGAAAATGGTGTTTGAGTAGCAGGTTTGACAACCACTGCGCACCCGGCAGCCAAAGCAGGCCCAGCTTTACGGGTAATCATAGCCGCTGGAAAATTCCAAGGAGTAATCGCAACACACACACCGATGGGTTGCTTAATAACTACGATTCGCTTATCCGACTGGTGCTGGGGAATTGTTTCACCACTAATTCTACGCCCTTCATCTGAAAACCATTCTAGAAACGAAGAAGCATAACCTATTTCGCCACGAGACTCGGCTAATGGTTTACCTTGTTCCAAGGTCATCAACGTTGCCAGGTCTTCCTGGTTTTCCATCATTAACTCGTGCCACCGCCGCAAAATCACAGCCCGCTCTTTTGCCAGCATTCCTCGCCACTTAATTTGAGCAATTCGTGCGCACTCAATCGCTTTACTAGTTTCATCTGCACCCATTTTGGGTATCGACCCAAGCACTGAATTATCAGCTGGGTTGTTTACATTAATGGTTTCTGAGCTATTGGCGTCTAACCACTCACCATTGATGTAGCATTGCTGTCGAAATAGAGATTGATCACTTAACTTCATCATTTTTTTCCGAGATATATATGTGAAAATAGAGCTAACACAAATGCTAGATTGGTCGCTTGAAAGCGATTATCCAATAGGAATACTCTGACGTTTAAATCGGCACTGAGCTAATACTTAAAGTCAATTTCATTGCTCCTGAAATGGATGTTTACAAACAATGGTATCATCACGCTCAGCACCTGTAGACACTATATCAATCGGCAAGTCGGATAGTTCAGAAATCCGATCGAGATATTTTTTTGCGTTTACGGGTAGACTCGTATAATCCCTAATCCCTTCTGTCTTCTCGTTCCATCCCGACATTGTTTCATAGACAGGCACACATTGTTCCAAAGCATCCGCCCCATATGGAGGTAAGCCAATGCTATTGCCCTTATACTCATATGAAGTACAAATCTTGACTGTTTCCAATCCATCCATTACATCGAGTTTCGTCACACACAATGCGCTCAACCCACAAACCTGCCTAGTTCTCTTCAGCGCGACCATATCCAACCACCCGCATCTCCTAGGTCGGCCGGTAGTTGCGCCAAACTCATGGCCTTTTTCTCCAAGCCACTGCCCCACCTCATCAAACAACTCAGTGGGGAATGGTCCCGATCCAACCCGTGTTGTGTACGCTTTGACTATACCGAGAACATAGTCAAGCTCTAGCGGGCCAATACCAGTACCAATAGCTGCGGCAGCCGCAACGGTGTTCGAGGACGTTACATAGGGATAAGTACCATGATCAATATCAAGAAGCATCCCTTGAGCTCCTTCAAACATAACAGACTTACTCTGCTGTCTGAGGCTATATAGCTTCTCTGAAACGTCACCAACCATCGGCACAACTCGCTCCACCAACGGCATAATACTATCCAATGTCTCCTGATAATCCACAGCTTGTTGTTTGAAATACTGCACAAGAGAGTGGTTATGGTAATCCATCACTTCTCTTAATTTTTCAGCAAACAACTTGGCATTCACCAAGTCCCCAATCCGCAACCCTCTTCTCGCAACTTTATCTTCGTAGCAGGGGCCAATTCCCCGACCAGTCGTTCCGATTGCTTTTTTTCCTTTTGCTTTCTCTCGAGCTACATCAAGTGCTATGTGGTGAGGCAGAATAATGGGGCATGCCATGCTTAGCATGAGGCGACTTTCAATGTCGATGTTCATGCTCTTTAAGTTGTCAATTTCTTTCAGGAGCTGCTCAACATTTACAACAACTCCATTACCGATAAGACATTCAACACCCTCTCGCATTGCTCCAGATGGAATTAGGTGCAACACCGTTTTTTGACCATCAATCACTAGAGTGTGGCCAGCATTATGCCCACCCTGAAATCGAGCCACAGCATCGGCCTTCTCGGTTAGAAGGTCAACTATTTTACCTTTGCCCTCATCGCCCCACTGAGCTCCCAGCAAAACTACATTATTAGCCATAGATAGATAATATAAATCAAAAAAACAGATTCAAAAAAATGAGTTTAACAAAGCTAACAAATTATGGTAGCCAACCAAATTTAGCTTTGAGTCCAGCCCAGAATTATTGGGCACAAAACTCAGAAACCGCATAGTTTCAACGAATTAAATATAGCACTACCACACCGCAAACCATAAGAACCAAGCCAGCTTGCCTCAAAGACTGATCAGGCATCTTGGACATTTTTTCCAAGTGCTTTCTGAATTTGTACGGAGATAGAAATGGGAATACGCCCTCAAGAACAAGATAAAGAGAGAACGCAACGAGCAAATCATTCCATGCCATAGAGAATTACGAAAAAAATCGATTGGAATAGATTCTCAACTAGTTCTGCAAACCACCATTAGGTTGTTTAAAATATCGAAAAAAGTCAGAACTTGGATCCAGTATCATCAAATCCTGCTTGCTGCCAAAGCTCTCGCGATACGCATTTAGACTACGATATAGGGCGTAGAATTCCTTATCTTTACCAAATGCATTTGCGTATGTTGAAGTGGCATTTGCATCACCTTCACCTCGAATCTCTTCAGCTTCTTTATTCGCATCAGCTAACAAAATCTGACTTTGCTTATCAGCATTAGCGCGGATTTTCTCTGCTTCTTCTTCCCCTTGAGCTCGTAGTTCCTTCGCAACCCGCTCTCGTTCAGCAGCCATACGCTGATAAACACGCTCACTGATCGTTGGTCCCAAATCAACCCGTTTAAGTCTGACATCAATGACTTCAATTCCAAGGTTGGCGGCCTCTTCATTCATAGACTTTCTAACAATCTCCATTATTTCATTTCTGTCGCCTGAAATAACGTCCTGTACTGTACGTTTACCAAATTCTTGCCGTAAGCTGTCGTTAACTCTTTGTGAGAGCCTTAAACGAGCATTTGACTTTCGTCCATTCAAACGTGTGTAGTAACGATGCACATCCCGTATTTTCCATTTAACAAAAGAGTCCACCGATAAGTTTTTCTTCTCCACAGTTAAATATTCTTCTGGATCAGCATCCATGGTTTGGACCCGAGCATCAAAATATTGAACGTTATTAATAAACGGTGTTTTAAAGTTCAAGCCCGGTTCAACTGTAGAATCAACGATTTCACCAAAACGGAAAACAATCGCGCGCTCTCTTTCATCAACAAAATAGATTGATGACATACCAACAGCTCCTAAAATCGCTGCTAAAACAACAAATATCAGTGCTTTACCATTCATTATTTATTCTCTCCCTTGGCGATCGGTGTTTCGAGTAGTGGATCTAAGTCCGCTCCCAATTGATTGGTTTGATCCTGTAGTTAGAGGACTACTGTATTGAGATTGAGCTCCTGAGGATTCAGAGGCTTGGTTGCGATTTTTAATAAGCTGATCGAGGGGTAGGTACATCACATTGTTCCCACCATCTTTCTGATCGATAAGCATTTTGCTAGAATTACTAAGGACCTGTTCCATGGTTTCAATATATAAGCGTTCCCTCGTAATCTCAGGAGCCTTCTCATATTCTTCTAGTATTTGCGTAAATCTTGATGTTTCTCCAGATGCACGCGCAACCACGGCGGCTTGATAACCTTCAGCCTCTTGGATAGCTCTCGAAGCGAACCCCCTAGCTTTCGGAATAATATCGTTCGCATATGCCTGAGCAAGATTCTTTAGTCTCTCTTCATCTTCTCTTGCACGAACTACATCATCAAACGCATCTTTTACCTGTATGGGTGGCTGAGCATTTTGCATTTCAACTGAACGGACATTGACACCTGTGTTGTATCGGTCGAGTATTTCTTGAACTAGCGCTTTGGTTTCTATGGCAAGCTGCGCTCGACCGTCTGTGATCGCAAAGTCCATGGTATTACGTCCAACGATTTCCCTAACTGCACTTTCTGTGGCTTGACGAACAACCGTGTTAGCAATATCTCTAGTATTATATTCACTGACATTAAATATTAGATCAGTAGGATTCTTTATGTCATACTGGACCGCAAATTGAATATCGATGATGTTCTCATCCTGAGTTAGCATCAATGCTTCTCTAGGTATCGATTGGATATTTCTTCCTGTCTTCCTATACCCAACTTCAACTGTGTTGACGTTTTCAACGTTAACGAACTCTACCGACTCAAATGGAGTTGGAATATGCCAATTCAGACCGGCATCATTCGTTTCTTTGTACTTCCCGAACCTCAGCTCTATTGCTTGTTCACCTTGATCAACAGTATAGACTCCGCTAAACAACCACAATCCAAGACCGACAATTAGAGCCAAACCCATAGCTCCACCCCCAATTGAGGACCCTTCGCCATTAGAACCGTTACTACCACCACCTTTTCGGCCACCAAAAATCGAATCCACCCGATTTTTTGCGTCCCGAAAAATCTGATCTAAGTCAGGGGGACCATCTTGTCGGTCATTTCCACGGCCATTCTTTTGATCCCAAGGATCATTGTCATTTCCATCGGATCCTGGTTGTTTCCACGGCATTGCTCAAATTCTCACAATTTAAAAAGTTTAGAATTACAAATCGGGTATAACGGTAATAACTAAGCGGGCGAAATTATATCATATATCACTGCCCAGTTTCGATTTTACCAACGGCGTTTATCCTTCACTCAAGGTTGAGACAGAAACCACCTAATCGAAAACGATGCCCAAAGACCACCTTAAGCTGATGAGGCCAAAATCATTGAAAAAACCATCATATCTGCTGACAGAAGAACTAGTAGGGACGAGAGCGTGAATTGCAATAGGCTTTCTTAATTAAATCAGAAACTATTATCTTCGGAAAAGATTAAAAGGCTAGAGACCAAGGCCTAATTTCGTACCTAAACAATCCCAACAGGTAAAACAAGCCGGATGTGGTGAGTACAATTGTATTTTCATGCTACTCCTCAGGAAAAGGACGACCCCATGGGCACTTACCCAAATGAGAGCCATAGATTGCGCTGACCGTCGAGAAATCAGGGCCTAGTCGGTATGATCAACAGTACGCTCACACGGCTGCGTGGTTAGTATACTCAAAACCAACCCCTACACGAATACCTACTTTAAACAATGAAGAACTCATTTGGGCAGTATTTAGCAAAGTAATATTACAAAACCGAGTGATGGTAGAAATAGCCCATAATTTTTTAAGGAAATAGCTTCCACCATCATAAAGAATGTCACCAATATCGATTTCATGTCTGATAGCAGAAAACGAGGAAAGCGTACCTATAAACGCGATAACCCTATCGCCTATCGTCTACAGACTTCATGACCCACAAACGTAAATATGAGAAATACAGATGCAACTGCGATCAAATCCAATTGCTAAAATTAGGTAGCATGAAAGCAAACAACAGCCACTATTGATCGGGTGAAACTAACGAAACGAAATAAGGCAAACACCTACATACCCATTTCCAATGTTTACCAAGAACCGTAACGCTAGTCTCAGAGATTGTGCAACCCTACGTCTGTAACTTTGATTTAGGTTGAGTCATTATCGTCGTTCCACACGATATATCGCTTGTCGGCATTGCTCCATTCATCGTCAATCTCGACGAGGATGGCACTGACAAGCCTGAGTAAAGATGCCTCATTCGGGAAGACCCGGACAATCCGGGTTCGCCGTTTAATCTCCTGCTGGATCGGACGCTCAATTCCATTCGTCGTTCTCATCTTTCGATGATGCGACTCCGGTAAATTGAACACGGTCAGTCCTTCAGGAACGTTATCGAGCAGCCATTGCGACAGCTTTGAGTAATCTGACTCGTAACGGGCCGCCAGTTGCTCCAACTGAGCGCGGGCAGATGCCTCGTCCGTCGCATTCCAGACCGAACGCAGTTCACCACCAATCCGACTACGAACCTTTGCTGTCGGCGCATGATTGACCGCATTTTGTGCCAGGTGGAACTGACAACGCTGCCACGGTACCCCCGGAAACACAGCACGTCTCGCTGCTTTGAGGCCCGCGTGGTCATCACTGGCAATGTAGATGATGCCATGCATCCCCCGTTTTACCAGAGACTGTAAAAACTCCCGCCAGTTGATCTCCGCTTCACTGGTCGCGATCTGCACACCCAGTACGCTTCGTCGACCATCCGGTAGTATTCCCACCGCACTGAGCACCGCCGCATCCACCACCTCATGATCCATCCTGACCCGTTCGTAACGCGCATCCAGTACCAGATACCGAATCTCTCCAAGGGCCCGGTCACGCCAAACCGATAGAGCATCGTCCAGCAGGGCCGTCGCACGAGACACCTGAGTCGAAGATATTTTCTCAATACCGAACAGATCCAGTACCTTCTCCACACGGCGCGTACTGACACCACTAACGTACATCTGAGCCACACACAGCATCAACGCGCGCTCACTGCGTCGTCCCTGTTCCAGACTGTGCGGGTAAAACCCGGACTCACCGTGATTACGCGTCTTGGGTATCGACAGATTTAGCGTCCCAAGGGTCGTGTCCACCAGTTTGGGTTTGAATCCATTGGCATGGCCCTGACGGTCGTTGCTGCGTTCGTGAGGGGCGGCACCCAGAAACTGAGACCGCTCAATCTGCATGGCCTGATTCATCATCGCGGTAATGACATCACGAAAAGCCTGGGGGCCATGTTGAATCAATTGTTCCATCACTACTTCATATAGGTTAGGGTAATCCGGTTGGGTCATTGGGTTGCCTCCACATTTGCGTAAGTCACAAACATGGAACGACTTGATGGCTCAACATTCAACACCTAATCCAGAAAAACCGGCTTTGGCTTCGTTCGCTACGCTCACTTCGCCTAAGCCAAACGAACATCGCTAAAGAAATAAATTACAGACCTCAGGGTACACTACCCAATATGATGTCTAACCACTGTTAGGTTGCTTATGGATATATCAGATGTATTTGAACGAGGATCTACAATAGAAACGAACTTTATTGGTAGAGCCTACGAATTAGAGTGGTTAAGAAATTACTAAATCTGTACAAAAGATATTATCAGGCAGCATCTGTGATTTATCTTCAGACTTCAAAATTCCAGAACCTGAAATTATTACAGCCCTGAAGCCTCAAATTATTAGCGCTAATGATCATTTAGTTGAAAAATTAAGAAGGTAACCAGATTCTATTTATGATTTAGAGCCCCGAAAGTTTGAAGAGCTATTAGCCGAGTTGTTAACGGATTTGGGTTGGGATATTGAGCTAACAAAAGCCAGGTAGTGTACCCTGAGGTCTGTAATTTATTTCTTTAGCGATGTTCGTTTGGCTTAGGCGAAGTGAGCGTAGCGAACGAAGCCAAAGCCGGTTTTTCTGGATTAGGTGTTGAATGTTGAGCCATCAAGTCGTTCCATGTTTGTGACTTAAGCAAATGTGGAGGCAACCCAATGACCCAACCGGATTACCCTAACCTATATGAAGTAGTGATGGAACAATTGATTCAACATGGCCCCCAGGCTTTTCGTGATGTCATTACCGCGATGATGAATCAGGCCATGCAGATTGAGCGGTCTCAGTTTCTGGGTGCCGCCCCTCACGAACGCAGCAACGACCGTCAGGGCCATGCCAATGGATTCAAACCCAAACAGGTGGACACGACTCTTGGGACACTGAATTTGTCGATACCCAAGACCCGTAACCACGGTGAGTCCGGGTTTTATCCACAGTGTCTGGAACAGGGACGGCGTAGTGAACGTGCTTTGATGCTGTGTGTGGCAAAGATGTACATCAGCGGGGTCAGTACTCGTCGTGTGGAGAAGGTGCTGGATCTGTTTGGTATTGAGAAGATCTCCTCCACTCAGGTGTCTCGTGCGACGGCCCTGCTGGACGATGCTCTATCGGTTTGGCGTGACCGGGCCCTTGGAGAGATTCGGTATCTCGTACTGGATGCGCGTTACGAACGGGTCAGGATGGATCATGAGGTGGTGGATGCGGCGGTGCTCAGTGCGGTGGGTATATTGCCGGATGGCAGACGCAGTGTACTGGGCGTGCAGATCGCGACCAGTGAAGCGGAGATCAACTGGCGGGAGTTTTTACAGTCTCTGGTAAAACGGGGGATGCACGGCATCATCTACATTGCCAGTGATGACCACGCGGGCCTCAAAGCAGCGAGACGTGCTGTGTTTCCGGGGGTACCGTGGCAGCGTTGTCAGTTCCACCTGGCACAAAATGCGGTCAATCATGCGCCGACAGCAAAGGTTCGTAGCCGGATTGGTGGTGAACTGCGTTCGGTGTGGAATGCGACGGACGAGGCATCTGCCCGCGCTCAGTTGGAGCAACTGGCGGCCCGTTACGAGTCAGATTACTCAAAGCTGTCGCAATGGCTGCTCGATAACGTTCCTGAAGGACTGACGGTGTTCAATTTACCGGAGTCGCATCATCGAAAGATGAGAACGACGAATGGAATTGAGCGTCCGATCCAGCAGGAGATTAAACGGCGAACCCGGATTGTACGGGTCTTCCCGAATGAGGCATCTTTACTCAGGCTTGTCAGTGCCATCCTCGTCGAGATTGACGATGAATGGAGCAATGCCGACAAGCGATATATCGTGTGGAACGACGATAATGACTCAACCTAAATCAAAGTTACAGACGTAGGGTTGCACAATCTGTAGCCAGTGTGGCGCAGCCAATTCGTTCGCTGCTATTGGGCCTGAGCGAAATTAATAGACTAATCATTGAAGAGAATTCCGTATAGCCCTTAAGTATAGTAATTTCCCATGTGATTCATCAATGACATCAATACACAGCGGTTTCAGAGACAAGCGTTATAGCCACACACCTTCGCCGGCTCTACTGAATATTACAGTCAGCAAGCGAGAATAATGAGCCAACCAGTGGTATGATTCCATTGTAAGTTCTACTTATCATGTGAATCCCTAAATGCAGTGGCTAAGAGGCCGTACCTCTAATCCACTACACCTAAAGAAGCATTCATATAGGAATCGGATATTTTGTTGGGTGCTGATTGGGACTAATCACCTGTTGACCATAATAATAGCTTTACAAACTAACAATAATACAGAGGAAACTCTCAATGAAAAAAACCTTATTGGCAGCATCATTGCTTGCAGCAATGACAGGCGTCTCAGTTGCTGATGACGTCAAAATTGGCGTCATCCTAGGCTTCACCGGCCCAATTGAATCGTTAACACCAGGAATGGCAGCTTCTGCCGAACTCGCCATGCAAGAAGCGTCAGGCAAGCTACTAGATAGCAAAACTATCACTCCTGTTCGAGCGGATTCAACCTGTATCGATTCTGCCGCAGCTACTGCTGGTGCGGAGCGACTCATCACTTCCGATGGCGTTGCCGCAATTATGGGTGCAGATTGCTCAGGCGTCACAACAGCAATAGCGAACAATGTAGCGATTCCCAATGGTGTCGTGATGGTTTCTCCTTCTGCTACCTCTCCCGCTCTATCAAGCATCGAAGACAATGGTTTATTCCATCGTACCGCACCTTCCGACGCTCGGCAGGGAGAAGTACTTGCTGATGTACTAAATGACAGAGGCATTAAGAATGTCGCTGTTACCTTTACCAATAATGACTATGGCAAAGGATTAGCTGACTCTTTTTCGAGTGCATTTGCGGCGGTTGGTGGGTCTGTAGCAATCAGCGCTGCTCACGAAGATGGTAAAGCGGATTATTCTGCAGAGGTAGCTGCACTTTCGGCCTCCGGCGCTGAACACCTCGCAGTGTTTGGTTATGTCGATCAAGGTGGAAAAGGCATCATCCAGGCCTCTATCGATTCTGATGCGTTCAGTAACTTCATTCTTGCTGACGGCATGATTGGTGACTCACTAATTGAAGCCATCGGTGATGATCTTACCGGCACCATCGGTACACTTCCGGGTGGAGCATCAGAAGGTGCCGCGAAATTCATTGAGCATGCAAATGCTAATGGCGTCGATGGAGATGGACCTTTCAGAGGTGAGTCTTATGATGCAGCAGCATTGATCATACTTGCGATGCAAGCAGCTGGCTCCACTGACCGCACGGCCATCCAATCCAGCATGATGGCAGTTGCCAACGCACCCGGTGAAGCAATCTTGCCTGGTGAACTTGCTAAAGCACTAGAGATTTTAGCCGCCGGCGGAGATGTGGATTATGTTGGTGCCACTGGTGTTGAGTTTAATGACATTGGCGAAGTATTGGGCTCTTATAAAGAGTTGGAAGTTAAAGGCGGAAAATTCGAAACGATTAGCATTCGATAGTTTAATAAGCCGTTTCAGTAAAAAACCCGGCTCGTTGAGCCGGGTTTTTTTGATTTCGTTAACAATACGAACACTTTTAGAACATAAGAACAAGGCACACAGGACTGCGTAACATCGGAATATAATAAACCACCGATAGAATTGAATTGGCGTCAATAATTACACACCCAACAGTACCTCTATTTTCAGAGCACAAGACCCGGACACTGCGGTAAACCGATACATTCGCACAGAAACCTTCACCACCATTCGTCCTGACTGGAATAAATTCAAGCCCACAAATTGGGTCATACATTCTTCTTCGGGCGCCGAATAACTTCAGGCAAAATCCCACCTGGGCTGAATCTCATTACCAATAGCAGTACAAGCCCCATCACAAACAGTCGCATATGCTGCGCATTTTCCATCATGTGCGTACGAATAAAACTAGTATCACCGAATCCACTGGTTAAAGCATCAACCAACCACAGTCCCATTGGCTCTGCTTCAATCCAAAAAAACCAGATAACAAAACCACCCAGTACGGCACCGAGGTTATTGCCAGAACCACCCACAATCACCATAACCCAAATTAAAAAGGTAAAACGAAGAGGGTTGTATGTTCCCGGGGTAAATTGCCCATCTAATGTCGTCAACATGGCGCCAGCAACTCCCACCACAGCGGAACCCAAGACAAACACTTGCAAATGACGAGCCGTAATGTCTTTACCCATAGCGCTAGCGGAAACTTCATTATCACGGATGGCTCTCATCATTCGTCCCCAAGGCGAATTGAGCGCTTTGGCGCTCAAAATTAGGATAACAATTAGCACCGACGCAAACAAACCGGCATAACAGAGTTTGACAAAGATGCCAGAGTACTCGATGACTAATTTCTGCAATGCATCCGCTTTATCAGTTGATGTGAGAGTTGATAGCATATCGGAATTCAACCTTTCAACTAGCCTTAGAAACCAATCACTGTGTTGCAATTCGATTTCATATGGAACTGGACGAGGAAGTCCTGATACATTCTTCACTCCCCTTGTTAACCAGTCTTCGTTTTTGAGGATCGCAATAATGATTTCAGAAATCCCCAAGGTTGCGATCGCGAGATAATCCGATCTCAACCCAAGGGCGACTTTCCCCACAATCCATGCCGCACCGGCGGCAAAAAGACCACCCACAATCCAGGAAAAAACAATCGGCAGCCCCATCCCTCCGAGATAACCTGTTCTTGCCGCATCCACTGACTCGATCGCGCCGATTGCCGGATCAGCAACATACCTCGTCACGAAGTATCCAATGATAATAATTAACGAAATATAGAGAGCTCTTTTCCGACCGGGGTGCAATTTGCGGTAGGTAAAGATTGCTGCAGTAATGGTAAGCGCGACACAGACAAACGATACAAACAACCCACCACCACCGACGCTCCATGCTTCGACGACAGGGGCTTTTGATACAAGCACCGCAGACACACCTCCTAATGCGGCGAACCCCATGATTCCAACGTTAAAAAGTCCGGCATACCCCCACTGAATATTGACCCCCAGAGCCATAACCGCTGAGATCAAACAGAGATTGAATATCGCTAATGCCACAGACCATGATTGCCCTAGGGCTACCGCTAATAACAACCCCGCCATCAAGGCAAAAGAGATTAGCGTTCTACTTCTCACGGTCATACTACTTTCCCCTTAAAGATACCCGTTGGTCTTATCACCAGAACCACTACTAGGATAATAAATGAGACCGCAAACTTGTAATCCGTTGACAGTAATTGCATCAACCCATCCGGCTCCATGTTTTCAGGCAAGAGGTATTTGAAAAACTTCTTATAGGCATAAGTAATCATTACCTCTGAAAAAGCGATAACAAAACCGCCGACAATCGCCCCAACCGGCTTTCCAATTCCTCCAACAATGGCCGCAGCGAACATCGGTAATAATAATTGGAGGTAGGTAAACGGCTTAAAGCTCTTATCGAGACCATATAACGTACCTGCAATGGTCGCCAATACACCAACTAATATCCAAGTAACCAATACAACTCGATCCGGATTAATGCCTGATAAAAGTGCTAGGTCCTCATTGTCAGAGAATGCCCTCATCGCTTTTCCCATTCTGGTTCGTTGTAGAAACCAGAACAAAGCAACAACAAGCAGTATAGCGATACAGATCGTTAAGCCTTGAGAGACCTTGATCGTTAAGCCCTCACTAAGGTCCGTCATTTCTTTAAACACTTTAGCCTTAATAATAAACCGTTCACCATCCGCGAAACGCTGATCATTTGGGCCAATAATAAATCTCACAATGCCATTGATCATAAACATCACACCCACTGAAGCAATAACATACACCACAGGCGGGCTCTTTTTTCTTCGGTAGTACTGATACACCGAACGATCAAAAATAATACAAAGAATTGCTGTTGCAACAATACCAAACGGCAGCGCCAACAGCGCAGTAGGCAAGGGGCCGAAACTAATACCCATAGACTGGAACCACCATGTCACCAATATCACGACCATGGTGCCAAATGCCATGGTATCTCCGTGAGCAAAGTTCGAGAATCTCAACACCCCATACACTAATGTGATGCCCAGCGCACCCAAGGCCAGCTGTGACCCATATGACAAGGCGGGAATCAAAACAAAGTTTGACATCAACACCAGGGCGTTAATCAAATCATTTGCAAACCAATCAATCATTTCTTTATCCCCCTAAAAATGATTTTCTGACATCAGGGTTCGCGAGTAGATTCACCCCTGTATCAGTATATCGATTCTCACCGACCACTAAAACGTACCCCTTATCAGCAATTTCTAAAGCTTGTCTTGCATTTTGTTCCACCATCAGTACGGCGACTCCCGTTTGACGTACTTCAAGAATTCGATCAAACAGTTCATCCATCACTATTGGAGAAACGCCTGCGGTAGGTTCATCTAACATCAAAACCGATGGCTGAGTCATCAGCGCCCGCCCAACGGCAACCTGCTGCCGCTGACCTCCCGATAACTCACCGGCAGCCTGTCTTCGTTTTTCTTTCAGAATAGGAAACAATGTGTATATTTGTTCCATGGTTTCAGATATGCCGTCGTTACGAAGATACGCCCCCATTTCTAAGTTTTCTTCGACCGTCATGCTAACAAAAACATTGTTGGTTTGAGGTACAAATGCAATCCCTTCAGCCACCCGAGCTTGGGGTGACATCTCAGTTATATTTTTCCCGTTAAGCATGACTCGACCTTCACGCAAACTCAGCATTCCCAGTATGGCCTTCATCGCCGTGGACTTACCGGCACCATTTGGGCCGACAATAACAGCAATCTCACCTTTTTCAACGCCGACGGTGCAGCCTTTTAAAATATCTGCACCACCATAACCACCGCTCATGTTTTCACCAAGCAAAAAACTCATGACAGGCTCGCCTCCGTATCCTCTTTATCCATCAGTTTAGTTTCGGTTACATCGTTATGGCCATTGTGATCCACAGAGGGTGTCTGCTTTTTGTTCTTCAGCCCCCGTCCTAAATAAGCTTCGATAACCTGTTCATTCGACCTGACTTCTACTGCCGCTCCCTGAGCCAACACCGCGCCCTCCGCCATCACGATAACGGGGTCACAGAGCCGACTAATAAACTCCATATCATGCTCAATCATGCAGAAGGTATACCCTCTTTCCTGATTTAGTCTCAAAATGGCATCACCAATTTCATAAAGCAAAGTGCGATTCACTCCGGCCCCCACCTCGTCGAGCAAGACCACTTTCGCATCTACCATCATGGTTCTTCCAAGCTCTAGTAGCTTTTTCTGACCACCTGACAAATTGCCGGCCAGTTCATTAACTACATGGGATAGATTTAAAAACTCTACGACGTCAAATGCCTTCTCAGCAATTCGTGTTTCCTCTCGCATCATGTCCTTACGCTTAAACCACGTGTTCATTAGCGATTCACCGATTTGTCCTCCTGGCACCATCATTAAGTTTTCGAGCACTGTTAACCTAGAAAACTCATGAGCGATCTGAAACGTTCGCAAAAGTCCTTTGCCAAAGAGTTGATGCGGTTTCAGTCCCGTAATATCATCATCATCAAGAAAAATTTTCCCCGATGTTGGTCGATAAACGCCTGCTATCAGATTAAAAAGAGTGGTTTTTCCAGCCCCATTGGGGCCAATCAATCCTGTGATAGAGCCGGCTTGAATACAGATTGACGCGTCATTGACGGCCTTTAAGCCACCAAAATGTTTAGATATGGACTCAACTCGAATCATAAAGTAGAACTCGATAGGGTATCAATGTATGCCCATACAGAGGTATCAGTTGGAACATCGTCAACAGAAACGATGATCTCGATAGGCTCCAGAGCTGGGTTTTCGCAATGCCTTCCCAATCTCTCGAATACACATTTGTTGAGATTCATGTCATTCAGGGGAAACAAAGCAGAATTGCGGACTAAAGATTAAGCGATTATAACAAATATGAAACCAATACCTGTCTTGTGTCTGGCGTGATATCCCTAGCGTCCAATGCCATGATAGATTCGATTGACATGAATGAAACTGAACTAACTTCTTCGCACTGAAGTATAAAAGGTCCGTCACATACACAGGAAAAAACCGCCCCCCAATTCTGGTTAACGGGAAGACAGCTCATGTCTTCAAAATAAACATTACCTTGATATGTTAGGGGGACATTGACACCTAACTCCTCCTTGAGCTCTCGGAGTGCGGATTGAAGATAATCCTCGTCGAAAGCTACGACGCCTCCCGCAGCCAAATCCAACATGTCGGGATACTGATCCTTAATAGTTGTTCGTCTTTGAACCAGTAACTCCCCAGCTCTATTGAACACTAAGATATAGGTCACACGGTAGATACCACCAAGCTTCCTCATTTGACCACGAGACAATGCTCCAAGTACTTTGTCGTCAGAGTCCACTATACTGATTTTCTCACTGAATGCTGGTGATGGTATTGGACTCACACTTTCTTTCCTATTGACTATTTCTCATTGGCTGTGGGATAAACCAGTAGGCAGGTGGGTCGCAAATTGCATCAAAAATACCGATAAATCAAAGTCGTGAAGAAATCAATTTGCCAACTTTTCCGCCAATTTCAATCTTTGGATCTTGCCTGAAGGGCCTTTAGGCAGTTCATCCATGAATCGTATCCCTTTAGGTGTTTTATACCCCCCTAATAAATTAGTACAATGCTCAAGTAGGGTCGCTTCATCACAGTGATTATTCGGCTTGAGCGCCACACATGCCATAATTTCCTGTCCATAGTTGTCATCTGGAACACCAAAGGCAGCAGCTTCTAAAATCGCAGGATGCCGGTACAACACATCATCGATTTCTCTAGGGGCAACATTTTCACCACCTTTGATAATCAATTCCTTTGAGCGGCCGGTCACAAAAACAAATCCATTCTCATCCATGTAACCAAGATCACCAGTATAAAACCACCCTTCGTTGTCCAGTGACGCTGCGGTTGCTTCAAGGTTTTTATAATAACCTTTCATGACATTATCACCCCGCACGGCAATCTCTCCTTTTTCATCTGTCCCAAGGCTTTGGTGTGCCGGATCAACAATGCGAATTTCGTTCCCTATCGCAATGCCTGGCGATCCATAACGATTTTCTCCTCTTCCCATCGGGTTCGACAAAATTTGCGCTGCACATTCACTGATTCCCATGGTTTCTACAATAGGAATGGCGAAAAGCTCTTCGAATAACTGATGTGTTGCGGGCGAAAGTGCGGCAGATGCAGATCGCCCAAATCGAACCGTCGCCTGAATTTTTTGAAAGTCTGGGGAAGCTGAATGCTCGCCTTCCCTTTGCTGTTGCTCAATCAAGTAGGAAATAATTGTCGGCACACCACTGAACCAAGTGCAGTTATATTCCTCAATCCACGACCAGAATTTACTAATGCTCAGCTTGCGAGCCATAACGATTGAACTGTTACTGACCAACGGAGCCATCACCGAGACCATTTCTGCATTAATGTGATAAAGCGGCAGAACGCAAAGAGTCTTATCTTCTTCAGTCAAATTATGGGCCATCATGGTATTTCGGCCGCCAGCAAGCACATTCTTATGGCTCAACAATACCCCTTTGGGCCGCCCAGTTGTACCTGACGTGTAAATCATCAATGCCGTATCATCTGGTTGTATTTCTGGTAAGCCTAGGCGGTCAGAGTGATGCCCCCTTAGGGAATCCGCCCAATCCGGGCCGCTATCTTCACAACAGTCAATAAATAGAATCGACGCTTGATAACTCTCAATCACAGCAGCGAATTTTTCCCGATAAGTGCTAGAAATAAAAACAACCTCGACATCTGAGTGGGTTAATACGTAATCTATCTGATCAGGACCTGCGACCGCATTCAATGGTAGAACAACCCGCCCTGAGTACATGACACCAAGGAATATGCAAGTCGACCAATAACCATTATCCATGAGAAAACCCACGGTCTGGCTCTTTCCAACGGTCAGTTTATCCAGCAGCAGTGAAACTTTATCCGAATTATCTCTTAGCTGTAGATAATTCAGGTCCGCACCCGTTTCCGCTGTAGTCAGTAGAACTTTTTCGGGATGTTTTTCAACTCTTTGATCAATAAGATCACGAACAGATTGGAAATTTTGTGACATGTAAACGTATCCTGATCAATCAATTACTAGGGGCACACTGATGTTTTTGCCAATAATCCCCGAATAAGTCCATCTCCGTCGGTTCATTGGGAGTAATGGTCCTGGCGATTCTTGTGATGTTCAAATAATTACGATAATTCATGTTCTCTGAAATGCTGTTACCGCCCCAACTCCCACACCCCATAGACAAAGAAAAAGGCAGTCCATTATCAAAACTTCCCCCTGTTGCGTAGCAGTGGATCTGGTTCACAATAACCCGACAAACCGGCATTTCAAGGCCAAGTTTCAATGGTCGGCTCTCGTTCTTTGTATGAATAGATAAGGAATGTCCCTTCCCCTGAAACTCCATAATCCCACGGGCAATTTCAGTAGCATGGTGAAAGTCCCGGGCCTTATACACAGTTAATATTGGAGACAGTTTCTCTCCCGAAAACGGGTATTCCCCCCCATATCCCTCTTCACGGACCAACAGTACTTTTGCCTGCTCCATTCCAGCGCCAGACAGTCCAGCCAAGCGGGCAATGTTTGACGCTTCTCGGGCAATTAACCCCTGATTGAGACGCCCTTCCAACCATAGTTGACTTTCAAGCGTCTTTTGGTCGTTTGCAGACAAGAGGACTGCTTGGTTTTCCCTAAGAGCTTGAATTACCTGATCATAGTTGTCTTCAACAATAATCAGATTGTTCTCGGAGGAACAACTAGTGGCATTATCGAATGATTTTGAGATTACAATCTTTCTAGCCGCTTCTTCGACATCCGCAGTTTCATCAATAATTGAGACCGCATTGCCAGCTCCAACACCCACTGCCGGAGTACCACTAGAATAAGCACCTTTCACGTTATTTTGTGAGCCCGTGGCGACAATTAGATCGACAGACTGCATTAATTGCTTGGTACCAGCTTTACTAATCGGTGCAGGAAGCTTTTGCACCAGATCCCTTGGCGCCCCCACACGATCTAATTCCGCATGCATGTATTCCAATAGTGTGACACACGTGCTTTCGCCCTTAGGTGATGGGGCAAGGACAATGGCATTCCTGCCTTTAATCGCATTGATTGTTTTATTCGCCGGAGTCGCTGCAGGATTTGTGGATGGAACAATCGCCCCCACTACCCCTACTGGACGAGCAATTTCAATCAGACCTTTGTCAGGATATTCTGCGATCACCCCCACTGATTTGGCCCCTTTTAAGTCCCTCAAAAGCCCCATCGTCTTACGCCGATTCTTAACCAGTTTGTCGGCGTTTGCTCAACAGCCATCTGGGCTAATACCTGATTGTTTTCAGGCTTTATGATGCTCCAGCCCAAGGCAAGTACCACCTCGTCAACAGCATCTTGATCATACTTTTCATATTCGCTTTGCGCTGCACGAGCCCGAGCTATGACATCATCGATCTGGTAGTGTAATCTGAGGTCTGTAATTTAGCTTTCTATTGCAGCTTCGCTATTGGCTTTGGCGGAGTGAACGTAGAGAGCGAAGCCAAAGCCGGTTTTTCAGGCTTTAGTATTGAATGTTGAGCCATCAAGTCGTTCCATTTTTGTTACTTACGCAAATGTGGAGACAACCCAATGACCCAACCTGATTACCCTAACCTATATGAAGTAGTGATGGAACAATTGATTCAACATGGCCCCCAGGCTTTTCGTGATGTCATTACCGCGATGATGAATCAGGCCATGCAGATCGAACGATCCCAGTTTCTGGGTGCGGTGCCCCATGAACGCAGTGATAATCGCCGTGGCCATGCCAATGGATTCAAACCCAAACAGGTGGACACGACCCTTGGGACGCTAAATCTGTCGATACCCAAGACGCGTAATCACGGTGAGTCCGGGTTTTACCCGCACAGTCTGGAACAGGGACGACGCAGTGAGCGCGCGTTGATGCTGTGTGTGGCTCAGATGTACGTTAGTGGTGTCAGTACGCGCCGTGTGGAGAAGGTACTGGATCTGTTCGGTATTGAGAAAATATCTTCGACTCAGGTGTCCCGTGCAACGGCTTTGCTGGACGATGCCTTGTCAGTATGGCGGGATCGTGGTCTTGGCGAGATACGTTATCTGGTACTGGATGCGCGTTACGAACGGGTCAGGATGGATCATGAGGTGGTGGATGCCGCGGTGCTCAGTGCGGTGGGAATACTACCGGATGGTCGACGAAGCGTACTGGGTGTGCAGATTGCCACCAGTGAAGCCGAGATCAACTGGCGGGAGTTTTTACAGTCGTTGGTGAAACGAGGCATGCATGGCATCACTTACATTGCCAGTGATGATCACGCGGGTTTGAAGGCGGCAAGGCGTGCCGTGTTTCCGGGTGTACCGTGGCAACGCTGTCAGGTTCATCTGGCACAGAACGCGATTAATCATGCCCCAACGGCAAAGGTTCGTAGCCGGATTGGTGGCGAATTGCGTTCGGTCTGGAATGCGACGGACGAGGCATCGGCCCTGGCTCAGTTGGAGCAACTGGCGGCCCGTTACGAGTCAGACTGCTCGAAGCTATCGCAATGGCTGCTCGATAACGTTCCTGAAGGATTGACCGTGTTCAATTTACCGGAATCGCATCATCGAAAGATGAGAACGACGAATGGAATTGAGCGTCCGATCCAGCAGGAAATTAAACGGCGAACCCGGATTGTCCGGGTCTTCCCGAACGACGCATCTTTACTCAGGCTTGTCAGTGCCATTCTCGTTGAGATTGACGATGAATGGAGCAATGCCGACAAGCGATATATCGTGTGGAACGACAATAATGACTCAAACTAAACCGAAGTTACAGACGTAGGGTTGCACAATCATCGATCTCTGCGGATCGTGTTTCTTGACTTTGGTTGGCACGATTGCTACCGCTTAGTTTATTTGCGCTCATTAAAGATCCGACGTTGGTAAAATGTAATTGGATTGTGTCAGTAACTGAACTTTGGGACTTCTTGATTTTGATCCCCTAGTTTTCCCGTAGAATAAGAAAGTTTGCTTCAAAGAGGTTTACAAATTGGCCGATAATCTGACCTAAAATCACCAGCGCTATCCTCTGTGTCTAAATCCTAGCGAGGTAAATTGGATATCTGAGTTTGTGGACACCATACTAAAGATTTTTCCTACAGAAATTCAATGTTGCGTATTGCGATGCACTAAGATTACCTATAAACAAACACATGCAATAAAGAGGCTATGAAAGAGGGATTCGCTGTGGTTGCTAACCAACCACAGCGAAAAAGAAAGGCGCGCTCTCTATTCTTTTAATTCAGACAAAAGCTCCGTCAATGAACTTTGACGCTCTTTCCACATAGCAAGCACTTCATCACGAGTCATTAACCGGACAGGAGAATTAGTTTGCTTCATTTTCCCTAAGGTCTTTTTGTCGCTAAACATCGTTGGCACGTTCTCAGCCAGAAAATCAATGACCGCCTGATCGGTTCCTTTAGGCACCATGAGTCCACGGAAGTTTACGCTGGAGTTATCAACTTCAATGCCCAACTCTTGAAGTGTTGGAACATCGGGTAGAAATTCGTGGCGCTCTAAGTCCGCAACAGCCAAGATTTTGATGTCGGCGGCAGATCGGGCAGCGTCAGAAAGGTTGTTAAAACCGGCAATAACTTGGCCACCTTTAACAAGTTTCATTGCACCGACACCACCTTTGCCGGGAACATATGTGAGAGCAGCACCGGTTGCTTTAGCCAATTGCAAGTGCGCGATATGGTGTCCTACGAACTTACCTGCCCCACTGACTGTTACTTTACCCGGATTGGCCTTTGCATAGTCAACCAACTCATTAGCGGTATTGAATTCACTGTCTTTGCCAACGATTAATACCGCTGGATCAGCACCCCAGTTGCCCACGGGTTCAAGGTTTTCTATGCTGTACTTAGTATCAAAGACAATAGACTGAGCAATAAAATGTGGCACATTGTATGCCGCCATCATGTACCCATCTTTAGGTGCTTTTTCAGCAAACCAGTTCCAACCTTTCCGGCCACCGGCACCTGGTTTATTAGTAACATAAATAGGCTGTCCAATAGAAATGGGTGCGTCATCTTTCATTTTGGCGGAAGCCAGTGTGGCAATTCGAGCTTGAAAGTCGGTTGCTCCACCCGGGTTATACGCCACCATTACGCCGATTGGGCGATCTGGATACGTATCTGCTGTAGCCAGCGTTGCTGCACCGAAGAGAATCGCACTTGAGGCAATCCCAACGGCTAACTTAAGTGAATGTCTAAATGTTGTTTTCATTATTTTCCTCCAAAGGATATTATTTTTCCCTATATATCAAAGTCTCTCGATAAAAGGGGTATCACCAACTTCACAGTACCATTGTTTTTATACAATTTATTCTATTACCACTTTCCAAATGCTGTAAACACACGAGTAATAACCAACCAGTTAACAAAGAGTCGGGTATTTTCGCTCTACTTTTCCAATTTTAACTTTTTCTAGAAAAACCAACCGGTTGGCGTCCTCACATACAATAGCTTCCAGAACATGCCGTATAGGATTAATATAAAAATACCACCTATCATTAGCTTATATACCAATGCTTTAGGGTCTAGTATTCGCCGCTTACCGTACAGAGAGACAAGCGCAAGAAAAGACAGAAACGCACAAGTGTAAAAGCCGACCACCTCTAAAGACATCACAAACAGAAACCCCACGATCAAACCGGGCAATAACGCCATCCAATCAATGGAAATCGTTTTCTGATCAGTAAGTCTGCTATTACGAAACGCGCTCAAACTTTGGATCAGTGCTAGTAACACAAGAACGATTGCGATAATCCGGGGAAATTGATAAACCTCTGGGTCCGTGTCATAAAAAGCAAGAAGGCAAAAAGAGCCGACATAAGCAATGCACAAACAGATGCACCCCATTCTCTGTTCCAACCTTTAGACGGGTGATTACTGGTATTTTGATTCATGAGTTTATCCCGCCGCCTGCGCTGCTTTGTTTCGATTTGTTTTAGCCTCTGAATATATACTGTAAGCAATTGACCCCACACACAGAGTAATTAGCGTTAGGTTAATCAGACCCGAGGTGAAATAGGCAAAAACACCGTCGCGACTTGCTCCAATCAATGTTCCTTGCATAAAGTTGTCTTCGGCAATAGGGCCCAAAATAATCCCAAGCACAAGCGGTGCCGCACTGAATCCAAACTTACTAGCGAAATACATCATCAAACCAAGGGACGTCATGATGAGTACATCTGAATAGCTCGATTGAATACTATAGGTTCCGAATGAGGCAAGGATGAAGATTACCGCGGCCATATAGTGTCCTGGAACCTTCATGATCCAGCCACTGTGTTGGCTCAGAATCAAACCAAACCCCAACATCAAAACCTGTGCTACCAGCAACGAGTTGATAAATGTCCAAGTAACCTCAGCATGGACGGTAAACAAATCCGGACCCGGGAATAGTCCATGAATAAGAAGTCCTCCCAGCAACACGGCAGCAGTTGGGCTACCTGGAATACTGAGTGTTAGTAATGGAACCAATGGTAGTGTACCCTGAGGTCTGTAATTTATTTCTTTAGCGATGTTCGTTTGGCTTAGGCGAAGTGAGCGTAGCGAACGAAGCCAAAGCCGGTTTTTCTGGATTAGGTGTTGAATGTTGAGCCATCAAGTCGTTCCATGTTTGTGACTTACGCAAATGTGGAGGCAACCCAATGACCCAACCGGATTACCCTAACCTATATGAAGTAGTGATGGAACAATTGATTCAACATGGCCCCCAGGCTTTTCGTGATGTCATTACCGCGATGATGAATCAGGCCATGCAGATTGAGCGGTCTCAGTTTCTGGGTGCCGCCCCTCACGAACGCAGCAACGACCGTCAGGGCCATGCCAATGGATTCAAACCCAAACAGGTGGACACGACCCTTGGGACGCTAAATCTGTCGATACCCAAGACGCGTAATCACGGTGAGTCCGGGTTTTACCCGCACAGTCTGGAACAGGGACGACGCAGTGAGCGCGCGTTGATGCTGTGTGTGGCTCAGATGTACGTTAGTGGTGTCAGTACGCGCCGTGTGGAGAAGGTACTGGATCTGTTCGGTATTGAGAAAATATCTTCGACTCAGGTGTCTCGTGCGACGGCTTTGCTGGACGATGCCTTGTCAGTATGGCGGGATCGTGGTCTTGGCGAGATACGTTATCTGGTACTGGATGCGCGTTACGAACGGGTCAGGATGGATCATGAGGTGGTGGATGCGGTAGTGAGACCCTGAGTTCCTGTACTTTGATTTAGGTTGAGTCATTATCGTCGTTCCACACGATGTATCGCTTGTCGGCATTGCTCCATTCATCGTCAATCTCGACGAGGATGGCACTGACAAGCCTGAGTAAAGATGCCTCATTCGGGAAGACCCGTACAATCCGGGTTCGCCGTTTAATCTCCTGCTGGATCGGACGCTCAATTCCATTCGTCGTTCTCATCTTTCGATGATGCGACTCCGGTAAATTGAACACCGTCAGTCCTTCAGGAACGTTATCGAGCAGCCATTGCGACAGCTTTGAGTAATCTGACTCGTAACGGGCCGCCAGTTGCTCCAACTGAGCGCGGGCAGATGCCTCGTCCGTCGCATTCCACACCGAACGCAGTTCACCACCAATCCGACTACGAACCTTTGCTGTCGGCGCATGATTGACCGCATTTTGTGCCAGGTGGAACTGACAACGCTGCCACGGTACCCCCGGAAACACAGCACGTCTCGCTGCTTTGAGGCCCGCGTGGTCATCACTGGCAATGTAGATGATGCCGTGCATCCCCCGTTTTACCAGAGACTGTAAAAACTCCCGCCAGTTGATCTCCGCTTCACTGGTCGCGATCTGCACGCCCAGTACACTGCGTCTGCCATCCGGCAATATACCCACCGCACTGAGCACCGCCGCATCCACCACCTCATGATCCATCCTGACCCGTTCGTAACGCGCATCCAGTACGAGATACCGAATCTCTCCAAGGGCCCGGTCACGCCAAACCGATAGAGCATCGTCCAGCAGGGCCGTCGCACGAGACACCTGAGTGGAGGAGATCTTCTCAATACCAAACAGATCCAGCACCTTCTCCACACGACGAGTACTGACCCCGCTGATGTACATCTTTGCCACACACAGCATCAAAGCACGTTCACTACGCCGTCCCTGTTCCAGACACTGTGGATAAAACCCGGACTCACCGTGGTTACGGGTCTTGGGTATCGACAAATTCAGTGTCCCAAGAGTCGTGTCCACCAGTTTGGGTTTGAATCCATTGGCATGGCCCTGACGGTCGTTGCTGCGTTCGTGAGGGGCGGCACCCAGAAACTGAGACCGCTCAATCTGCATGGCCTGATTCATCATCGCGGTAATGACATCACGAAAAGCCTGGGGGCCATGTTGAATCAATTGTTCCATCACTACTTCATATAGGTTAGGGTAATCCGGTTGGGTCATTGGGTTGCCTCCACATTTGCTTAAGTCACAAACATGGAACGACTTGATGGCTCAACATTCAACACCTAATCCAGAAAAACCGGCTTTGGCTTCGTTCGCTACGCTCACTTCGCCTAAGCCAAACGAACATCGCTAAAGAAATAAATTACAGACCTCAGGGTACACTACCTTATCTGGGGTTAGAGTCTTAGCTATGAACCCACAGAATAGGGCCTCAAACCAATCAACTGGTAGGAAAACAAAGACCTTTAATGTGGAACTCCTCGTTACAAGTAAAAAAGGGTAGCTATTAAGCTACCCTTTCTATTAAAAACCTTTCTATTAAAAACGAATATAGATAAGCAATGTTATCGTTTTGAGTATTGCGGTCTCTTACGTGCTTTATGTAAACCGATTTTCTTACGCTCAACTTCTCTCGCATCCCGGGTAACAAACCCCGCTTGCCGTAAAGCAGGCCTAAGCTCTTCATCATAATTCATCAAAGCGCGAGTAATGCCATGTAGTATTGCCCCAGCCTGTCCGCTGTTACCACCGCCTTCTACATTTACCTTGACGTCCATTTTTTCTAACATCTCAACCAGCTCAAGAGGCTGACGAACAACCATTCTCGAGGTTTCTCGACCAAAATATTGCTCGATTGACCGTTTATTAATAGTGATCTGTCCTGTCCCTTTTTGCAAATACACTCTTGCAGTCGAAGATTTTCGACGTCCGGTTCCTTGATAAGTTTCTTGAGTCTGAGCCATTAAATAGTTACCTGAATAGTTACCTGGTATTAACTGTATTGATCTGAATCAGATTCCCAGGGTTTTAGGTTGTTGTGCATGATGATTATGTTCTTCACCAGCATAAATTTTCAACTTGGCGAACATAGCACGTCCCAATTTATTTCTAGGTAACATGCCTTTCACTGCTTTCTCAATCACACGAGTGGGATGGTTTTCGATCATCGTCCTAAAGTTTGCACTTTTAATCCCACCTGGGTAACCTGTGTGATGGTAATACATTTTGTCATTATATTTATTGCCTGTAACGGCAACTTTCTCGGCATTGACAACAACAATGTAATCACCAGTATCAACATGCGGCGTGTACTCTGGCTTATGTTTGCCTCGAAGTCGTCGGGCAATTTCGGACGCTAAGCGTCCTAAGACCTTGTCATTAGCATCAACAACATACCAGTCTCTTTTTACTTCTGCAGGATTCGCGGAAAAAGTTTTCATTTATTCAAACCGAATAATGGGAAAAAACGGAGCGCGGATCATACTGTAGAGCGCCCTACGTTACAAGTACTACAAGCAATTTTTGATCAGATTTCGCTTTTTGGCGATCTTATTTGCCTTACAGACAGAGCGCTTCTAATTGGTAATGAAGTGCTAAACGCGAAAAATCACTGAATACCCTAAATTCTAGATGCTACTATACTAATAACTCAGCCCAGTACACCACCGAAAGATTTGATCCTGTCTGTAACCACGATTGACACCCAACATTCGCAGTACAAATCACATGTGGATTACTTTCAATGAGTGCCGATTGCTTATTTTTTCTTAATTTACTGGCAATTTCAGGTTGCAGCAGAGAATAAGTTCCTGCCGAACCACAACACAAATGTGGATCCTTAACCACAGTAAGTTCATAACCTGATGATCTCAATATACTTTCGATCTTACCACTGATTTTCTGACCATGTTGTAACGTGCACGGCGGATGGAAAGCAACACGCTTTGCTTGACCAAGACTGGCAACTTTATATCCTGCTACCATTTCTTTTTCAACAATCTCGCACAAATCGAAGGTTTTCTCGCTAATAACCATCGCCTTCTTGAAATAGGCTGGATCATCTTTTAGTAGATGCGCATACTCCTTTATTGTCGATCCACAGCCACTCGCTGTCATCACAAAAGCTTCAACACCCTGTTGTAGATATGGATGCCAAGCATCAATCAGTTTCCGTGCAGCTTGCCGTCCGTTCTTAGGCTCTGATGTATGTAAATACACTGCACCACAACATCCTGCTTCACTGACTTCCGCCAATGTGATGCCCATCTTATCTAGCAGTTTTTTTGCTATAACATTAGTATTCGGAGCCAAGGCTGGCTGAGCACAACCAGCAAGCATCACCATTTTTCTGGGATGATCGGTTCCCTGGAAAGCAACAGCCCCCTGCCCTCTTTCAAAGGGGATCTTTTCTCTCACCGATATAGGCAGTATTGATCTAAAAAGCTGCCCAACCTTAAGCAGCAAGCTAAAAATCTCACCATTGGGCACGATCACTGTCAGCAACTTCCTTAATAACTTATCCTTGGTTCTTCGAGGAACTCGTTCATCAACTATTTCACGACCAATTTCTAATAATTTGCCATATTGAACCCCTGATGGACAAGTTGACTCACAGGAGCGGCAAGTTAGACAGCGATCAAGATGTTGTTGCATTTTCTTTGTGGGAATTGCTCCCTCAAGAACCAATTTCATTTGATAAATTCGGCCTCTTGGCCCATCCAACTCGTCACCAATCAGCTGATACGTCGGACAAGTCGCATTGCAAAAACCACAGTGAACACATTTACGTAGAATACGTTCAGCTTCTATCCCCTGTGGATCTTCAGCAAATTCAGCGCTTAGTAATGTTTGCATATTTTTCGTTTAATTTATTAGCAGCCCTTTTATCAACCAAACACACCACGATACGCTCACAGATCGCCAAAAATAGTTTGATCTGAGCTATGTCAACGTAAACCACACAGGAAGAAGCCATCAGAAAGAGGCGTACAGTCGGCCGACGTTCAAAATTCCCTGCGGGTCGAATGCTCGCTTCAGGTTTTTTTGTATCGTTAACACAGCCGACGGCAGGGGCATAAATACCTCCCCTTGGCGATTCCCACCACGGAACCACATCATATGGCCCTTTAATTCTTTCGCCTTTTCCTGAAGTCGTTCAGGAAAATTGGCTTCTCGGGCCTCGGACTGTTTAAACCATCGGACACCGCCAGCCCATTCGATCAGCGCTTCATTTATGCTTTTGTCTTGATCCAACGCGCTATTTTGAAAATCAAAGCCGGGCACACCTGCTTTACAGGAGACTCTCAGTAACGGGCTTTCGTCGCGGAAAAAAGGCAGGCTTTGCTCCCTAGAATCTTCCCAAAACTGATCTCCAGCTTCCTCAAGATCCCCACCAATATGTTGATAGGCATTAGTAACACCCACATCCGTTCCAGATAAACGAATCCAAACTCTGTCTTGGTACCAGCTCATAGCAGAAATTGGCCATGGTTTTCCATGCAATCTATTCATTTCTTGAATAGCCAGATTAACGTTGGGTTGATGGATACTAATAGTGATTTGCGATGCTGGCTTAGGCAGCACTTTGATAGACACTTCCAAAATCACTCCTAGTGTCCCCATTGCGCCAACCATTAATCGAGACACATCGAATCCAGCCACATTTTTCATCACTCGGCCACCAAACTTCAACACGTGTCCCGAACCGGTTAGTATTTTAACTCCCAGCACAAAGTCTCTGACCGAGCCACGGAAAGGGCGAGCGGGACCAGATAAGCCACATGCTATTGTTCCACCCAAAGTGGCATTTTTTCCAAAGTACGGAGGTTCAAACCCCAACATCTGATTGTTTTCCTCTAGCAGTCGATTTACCTCAACCATAGGAGTTCCTGCCTTCGCGGTCAGAACCAGTTCAGTGGGGTCATAATCCACAATTCCCTGGTGGTTTTTAATATCCAATGTTTCACCCACCACAGCCCTGCCATAAAAATCCTTAGTCATACCACCGATAATAGCAAGCTGCTGTTTTTTGTTTCCAGCATCCACCACTCGCTGTTGCAAGATTACTTCGCTATCGGACATCAAAATCGCTCCAACTCTGGAAATGGCAGCTCGCCATTATGTACATGCATCAAATTGTGTTCAGCACAACGGGCGAGGGTAGGTATCGCTTTACCTGGATTCAGAATTCTCTTTGGATCAAAACATTCACGAATAAGATGAAAGTGCTCCCGCTCCTCATCGGTAAATTGAATGCACATTTCACCAATTTTCTCGATTCCCACTCCATGCTCTCCAGTGATAGTACCGCCCACCTGAATACACAATTGCAATATCCGACTCCCGAGCTCCTCGGTTTTTTCCAGCTCGCCTGGAATATTCGCATCATACAAAATGAGTGGATGCAGGTTACCATCTCCAGCATGGAATACATTCGCCACTCGAAGGCCGTAACTCTCCGACAAACCATTGATTTCGCTCAACACCTTGCCGAGGAATTTGCGCGGTATCGTACCATCAATACAATAATAATCCGGCGAGATCCTCCCTACAGCGGGAAAAGCTGCTTTTCGTCCGGACCAAAACAGCGCTCTTTCTTTTTCATCTCTAGCAACACGGGTTTCTACTGCCCCGCACTCGTGCAGAATCTTTGAAACCTGACTGAGTTGATAATCTACTTCTTCTTGAACCCCATCCAGCTCACACAATAAAACAGCCGCAGCGTTGACTGGATAGCCAGCTTGAACAAAACCTTCTGCTGCGCGAATAGCAAGGTTATCCATCATTTCAATTCCCGCCGGAATAATCCCACTAGTGATAATGACGGCCACACTGTTACCTGCTTTTTCAACTGAGTCAAACACACCCATCAACACTTTCGCAACCTCTGGGATTGGCAATAACTTTACCGTTACTTCAGTCACTATTCCAAGCATTCCTTCGGAGCCAACCATTAATGCTAGGAGATCTAGGCCGGGGCTCTCAAACCCCGAACCTCCCAACTCCATCAACTCACCGTCACTGGAAACGACCTGAACACTCACGACGTTGTGGATTGTTAAGCCATACTTCAAGCAATGAACGCCACCTGCATTTTCAGCAACGTTCCCACCTATTGTGCACGCTATTTGGGAGGAAGGGTCTGGCGCATAATATAAGCCATAAGGTTTCACCGCTTCTGAGATCGCCAAGTTACGCATACCGGGCTGCACTCTGGCGATGAGACTACGTTCATCGATTTCCAGCACCTTATTCATTTTCGCAAGGCTAAGCACGATTCCATCCTTATGGGGTAATGCCCCCCCAGATAAGCTGGTTCCACCTCCCCGGCTCACAATGGGCACAGCATGCTCATTGCATAGCCGCATAATACTTTGCACCTGCTCCGTGGACCCTGGCAACACAACCATCAGTGGAATCTGGCGATAAGCACTCAGGCCATCACATTCATACACCCGTAATGAATTCTTGTCGGTGATGATACATTCTTTAGGCAGTATCGCACCCATCAATTCGATGAGGGTATTCACATTCATATAAAAATCTCGTTACAGTTTTCCCTTTCGAGGCCAAAGTGCACAGCGCTTTTGCCATCCAATTCTCTGGCAACCGCCCTGATTCTTTGTTTTTTCACAACTCGCATAGCGCGTTTCATCAGAAAAGTATAGGCTTCGTACACTGCTGCCCCAAAGTTAATACTGGAAGAGTTAGTGTATCCAATTAGCTCGCCGCACTGGCCAAGATTATATACTCATTGGTCGGGCACATAGGGTCTCAACTGTGCTCCTTACAATCGAAGCCAAAATTTGGACTCGGACACCCCCGCCTTCAAATGCCATAGTAATCACGCTAGTGCAAAGGCTAATTCACCATATCAGCTTCCAGAACAGACGCTCGGCTATGATGCGTTATGCTTCTAGGTTAGATAGAATCTACTGATTAAAAATACGCAATATAATTGAACAAAAAACTGACGATGCGCCGTAAACATATCACAGCACTGGATCAATTGCTGATAGCCATGTCCCATGGACTAGAAACACTAACAACTCAACCAGTAGCGAAAAGAGTTTATCCTGGCGAAATCTCTGAAAACGACGCATTAACCCAAGCTGAACGTGACCGGTCCGCACGTTACATGCGCGTCAATCACGTTGGGGAAATCTGCGCTCAAGCACTTTATGAAAGCCAGGCACTGACAGCACGAAGCGAAGTAGTGAAAACGCAAATGCAACAGTCAGCACTTGAAGAAATCGATCATCTTGCCTGGTGCGAACAGAGAATCAATGAACTCGGAGGACGAAAGAGCCTGCTCAATCCGTTGTGGTACGCTGGCTCTTTTACGCTTGGTACCATGGCCGGTATCGCAGGGGATAAGTGGAACCTTGGATTTGTCGCAGAAACTGAACGACAGGTCGTAGCGCACCTAGAAACTCACTTAGGTGCGTTACCCGAGAAAGATCAGCGGAGCCGAGAAGTGATATCTCAAATGAAAACGGACGAAAATATACATGCACAGGCGGCAATAACAGCAGGGGCTAATCCCTTGCCCGCCCCCATCAAGAGGCTAATGGGCTTAGCATCCAAAGTAATGACAAACACCGCCCATTGGATTTAATCAGTGTCGGCACTGAATTTCCCGGTGAAGACATTAATTAGGACAGCTACAGTTATCGCTGTCCAAACGATAACTGCAAATGAATTATCCCACCAACCAGTCTCAATTCCTTTAGCGTCACTTCAGTTATTTCCAACGAGGATTAAACCGTGGAGGCCTTGGATAACGAGATGTGATATCAAAGCGGGTTAAATCCATGTGGCTTCGAGTATACTCGTTCGCCGAGTCCCGCTTAACGTCATAATCCCACCCCTGATAACGACCGACTCGTAGTGCCGCATGCACCGCACGCCGACGCTGCTGATCATGGATAACCTGTTCTTTGACCGCCTCCTCATCCCAATGAGCACCCGCTTGAGCTCTGAAGTCATTCATTTGGGGCTGGCAGGAAGGGGCATTCGCCAGATTGACCGTTTCATTGGGATCAGAATCAAGATCAAACAGTTGCTCTGGGTCTGATGAGCAACAGATATATTTATAATTCCCCTCCCGAATCATCAGCATAGGGTCACCGGTTCCTTCCGCGAGATATTCACTGACAGCACGATTAGGGTCACTCTCTGCATCACCATCGCACAAAGGTACCATACTTCTTCCATCGATCGGGTCAATGTAAACAGGCTTTTCGACACCCGACCCCTCATGAGCAATGTCAATCAGCGTTGGTAATACATCCACCTGAGCCACTGGCTGGGGAATCCGAGTTGGAGAAAACCTAGATGGGTTATGAATAATCATTGGAATACGGCATGACCATTCTCTAAATGACATTTTGTACCATAAGCCAAACTCTCCCAGCATATCACCATGGTCGGAAGTAAAGATGATTGTTGTGTTCTCAGCCATTCCGCATTCTTCCAGAGTTTCCTGAAGTCGCCCTACCCATTCATCAACATAGGAAACATTACCGTAGTAAGCTCTTCGCGCATTAACAATTTCCTGATCACTAACGTCCACTGCATCCAACGCAATCACCTTTTCTAAACGGCGATTATGAGGATCCTGATCTTCTTCAGCAGGTCTAGTAACAGAAGGCAACTTAATGTCCGTATTTTCATATAAGTCCCAGAACTTACGTCGAGTCGCATAAGGATCATGAGGGTGAATGAAGCTACTCACGAGGCACAGCGGCCTTTCATCTTCTCCCCTTGCATGTTCATATATGGCTTTAATGGATTGAGCACCCACTTCATCATCATAAGTCAATTGATTCGTTATGGACGCTATTCCTGCCTGCTTGACACTGGACATATTGTGATACCAGAGATCAATTCTTTCATCAGCATTAGTCCAATCAGGAATCCACCCGAAATCCGCTGGATAAATGTCAGTGGTGACGCGTTCCTCAAAGCCATGCAATTGATCAGCTCCAACAAAATGCATTTTTCCAGATAGACAGGTTTGATACCCCATTAACCGCATGTAGTGGGCGAATGTTGGCATAGTAGACGGCATATAAGCGGCATTATCATACCCTCCACTGTTTGACGTATTCTGTCCGGTCATGAATGCGTACCTCGCCGGTGTACATAGCGGACTACTGCTGTACGCGGATTCAAATGTTACTCCGTTTTTCGCCAGCTTATCTATATTTGGACTCTGAACCTCATCATTCCCATAGCACCCTAGCGCAAGTGCTGTGAGCTGATCTGCCATGATAATCAGGATATTGTTATTTTTATTCGCACTCATTTTGTTATTCACCTAGTAAACGTTAACCCATACCATGGCTGCTATCAGCCAAAAACCTGACTAGTGTCAGAAATAGCGATTTGCATTGATTTAACCTGCCCATCCATACCATTAAGCATATATGCACAGCGTCAAGTCTGTACTTTTCGACTAAGCTATTACCAATAGTTTAGTCATCAAAACTGGGGATCTCTAGGCCGGGTCGAATATTCTTATAGACTAGTTGGGAGGGATCTGCGAAAACAGCACCAGGAGCCGCAACAACCAGTATCTCACTGGCCAGATTCGTAAAATCATTTCGAAAGTGTACAGAACTCTTTAATGCGATAATGTCCATCTCATCAGGTTCGATACCCATATGACGCAGCATTTCCTGGTCCGCCGTTTGCACAGCTTTTGAACTAACCATCACGAGAACACCTTGGATACTTACCAACGCACAAGGGCCAAGAGACATTCTTGCCCCTTTGTACATCGGACCAGTGGCCGTCAAGTAACCATCCGTAATCTTTTCCACTTCAATAAAACACGGAAACGGCTTGTGTCCCGGCAATCCAGATTTACCGCCTAAAACACTTTCAAACGCCGCACCCACTCCGGCGTTGATTGCCAATTGAACAACCTCAGGGTCGGAAATAATGCCAAAAACAGCCCCCCCTGCCTTTTGTTTGATAAGTGCTCCCAATAAACCCGTCGTATCTCCAGACCCACCGCCGCCAGGATTATCTTGTGTGTCAGCGAGAATCACTGTCGGCCCTTGCGTGCTAACGATTTCAATCGCTTTTCGAACACTTTCATCACATGGCCAGATCTTTTCAAAAAACTCCGGTTTCGCATCCGAAATCAATTGCACCATTTGTGATAACGACTGTTCGACACCCGCTTCATCATATCCATAGGCGACAACCGACGGCCCCACATCATGTATATCGGAAAGATGAAAACCACAGGCAAAAGACAATGACACCGTCCCATTGCATACGAAAGATGGAAGGGTTTGATAAATTCGCTGGCAAGGCTCAATTAGAGAACATCCAGCATTCAATGCGATCAAAAAGTCCATTTGCTTATACGCTTTGTAAAGCGGCCTATTTTGCTTCAAATGCTCGATGAGTAAGTGGCCAACTCGATACCCCGTTTCACCCATGTCGACGTGAGGATAGGTTCGAAAAATATCCAGTAATGTGGCTTCCCTTACCATCAGTGGAGTCACATTAGCATGTAAATCCAAGCTGACAAATATCGGTATCGCATCTCCGACTACAGCTCTTATTCTTGCAAGAAATTCACCTTCTCCATCCGGCAGGTGCTCACACACCATTGCTCCATGTAAATCCAAATAGATCCCATCCAAAGGCATTGACGACTTAATTCGTTTTATAAACCTGTCGGAGATTTTCTCGAATGCATGTTCTGTTACATATGCTGAAGGCGTGGCCGAACACCACAAAAGAGGAATTATTTCATGTCCTGCCGTGGTCAAAACATCAACCGCACCCGTAATCGGTAGATGGACCCCTTTAATCGCGTTTAGCATAGCACTACCTTCCTCCATGGAGGGCCATTCATCTGCCTGTTTAAACGCCTGATAGTCCGCTTTAATCGTTGCAAACGTATTCGTTTCGTGCTGCCAACCACCAATTGCTACTCTTGCCATTCTTACCCTCGAAAATCATGTACCAAAGAATCGATTTCTATATCGTGTATCGGAAAATGGGGTGTGTCATAAGGCTATCTATGGGCTATCTGAGACATCTTTATTGTGAGGCCTCAACAAGCTGCTACGCTTGAAAATACATGACCAAAATAGGCCCAAAAAGCTACTTTACAGGCATGATCTGTATTTTTCGCGTACTCTCGTAGCTTTTTCTTCACTTGTGACATTATGATGGGGTCTCATTGGCTTTCTTTTCGGGCGTAGCCGCCCAGATAGCAGCGAAAATTATACTCATAAAGGCACCAAACCCAACGGTTATCCCGATAGCTCTCAATGGCGGGGTTTGTGAGAACATCAAAATACCAAACACTAAAATGGTGGTGATCCCGCACACCCAAAGCGACTTAAAGGTGGTTTCCCACTCGTTTTCATTTTCGGGAAGTCGATTAAAAAACAACGCATAATCAAGCCCAAGCCCCACCACCAACAATAATGAAATGAGGTGAAAGATACTAAGCGGAGAATTGCAAAAAACTAGTACGACTGCTACCACAACCGCAGCAGAAAACGTCGGAATCATAATCTTGAAAGGCCGGGTAAAGCTTTTAAAAGCATAAGCCAAACAGGCGTAAATCAATAACACCGAGCCCAGCATAATGATCGCAATCCTATCCACGCTGCGAGACACCAAATCGGTTGCTGCTGACTTTAAATGCATGAAGATCAAGTTATCATATTCATGCGTAAAGTTAGTCAACACTGCACCATCTGCCACTCCATGCAACAAAATAACGCCCGCGGCACCATCTTCGAAATCAAAGATCAATGGGTCAAGTTTTTTCCCCACCGATGTGTCACTCAACATTTCAGGAGTCAATAGTGGCAATTCAACTGACTCTCTTAATGATTCAATAAAAGGCTCGAACACTTTCCCCCTAAATGGAAAATCTTTCAGCGCGACAGATAAGTTGCTTTCAATACGACTTAAATCTTTGATCTGGTTTCTGTTTACCGACTGTTTTAGCTGACTTGGCAAAAAGTGGGCCGCCATGTCGTAACCAACCAAGCTACCCTTCTCAATTAATTCGTCAAGTCCCAGAGTCAAAGATTCCGTCAATTGCAATACTTCCTCTTTTGTCTCACCGGTTGCGATTAACATATTGCCACCAAACCAGAAACCAAGATCATCTCTAAGCGTTTTACCCTCGGCTCTGCGGCTGTCTTTAATTGGGCTCAGAGAATCCACATTCATATGAAGAATGGGCAATGGCGTTAACACCATAGCCACCAGGGAACTCACTAACGCTCCAACTACAACCCAACGATATCTCGGTGCCTTTTTCCCCCATGATTTAAGTCGATTGTGAAACCGTGGCAGCCCCTGATTGGATAAATTGGATCTCACTGCAATCATGGGTAAAACCCATCTAGAGAACAGCGCAGCGGACATCAATCCAATGATGGTGAAAAGACCCAACTGCTGTAAGCCACCAAAACCAGAAACTAAAAATGCCGCATAGGCAATCACTGTTGAAACTACACCCAATCTAAGGGTTCGCCAGATTTTGAGCACGTGATCATTAGTCGATTTACGGTCTGATGTAATGCCAGTTAACAAGTGAATGGGGTAGTCCACGGTTACACCTGCTAGTGTGATACCGAATGCCAACGTAATGCCATGGATCTGATCATTCACGACTAAAACACAAGCCGTAGCCACAACCACTCCAACAATCAGAGGGAGAATAATCAAGCCTATCGCGAATACAGACCGATACACCGTACAAAGAAATAGCACAACAAAAAATACCGCCAAATAGGTGAGAAACTTCACGTCTCCGCGAATATCTTCCCCCGACTCAACGGCAAAAGCAGCTGGGCCAGTCATAACCATATCGAGCTCGGGAGCGCTTATTTCGCTAAACACACGACGCACTTCCTCTACCGCTGCCGTTTGATTCTTCAGATCGGATATGTCAGCTTTTATTTCCAAAAGCATCAGTGTTCTTGAATGATCTTTGGAGAACCACACACCATGTTGCTGCTCAGGTGTTTTATGTTTACTTAATTTCCCCTGTAGGTCATCGATAATACTGAATATTTCCCCAGTTGGGTCCTGACGAAGGTATCGTTTCTCTAAAACCGCTGTTGCAGAACTAAGTCCGAGCAACCTTTGTTTTAGCGCTCGCTTAAATCCATCGACTGAAAACTGTTCATCTAGGTTATTGTGGGTCAGGAAATATCGGTACTGCTCTAACACTGAGAAATCGCCAATACTGTATCCGTTAGCGCTGTTCGTTATTTTGCTAAAAGTGCCCGACTCTGATAGTTTACCTGCCATCTCTCGGTTTCGGTCCGCCAAACTGCGGGGTTCCAATCCAGATAAAGCAACGAAGACAAGATTCGTGGACGCGCCTTTGCCAAGTTGATGATGCAGAAGTCTTTCCGTCCGGGTTTGAGCTTCTGGCAGGAAAACAGATAACTCAGTGGAAACCTTTCCATTCAGAGCAATAAGTGCAATCGAAATCATTAATAGCGCAATAATCGCTGCCGCTTTGATTTTGCTCCCTTGTTCCACTTTGTAAGTTTCCTTAGGTGTAGAAGTTCAGACTTGAGCTGACAGTTACCCGTTTATCAGTAGCTGTCTGTCAGATAGAGTTTAGTTTACAAACTTTTCTTTCCAGATCGCTTTACCGTCGATGAGTGTTTCCATCGGCGTTCTCCCAAGGCACATTTTACCCTGATGAGTTCGTTGAGTATTGTACTTGATAAGCCACTCGTCAAGATCAATCTGGTAGTGTAATCTGAGGTCTGTAATTTAGCTTTCTATTGCAGCTTCGCTATTGGCTTTGGCGGAGTGAACGTAGAGAGCGAAGCCAAAGCCGGTTTTTCTGGATTAGGTGTTGAATGTTGAGCCATCAAGTCGTTCCATGTTTGTGACTTACGCAAATGTGGAGACAACCCAATGACCCAACCTGATTACCCTAACCTATATGAAGTAGTGATGGAACAATTGATTCAACATGGCCCGCAGGCATTTCGTGATGTCATTACCGCGATGATGAATCAGGCCATGCAGATCGAACGATCCCAGTTTCTGGGTGCGGTGCCCCATGAACGCAGTGATAATCGCCGTGGCCATGCCAATGGATTCAAACCCAAACAGGTGGACACGACCCTTGGGACGCTAAATCTGTCGATACCCAAGACGCGTAATCACGGTGAGTCCGGGTTTTACCCGCACAGTCTGGAACAGGGACGACGCAGTGAGCGCGCGTTGATGCTGTGTGTGGCTCAGATGTACGTTAGTGGTGTCAGTACGCGCCGTGTGGAGAAGGTACTGGATCTGTTCGGTATTGAGAAAATATCTTCGACTCAGGTGTCCCGTGCAACGGCTTTGCTGGACGATGCCTTGTCAGTATGGCGGGATCGTGGTCTTGGCGAGATACGTTATCTGGTACTGGATGCGCGTTACGAACGGGTCAGGATGGATCATGAGGTGGTGGATGCCGCGGTGCTCAGTGCGGTGGGAATACTACCGGATGGTCGACGAAGCGTACTGGGTGTGCAGATTGCCACCAGTGAAGCGGAGATCAACTGGCGGGAGTTTTTACAGTCGTTGGTGAAACGAGGCATGCATGGCATCACTTACATTGCCAGTGATGATCACGCGGGTTTGAAGGCGGCAAGGCGTGCCGTGTTTCCGGGTGTACCGTGGCAGCGTTGTCAGTTCCACCTGGCACAAAATGCGGTCAATCATGCGCCGACAGCAAAGGTTCGTAGCCGGATTGGTGGCGAATTGCGTTCGGTCTGGAATGCGACGGACGAGGCATCGGCCCTGGCTCAGTTGGAGCAACTGGCGGCCCGTTACGAGTCAGATTACTCAAAGCTGTCGCAATGGCTGCTCGATAACGTTCCTGAAGGACTGACGGTGTTCAATTTACCGGAGTCGCATCATCGAAAGATGAGAACGACGAATGGAATTGAGCGTCCGATCCAGCAGGAGATTAAACGGCGAACCCGGATTGTCCGGGTCTTCCCGAATGAGGCATCTTTACTCAGGCTTGTCAGTGCCATCCTCGTCGAGATTGACGATGAATGGAGCAATGCCGACAAGCGATATATCGTGTGGAACGACAATAATGACTCAAACTAAACCGAAGTTACAGACGTAGGGTTGCACAATCATCAATCTGTAATTCGTCAACTGAATCATAGATTTTCTTGCGTAGGGTTATCTGATAAAACTCGTTAAGAATGGTCTTGTGGAATCGTTCACATATCCCATTTGTCTGCGGTGATTTCACCTTGGTTTTCGTGTGCTCAATGTTATTCAGTGCCATGTAAAGCTGATAATCATGCTGATCGGCTCGACCACAATACTCGGTTCCCCTGTCAGTAAGAATGCGCAGCATGGGAAGGCTGTGCTCTTCGTAGAACGGGAGCACCTGATCATTGAGCATATCCGCTGCGGTGATCGGTGTTTTGGTCGTGTAGAGCTTCGCATGAGCCACTTTGGAATACGTGTCCACGAAGGTCTGTTGATACACTCTGCCGATCCCCTTGAAGGTACCGACGTAATAGGTGTCCTGTGACCCCAGATAGCCGGGATGGGCGGTATCTATCTCACCACAGGCCACATCGTCCTCTTTCTTACGTTCCATGGCCGCGACCTAGGATTCAGTCAAAATCAATCCCTGCTCAGCCACTTTATTAGACAACGCTTTTAACCGGTCTTTAAAGCACGCTAAACCATGTCGCAGCCAGATACTGCGAACTCCGCTGGGTGAAACGAAGGTACCTCGTTTACGCAGTTCATTACTGGTTCGGCTTTGGCCATGGGCAGGTTCTTCCAGTGCGTAATCAAGCACGATGGACTCGACAGCAGGATCGACTCGGTTCTTGATGTTCGGGCTGCGACGGTTGCGATCAAGAAGCGCTTCGACTCCTCCTTCATCCGCCGCCGCTTTGTATCGGTAGAATGTATCGCGCGACAATCCCATCACCTTGCAGGCTTTAGAAACGTTTCCGAGCTCTTCAGCCAGATTCAGTAAACCGACTTTATGCTTGATGACTTTTTCGTTAGTATGGATCATTGAGAGTTACCTCGTTGTGTTTTGATATTGTTTGGTAACTACATCAAAACGGGTAACTCTCATTAAATCAACCCTCGCTTCGCTCGGATTGATTTAATACGGTGTCAGATTTGGTCTAAACTTCTACACCTTAGGTTATTCGATTTCTGTGTAGGACAGCGACAGGCTGGACTGGTCTCCATCAGGATACGTTGTCTCTATGAACCAAATTTCGATGCCACTTCCTGCTAGCACAATTTGTTCGATCTTATCCTTAATAACACCGGGTTTGGGCAGTAGAAGCAAATCCCACTCGGACTTGTCACCCGACAATCTGATGTCATAATCTTCCTCAAGAAATACTCTGTTACCGGCGAGTATCGCCAGTACACTACCGACAGTGGAACTCAGCAACGAGTTTGAGCTAATAGAATAACGCTGACTCTCCACAGCCTCTTCCTTTTTTCCACCTAGCGTGGTTTTCTCTATCGTCAGTACATCGCCGTCGATTAAAATGCTCTCAAACACAGGGTTTACTATGGTTTTTTTCATGTAGTCAGGAGCACGATAGACAATGGTGCCTGAGGATTCCAAATCAACTGTCAACAACATGGATTTCTTTTTCTCAACAAATTCAAGACTCGCCATCTCCACCTTGGATAATCGATCAAGCAATTCATCAATGTCCCAGTCGCTACTTGCTGCGGCACCGACGGAAACGATAGTCGTCAATACCCCAACTAAAAGGCTTCTTGCTAACGAACAGAAAGATCTAAGTATAGTCATGTGGTAGGTATTACCTATTTGGCCTTTTGACCGATTTATCGCCGAAATGAGAACCCATTACAGATATGTAGTTAGTCACATTCAAAGACACAGAAGTTCCCAAAAGAATCGAGTGGCGGATTATAGTTTTAACTCCATCCGATAAACAGCACCAAACTGAAGTTCTGACACACCATTTCCTATTATTTGAAAGAAAAAGCGATGTCTCACCGCTCTAGGACTGCACAATGAAAAAGAGACCTAAGAGCTTTACTACTAACCCCCCGCGACAAATAAACTATATTAACGGCTTTGTATACAGTTTAGGGAAAAATGCAGAAACACTAATTGTTATCAGTGTCAGTAAAATAAAAGCGCCACCTTGATGAATAACGCCCAAATGGACAGGCACTCGGGCAACCAGTGTTGATATTCCCAGTAAAACCTGAAAACAACCCGCCAAAATGATAACCGCACCAAGATAAGTGACAAATCGTAGTGCTTTTAGACGAATCAGCGCAATCCCATATAAACAAACAATCAGCAACACCAATATCGCCAACCACCGGTGTACAAACTGAATTGTCACCGGGTTCTCTGTCAAGTTTTTCCAATATGGTAAAAGGTCAAACATCTGACTAGGAATCCATTTATTTCCCATAAGGGGAAACGTATTGAAAATAAAACCGGCCTTTGTCCCGGCTACGAATCCACCCGTGGTCATCATTAACAATATGATTATCAATACACCCATTCCTGAATATTTCAAAATTGGCGAATCAGGCATTGTCAGATCGGGCAGTAAGCCCGTAATCACTCTGAACATGTACCCATAGATCAAAGCGGCTATCATAAAGTGTAGCGTCAAACGATACTGGCTTACGTGTGGATCATCAACCAACCCGCTTTTTACCATGTACCAACCAATACCGCCTTGCAGCGCACCTAGCAGCATCAAACAACACAACCTCGGCAATAGCGAGGTTGTGATTCTTTTCGTAGCGACAAAGAAAACGAACGGTAAAATAAAAGCGATTCCGATCAATCTACCCAATATGCGGTGTGCATACTCCATTAAGTAGATAAACTTAAATTCGGACAAGGTCATACTAGAGTTAATCAGCAGGTATTCCGGAAACTGTTGATACTGCCCGAACACCTTCAGCCAACCGCTTTGCCCCAATGGTGGAATCACCCCCATCAACAAATTCCATTCCACCATAGATAACCCAGATCCGGTTAGTCTTACTGTTCCACCAAGAATGACCATGCAGAAGACAAGCGCGCCGCATCCAACCATCCAAGTCAAAACCAACAATCGATTTTTATCAGTCATCTCCTCGGACAACGAAATCATAAGCAATAAGCCACTAGAAACAAAAAAACACTCGAAAGAAGATATCTCGTTTCATTTCACAAAGATTAGGATTCCCACTTCTCGAAGGCTAAGGAGCAGTTGGTTCCACCGAAACCGAAGCTATTACTCATAGCAAGCGTCAAATCTACGTTTTCCATCTTTTCTGTCACCACCGAGAAGCCTTCCGCCTTTTCGTCAAGGTTCTCTATATTTGCACTAGCAGCAATAAAGTTATCTTGCATCATCAAAAGTGTATAAATAGATTCGTTAACTCCAGCTGCGCCTAATGCATGACCGCTTAACGACTTGGTTGAACTAATATAAGGGCTGTTTGAGCCAAAGACTTCTTTGATTGCTTCAAGCTCTTTTCCATCACCTACCGGTGTACTAGTACCATGGGCGTTGATATACTGGATTGTTTTCTCTGAGGATATCGTCGACATAGCTTGTTTCATGCATCTTACCGCCCCTTCTCCCGAAGGCTGCACCATGTCATATCCATCCGAAGTAGCGCCATATCCAACTAGTTCCGCATAAATTGTCGCTCCCCTCGCAAGCGCATGATCAAGGTCTTCGAGAACAACCACTCCGGCCCCACCTGAAATTACAAATCCATCACGATCTTGATCATAGGGTCTGGATGCTCGTTCAGGTTCGTCATTGTACTTTGACGATAAAGCGCCCATACCATCAAATAAGACCGACATGGTCCAATGTAACTCTTCACCACCGCCAGCAAACACGACATCCTGCTTACCAAACTGTATTAATTCAGCGCCATGACCAATGCAATGGGCACTGGTTGAACAGGCAGAGCTAATGGAATACGAGATACCTTTGATTTTAAAAGCAGTTCCAACACAGGCAGGAACGGTACTTGCCATGGTCTTGGTAACCATATAGGGTCCAACACGCTTGACCCCCCTTTGTCTCAGCGTATCTGCCGCAATAACAATATTCTCTGGAGAAGCACCACCCGTGCCTAGGAGTAACCCAGTGCGTTCATTCGAAATGATATCTTCAGTCAAACCAGCGTGTTCGACAGCTTCTTGCATTGCAAGATAGCTATACGCTGCGGCGTCTCCCATAAATCGATACAGTTTTCTATCGATAAGTGACTTCGCATCGATATCAACCGCACCATGAACATGACTTCTCATGGCCAAGTCTGCATACTCCGAACAATGAACGATACCGGAACGACCATCCTTGAGCGATTTAGCTACTTCACCCTTGTTATTTCCTAAACTTGAAACTATTCCATAGCCTGTAATAACTACACGCTTCATAGTGACCTCAATATTTTAAAGTTAATGAATAAGTACTCTTAAGTGAAGCACTCAAGGCCCCGCATGATGAATTGCATTCATAACTCGAGATAAGAAAAGTGCAATACGCCAAAAACCATTACACTGAAAACACGATTCGTCAGAAAGCTGACGCATTTTTGAACAACCCGACTCTTAGATCATTGCAGGTATATACTAATTTTCCATCCACAGAAACCGTTCCATCAGCGATGCCCATAATTAGCTTTCTCATCACTAGTCGTTTAAATTCAATGTTATAAACTACCTTTTTGGACTCCGGTGTAATTTGCCCGGTGAACTTGATCTCACCTGAACCAAGCGCTCGACCATGCCCCTGCCCTCCACGCCATCCCAAAGAAAAACCAACCAATTGCCAAAGGGCATCCACTCCCAAGCACCCTGGCATAACCGGGTCGCCTTCAAAATGGCATCCGAAAAACCACAAATCAGGGGTAATATCTAATTCAGCGACCACCACTCCTTTGCCGTGCTCACCTCCATCTTCATCAATTTTCGTAATCCGATCAAACATCAACATATTTGGCAATGGCAGTTGAGCATTGCCTGGACCAAATAGCTCCCCATGTCCACATGACAATAGCTCATCTCTTGTGTAGCTGCTTTTTTTATTATTCAAGTGCTTCTCTTTAGTATTCGTAAAATTAAGTACGTTGATTCTAACTCAGACTACACATGCTTTCACATCTAGGTTTACAAAGAAAGATTGTGCAACCCTACGTCTGTAACTTTGATTTAGGTTGAGTCATTATCGTCGTTCCACACGATATATCGCTTGTCGGCATTGCTCCATTCATCGTCAATCTCGACGAGGATGGCACTGACAAGCCTGAGTAAAGATGCCTCATTCGGGAAGACCCGGACAATCCGGGTTCGCCGTTTAATCTCCTGCTGGATCGGACGCTCAATTCCATTCGTCGTTCTCATCTTTCGATGATGCGACTCCGGTAAATTGAACACCGTCAGTCCTTCAGGAACGTTATCGAGCAGCCATTGCGACAGCTTTGAGTAATCTGACTCGTAACGGGCCGCCAGTTGCTCCAACTGAGCGCGGGCAGATGCCTCGTCCGTCGCATTCCACACCGAACGCAGTTCACCACCAATCCGACTACGAACCTTTGCTGTCGGCGCATGATTGACCGCATTTTGTGCCAGGTGGAACTGACAACGCTGCCACGGTACCCCCGGAAACACAGCACGTCTCGCTGCTTTGAGGCCCGCGTGGTCATCACTGGCAATGTAGATGATGCCGTGCATCCCCCGTTTTACCAGAGACTGTAAAAACTCCCGCCAGTTGATCTCCGCTTCACTGGTCGCGATCTGCACGCCCAGTACACTGCGTCTGCCATCCGGCAATATACCCACCGCACTGAGCACCGCCGCATCCACCACCTCATGATCCATCCTGACCCGTTCGTAACGCGCATCCAGTACGAGATACCGAATCTCGCCAAGACCACGATCCCGCCATACTGACAAGGCATCGTCCAGCAAAGCCGTTGCACGGGACACCTGAGTCGAGGAGATCTTCTCAATACCAAACAGATCCAGCACCTTCTCCACACGACGAGTACTGACCCCGCTGATGTACATCTTTGCCACACACAGCATCAAAGCACGTTCACTACGCCGTCCCTGTTCCAGACACTGTGGATAAAACCCGGACTCACCGTGGTTACGGGTCTTGGGTATCGACAAATTCAGTGTCCCAAGAGTCGTGTCCACCAGTTTGGGTTTGAATCCATTGGCATGGCCCTGACGGTCGTTGCTGCGTTCGTGAGGGGCGGCACCCAGAAACTGAGACCGCTCAATCTGCATGGCCTGATTCATCATCGCGGTAATGACATCACGAAAAGCCTGGGGGCCATGTTGAATCAATTGTTCCATCACTACTTCATATAGGTTACTGTAATCCGGTTGGGTCATTGGGTTGCCTCCACATTTGCTTAAGTCACAAACATGGAACGACTTGATGGCTCAACATTCAACACCTAATCCAGAAAAACCGGCTTTGGCTTCGTTCGCTACGCTCACTTCGCCTAAGCCAAACGAACATCGCTAAAGAAATAAATTACAGACCTCAGGGTACACTACCTGATGATCGGCGGAAGTCATTAACAATTCCGCTTTTTTTTATTTGTTTAGGCATTGTGGGCCATCGATTGCTTGGTGTTTTGGCTCCAATTTCGTATTTATTAGTAACTGCGTTGCTTGCCTTTTTGCTACAAAAATGGAAAAAGTTGTGTGCTCCACTGTGGTGGTTAACTCTTGGGTTCGTGTGGGCAAATATTTTCGCTGCCAACCTTATTGAAAAGCAAATTCCTTTGGAAATTGAGAAAAGGGATGTCCTAGTCACTGGCAGGGTCGCCAGTATACCCATGCACTTCCCTCACTACACACGATTTGATTACTTAATCGACTCCCTATCCTATCAAGGAGTCGAATATCCATCTCCCGGAAAGGTCAGGCTAAAGGCTTATCACGACCAAAGACAGATTAAACTGGGGCAAAGTTGGGAACTTACCGTTCGTTTGAAACGCCCCCACGGATATCAAAACCCAGGTGGTCGATTTGACTATGAAACTTATCTATTTGGGCAGGGTATTAGAGGAGTAGGGTACATAAGGCACACCCCTCCTGGTAGGCAATTGTCTGAAGGGGAGAGTGCGAAGATAGGTAAATCGCGAGAGGCGGTATTTGAGTTTATCCAGGAGCATTTGGGCGATCGCTCCCACGCTGGAATACTGACCGCTTTGTTGGTTGGTATTCGCGGCACGATGAGCGATCAACAATGGCAGGTATTGCAAAATACCGGAACGATCCACCTTGTTGCCATTTCAGGTCTTCACATAGGCCTCGTATTCGCCCTAGTGTCAGGGGTCATGACTCGGGTTTGGCGGTTCTCAGGTCAGTGGCAGTGTGTCCTACCGGCAAAACGATGGGGTGCGATTTGTGGTTTTGTCGTTGCCTTCTTATATGCACTCATGGCTGGGATGACTGTTCCTACTAGGCGTGCGTTGACCATGCTTGGCATCATTGTAATGGCATCGTTGAGTAATCGCCGACCCTCAATTTTTGAAACAATGATCCTGGTCTTGTCTGGGATCTTGTTGTTCGATCCGTTGGCCCCGCTCTCCAGCGGATTTTGGTTGTCCTTTGGGGCTGTTTTTGCGATCACTCTATGTCTTCGTGATGTTCGTCAACGAGAAACAAGTGGCTTGATTGAGGGGGGCGTACATCGAGTAGTAGATTGGAGCAGAATCCAAATTGGTATCTTTGTAGGAATGATGCCGCTGCTTTTGTTGATGTTCCATCAAGTGTCGCTGGTTGCGCCGATTGCGAATATGGTCGCAGTTCCGGTGGTTGGTTTATTGGTAGTGCCAGCAGCTTTGCTAGGCCTCACAGGGTTCGCCCTAGGTTTTGAATACATTGCGCTAATGCTATTCGAGTTTTCGTTGTGGATTATGGGCCTTCTTTGGCCTATTTTGCACTGGATGGCTGGTTTGAATGGCGCGATTTGGCAAATTCAGGATAAGCCAATCGCTTTGTTTGTCTGCGCATTCCTGGGCCTTGCTTTATTGTCGCTTCCTAGTGTTTTTCTACCGCGGTGGTTAGGGGCTTTCTGGCTTTTGCCCATTTTTATTACACAACCTCAAAAAATCAATCAGGCAGAATTTCGTTACACGATGTTAGAAGTAGGGCATGGACTTGCCAGTGTCATCGAAACCCGAAATCATGTGCTCGTCTATGACACGGGGCCGGGCTTCGTTGGCGGCATGAATGCTGGGAAGAGCATCGTAAATCCATATCTCGTTAGCAGAGGAGTGACGGTTATCGATACAGTCGTTCTCAGTCATGATCACAATGACCACATCGGAGGATATGGTGCCATTCAGGAAAAATTTGAGATATTGCAGACTTTGGCGGGAGTGCCGGATGCGACTGATGGGGCTCGGTTTTGTCACTATGGACAAGCGTGGACTTGGGACGATGTCAGGTTTGAAATCTTGTGGCCTGTTGAGGAAGGCCTGTACGAAAAAAATAATGCTTCGTGCGTATTAAAGGTCAGTTCTGTTCACGGATCTTTGCTTCTTACTGGAGATATTGAGAAAGAGGCCGAGTTGAAATTGGCGTTGAGTTCCGAAGTGAATCTCCATAGTACGGTTCTCCAAGTACCACACCAAGGGAGCAAGACGTCGTCAACAAACGTGTTTTTGGATGCAGTGGATCCTCACTACGGATTCCTAAGTACAGGTTACCTGAATCGATTTAATCATCCCCACGATGTTGTGGTCGAACGTTATTTGAGCAGAGACATACCGTTGCTGAATACTGCCCATCAAGGTGCACTAACGGTGCTTTTTGGAGATAAGGGAACAATACATGGGCACCGAGAGCAGCGTGTGGGGTATTGGTACTTTAAAGCAAAAGGAGGTGAAAATATGGACCTCAAAAACTGATATTCCAGAAGTGCCGGTGTATTTTTTAAAAACGGCTGATGGGCGTTTTGGTATCTGTTTGATCAGTCGTATCAATATGTTTGGAATGATATAATCCTAATCAGAAAAATAATTCAACTTTTATTGAAGGTATGCTTAATATTTTGGTGACAGGCGGTGCGGGATACATTGGTTCCCACACTTCTTTAAGACTATTGGAAGCTGGGCACAATATAGTGGTGCTGGATAATTTGTATTCGGGACATCGCTGGGCTGTGTCAGAGGAGGTCGCTTTTTATGAAGGTGACATTCAGGATAAGCAACTGGTCGCCGATATCATTGATAAGCACGAAATCGAAGCGGTGGTTCATTTTGCTGGTCATATTGTGGTTCCCGAATCAGTCGCGGATCCCGCCAAGTATTATCAAAATAATGTGGTTGGATCCTTAGACTTGATTGAAACTTGTATTCAAAAAGATGTAAAACACTTTATTTTTTCATCTAGTGCGGCAGTGTATGGAATTCCTTCCACGGCTACTGTGGATGAAACGGTGACGCTTGAGCCGATTAATCCTTATGGCAAATCAAAGTTGATGACCGAATGGACTCTCCAAGATCTAGGCTTTGCTGCTGGTGATGACTTTGAATTTGTTGCGCTAAGATATTTTAATGTTGCTGGTGCACATAGCAGCGGAACGCTTGGCCAAGCGACCCCTGAAGCCACGCACCTTATTAAAGTAGCGTGTGAGGCGGCTTGTGGAAAACGAAATGGTATGTCAATTTTTGGAACGGACTACGATACCCCTGATGGAACCTGTATCCGAGATTATATTCATGTGGAGGATCTTGCAGAGGCCCATCTTGATGCATTGGACTATTTATTCGAAGGAGGTAAATCCACAATTGTGAATTGTGGTTACGGTAGGGGATTCAGTGTGAAAGATGTGGTGAAGACTGTTAAGGAAGTGAGCGGCAGTGATTTTTCAGTGACGATGGAGTCAAGACGGGCTGGGGACCCGCCGCAGTTAATCGCGGACAATTCGAAAATCAAGAAAATGTTTAACTGGCAATCCAGATTTGATGATTTGGAAACAATTTGCCGTTCGGCTTATGAATGGGAAAAAAGCCGTGGTTAGGAAAGGCAACAAACAGCAAGAGAGGTCATGAGCATTGAGCCATTCAACTAATGTAATAACAGTTATCCGGGGCTTGACCCAATGAGAAGCTCCAAGCCTAGAATTATCAAGCAGTTATTGGGTAAAGAGGTTTCTCTGTGGGGTGTGGAACCGAGTCAGTACTCTGTCATAGAAAACCGATTGGGCTGGCTTGATGCTGATAAGTGGATGCAGGATCATGTGGAAAGCATTTGTGACTGGGTCGCTGATACGATTGAACTTCCTTGGCTCGAACGCATCGTTCTCTTGGGGATGGGGGGCTCCAGTTTAGCGCCTGAAGTATTTTCATCGGTGTTTCCGCCCAAACCGGGCTATCCCGTTTTGCAAGTCATCGATACAACATGCCCTGAACAAATAAAAGAAGCAGAGGGTGATTTATCTCGAACCCTAGTCATCGTGTCAAGTAAGTCCGGGGGCACAAGGGAAACTGCTGATTTGTGCTCCTACTTTTTTCAAAAGATGGAAGGACTGGTTGACTCTCCAGAGGATCATTTTGTTGTGATTACAGATATGGGTTCACAACTACATGAAAAGGCAAAGAAGGCGAATTTCAGGAAAATTTTTACCAACCCCACAAACATAGGTGGCCGCTATTCTGCGCTTAGCTATTTCGGTTTGGTTCCGGCTGGACTAATCGGTGTTGATATAAAGCGCTTATCAAATCGAGTATCGGAGTTTTGCGAGGAAATAAGGTGGTCGGGAGAAGAAGTATCCACCGAGAACATTCATCATGATGCGGTAAAGCTCGGCATGATTATGGGGAATGCAGCAAAGCGTGGGTGTAATATCATGACATTGCAAACGGCTACTTCCTTTAGACCTCTGTTGGTCTGGATAGAGCAACTGATTGCTGAGAGTACCGGAAAAATGGGAAAAGGAATTGTTCCCGCATTTGAGTACCAACCCCCGAAATCTCTCCAAGGTGAAAACCAAGACTCTCCGGGCGAGCTAAGTATGCGTATGGAAATGATCGCTGGCAACGATCAGAATGCCTCGTTGTTAGATAATGGAGCTAGCGTGAATTCTGCTGCCTGTGGTGAATTAGGGACCAGTCTTACGTGGAAACTAGAGGATGTTTATGACCTAGGTGCGGAATTCTTTCGTTGGGAGATCGCGACTGCAGTCGCATCTATCTATTTGGCGATCAACCCGTTCGATGAACCAAATGTGTCCGAAGCGAAGTCGAGTACCGACTTGTTTATCAATGGTAAGCAAAAATTCGAATATCGAATCGACTATGAGGACGCACACTATGATGTTTTTTTGCAAGGAGGCACAAATGATCAAGTTGACAGCAGCCTTAGTGGATTCGCCAATATTTATTCGCATTTTTTGAACAACGCAGTGCATCATTCATATATTGGTGTTCTGGCCTATTTGCCGTTTTCTGAGCAATTAGATGAAAAAATAAAACTGCTTGGGAATGTGCTCAGTGAGCAATCGGGGTTACCCGTTACACTGGGATATGGCCCGAGGTATTTACATTCCACCGGACAGTTACACAAGGGGGGGCCCAAAAGTTGCAGTTTTATCCAACTAATTGACAATGCAACTTTTGACCTAGATATACCGGGTCGTGATTACACCTTTAGGGAACTCAATAGAGCCCAGGCTGATGGGGATTTTGCTGTTCTTGAATCCAAAGGTCGGTCAGTGATGCGAATTTCGTTAAAAGTCGATAGGTTGAGTGGCTTGGACCAGCTTATATCAACCATTTCTAACGAAGCATGAGTCATAACGTATTGTCTCTATCCTGTTTTCAATGAACAGCTGCCCTTTTGCTATCACACTAGGCAATTTTGTTAAGTGAGTCATTTTCCAGCTGTCCTATAAAAATGAAAAACCCTGTGCTTATCTGCAATATCTAGGCGTATGGCGTAGTTTATTAGGAAGACTTTAAGTAAGTGCAAGATAAATAATATCGCCAATATGAATAAAACAATATGATCACGTTTCAGCAATTAATCTTTGCTTTACAGTCTTACTGGGCTGATCAGGGGTGTGCCATTATGCAACCTTATGACATGGAGATGGGGGCAGGTACTTTTCATTCTTCAACATTTCTGTCGGCGGTTGGACCAGAGCCATTAAGAGCCGCTTATGTTCAACCATCTAGGCGCCCTACCGATGGGCGGTATGGAGAAAACCCCAACCGTCTTCAGCACTATTTTCAATTCCAGGTTGTCCTTAAGCCATCCCCGCAGGATTTCCAAGAACTCTACCTTGGTTCATTAACCCGGCTTGGCCTGGACTTGCTCAAAGATGATGTTCGGTTTGTTGAGGATGACTGGGAATCGCCAACCCTTGGAGCATGGGGGCTGGGTTGGGAGATTTGGCTTAATGGAATGGAAGTTAGCCAGTTCACTTATTTTCAACAAGTGGGTGGATTAGACTGTAGCCCAGTGACTGGAGAAATAACCTATGGATTGGAACGAATAGCGATGTATCTTCAGGGCGTTGACAGTATCTTTGATATTGTCTGGACTGACTCCGCGACGGGGAGGTATACCTATCATGATATTTACCACCAAAATGAAGTGGAGCAATCAACCTATAACTTTCAACACGCAAATGTTGATTTCCTTTTTACGCAATTCGATGAAGCTGAGAAAATGTGCCAACATCTGTTAACGCACTCATTGCCGTTGCCTGCTTATGAGCAAGTGCTAAAGGCTTCTCATTCCTTCAACTTATTGGATGCGAGGCATGCTATTGGAGTCACCGAGAGAGCGCGGTATATTGGTAGGGTTCGAGCTTTGGCGAAAGGAGTTGCCCAGTCTTACTACGAAAGCCGGGAAAAACTGGGGTTTCCCCGGGGGAGCGGATCGAAGGAACGGTTGAATAAAGGAGGCCCTCGCCGTGGGTGAAATAATCATACAAGATAAGAAGAGAGCTCAGAAAAGCCCGAAGAAACCTTCTATGCGAAGGCGTAATATTCTCATAGAGCTGGGTACTGAGGAGTTGCCGCCTAAGGTGCTAAAGAAACTTGGGGAGGCCTTTTCTAACAAGTTTTACTCGGGGTTGCAAACTGCAGGTCTTCTAAGCGAAGCATCCGCTTACCAGTTTTATGCAACACCCAGAAGATTAGCTGTATGGGTAAGTGGAGTTGCTCCAAGACAGCTAGACGGCGTTGAGGAGCGTAAAGGACCGGCTTTGCAAGCGGCATATGACGATAAAGGCCAACCTACTAAAGCCGCATTAGGATTCGCACGCTCTTGCCAAGTTGACGTTTCTGAATTGACGGTAGCAGAAACCGAAAAAGGCGCTTGGCTGGTTTTCCAAAAACCGGTGCCCGGGTTGGGGCTAAGTGAAGTTGTTGGTCAGTGTTTGGGAGATAGTATAAAACAACTACCCATTCCCAAAAGAATGCGATGGGGTGACAGCAATATCGAATTTGTAAGACCCGTTCATTGGCTGCTTGGTTTGTACGGTAGTGATATTTTGGCTTGTGAGGTATTGGGACTCAAAGCGTCCCGAATGACCATGGGGCATCGCTTTCATGCTAACAAATTCATCACGATACCATCCGCGGACAGATATGCTTCCACGTTAAAGACATCTGGATTTGTGATGGTTGATTATCAAATTCGAAAAGAGACAATTGAGAAGCAAATTCTTAGACTTGCTGATAAGGCAAATGCAAGGGTAGTTATTGACCCCAAGTTGTTGGATTTGGTCACTGGTTTGGTTGAGTGGCCTCAGGCCATCCTAGGAGAATTCGATCCACGCTTCCTTAAAGTGCCGTCAGAAGTATTGATTTCCTCAATGAGCGATCACCAAAAATATTTCCATTTGGTTGATGAAACAGGATCTCTTCTGCCACTCTTTGTCACCGTTAGCAATATTAAGAGTAAATCTCCCAAACGTGTGCGTCAGGGAAATGAACGTGTTTTAAGGGCTAGATTATCTGATGCTGAGTTCTTTTGGTTAAGTGACCAGAAAATACTTTTGTCAGAGAGGGTGGATTCACTAAAAAACGTATTGTTCCACCGTAAGCTGGGCTCAATACATGATAAGTCACGGCGAATTGAACTCCTAGCGGATAATATCGTAAAGCAATTTCCAGGTGATGCCGAAGGTAACCGGGCATTGGTATCTCGTGCGGCGATGCTATGTAAAACGGATCTCGTAACCGATATGGTTGGAGAGTTTCCCGATCTGCAAGGTGTGGTGGGTCGCTACTATGCGACGAATCAAGGAGAGAGAAAACTGGTTGCCCAATCCATCGATGATCACTATCTGCCGCGTTTTGCTGGCGACAATCTGCCAAAAGACAAGGTCTCACAAAGCCTAGCACTCGCGGACCGAATCGATACCCTATTAGGTATTTTTGGATCGGGGGAAATCCCAACTGGCGACAAAGACCCCTATGGTTTGCGTCGCTCAGCTTTGGGTGTGTTGAGAATTCTGATCGAGAAAAAGTTGAACCTGAATGTTTTTCAATTGCTTCAAGTAGGACTAAATAATTATCAGGAATCCTTGGAAAAACCATTTGAGAATTACGATGTGCTATGTAATCAGGTGTTAGATTTTATTTTCGATCGCTTGAAGTCTTACTATCAATCTCAGGGCTTTAGCAATGATGAAGTCGCCGCGGTACTGGCCTGCCGTCCATCTACCCCATTAGACTTTGATCATCGATTGAGGGCCTTGAGCAAGTTCTTTAGAAAGAGCAAATCCGCGGCTCAGGCTTTAGCGGCAGCGAATAAACGTATCGCGAATATTTTGAATAAATCAGATCATAATAAGCAGGTCATTTCGACGGTGCAAACCGTGGATACGACTTTGGTGCAGGAGGGGGCCGAAAAACGGCTGTTTGATCACCTAGCTAGAATCGATACTGAGGTTAACGACTATTTCGACAATACCCAATATGACAAGGCGTTTGAAGCATTGGCTGCTTTAAGGGAACCGATAGATGATTTTTTTGATCAGGTCATGGTCATGGATCCGAATGAAAAAATTCGCCAAAATAGATTCACCATGCTGAGGGTTTTGAGAACACTGTTTCTTGGGGCAGCGGATATTTCGCTGATTCGTCATGAACAATAGAGATTCATTCTCTGAGATGATGAAGGAAGTCCAAGCGTTTCATGATAAGCATCAGTTTAGTCAGGTCGGTGGCGAAGATATGGTGTATAGAGTGGCTCTGATGGCTGAAGAATTGGGAGAGATTTCTGCTTGTGTCACCAAGGGTAAATCCACTGAGATGTTAGCGGAGGAATGTGCTGATCTTTTGATTCTTCTGTTAGGGAATGCAATTTCAAAGGATTTTGATTTGAATAATGCCTTCTGGATGAAAATGAATAAGATATCAAAACGAAGTAGTCGGATGATTGATGGTAGGGTGCGGGTGTCAAATTTCGAAGGAGTCGAAGAAAAAAACCATGGAACCTAATGTGCGCCATCGAGAGTTGATAAATACCATTGTTTCGCCATGCATTGGCGGCGCCACTGAAGGTGGAGTCGGTTTTGAATCGTAAACTTATTATTCTTGATCGCGATGGTGTGATTAATCAAGATTCCGATAACTACATTAAAACGCCTGAAGAGTGGTGTGCAATTCCTGGGTCGTTGGAAGCGATTGCGAGGCTTTGCAGAGCCGACTATCGGGTCGTAGTGATCACGAACCAATCGGGCATTTCTCGAGGGCTTTACTCGCTAAACACACTAAATAAAATTCATCAAAAGATGATTGATGAATTACATGTCCTTGGGGGGGAAATCAATGCGATCTTTTTCTGTCCCCATTCAGACGAAGCGAATTGTTATTGTCGTAAACCGAAACCAGGTCTATTTCTTGAATTAGCAGACAGATTGCGGTGTGACTTAGCGGGTGTCTATGCGATTGGAGATTCTATTCGTGACCTTCAAGCGGCGCTGTTATCTGGTGCAGAACCCATTTTGGTCGAAACAGGGAAAGGCCAGTTAAGTATTGAAAACATAGGTACGGGGGATCTTGATGCGATGCCGTTCTTTTCTGAAGGTAAGGAGGAACCTGATATCAGAGATAGGCTAGCCGATGTGCCTGTGTTTCCTGATTTGTCCGTTTTTGTGGATTATTTGCTGAATAAAAAAGTGGATTGTTAAAATGTTAGTCATCAGGTCCATTCTGTATTTTATTTGTCAATGTTTGAGTGCCATTGTCGTGAGCATCCTCGCATTGCCAAGTTTACTATTACCCTCTGTTCCTAGGGCAAGAGTAATAGGACTTTGGGCTAAATTCAATCTATGGTCATTACGTATGATTTGTGGAGTGTCTTATCGTGTGGAAGGAAAAGAAAACATTCCAGATGAACCTTCAGTTATCATTTCCAACCATCAGTCCACGTTTGAAACGCTGTGTTTTCAAATGATTTTCCCGCCGCTATCTTTTATTTTGAAAAAGCAGTTGTTGTGGATTCCATTTTTTGGATGGGGGTTAGCAGCTAACCGCCCTATCTCGATCAATCGAGATAATAAACGTAGTGCTTTAAATCTCTTGATTAAGAATAGTAATGATCGCTTGAACGAAGGTCGGTGGTTAGTGGTTTACCCTGAAGGAACGAGAATGCCTGCGGGCGAGTTGGGGCAGTTCCAAGTTGGGGGGGCGATGATGGCCGTGAAATCTGGAGTCAAAGTTGTTCCCGTGGCGCATAATGCCGGCTTGTTCTGGCCAAAGGATAAGTTCATAAAATACCCTGGCATCGTCGATGTCGTTATCGGTAAGCCCATAAATGCAATGGGAAAGAAACCGAGAGATGTTAATGCCGAAACAGAGCAGGTGATTAGAACAATGGTGGAATCAATACCTCAAGCACGTTAGCAATAAAACGCCCCTATGGAACAGGGCTTGCGTCACAAATAGGGGACAACCCAATCCGCTAGAGGTCTCTTGAGTAAACGTTTGATAAAGTAACGAAATCTTCAACGCTTAAATTCTCTGCACGCTGTTTAGGATCTATGTTAGCGATTTCAAACTGATCTTCGGAAATCAATTTTCTTAGACCGTTTCTAATTGTTTTTCTTCGCTGAGAAAAAGCCGCTGAGACAATTTTTGCTAAGGATGACCGGCAGTCTATTTCGAACTGCTTTTTCCTTGGCCACATTCGAATAACGGTTGAGTCGACCTTAGGCGGAGGGTTGAAAGCGCCGGGAGGGACGTCAAATAAACACTCAGAATGTAGGTCGATGGCAGTCATAACAGTGAGTCGTCCATAGTGCTTGTTGCCAGGCTGTGCGCTTAGTCTCATTGCCACTTCTCTTTGTAGCATAAAGACCATGTCTTGGATGATTTCAACGTATTCCAGTAAACAGAAAATGAGTGGAGTTGAAATATTGTAGGGTAGGTTTCCAATAATACGGAGTTTTTGCCCTTCCTCTTTTTGTTCGATTAACGAAGAAAAGTTGAAGCGGAGAATATCTGATTCAATGACGGTAAGCTCTTTGGATTCCTCCGCACCAAATTTCTCCCGAAGATATCCGATCAAGTCTCTGTCTAATTCAATGGCGGTCAAGGCTCGAATTCTATTTAGGAGTGCCTCAGTAAGCGCCCCTGTCCCAGGGCCAATTTCAATAATAGACTCCCCATCTTTAGGAGAGAACACGCTCACAATTTTGTTCAGAACGTTTTGGTCAACCAGAAAGTGTTGTCCAAAACGTTTGCGTGGGATGTGTTGGTTTTTCAAGATTTTCTATTTATGTCTATTTGCAGCAAATTTTCTGGCTAGTTGAACGGCGGACGCCAAACTGGTTGCGCTTGCGTTTCCCGTTCCCGCTTTATCAAGGGCTGTCCCATGGTCAACCGACGTGCGGACAATGGGTATACCAAGGGTCACGTTCACTACACCACCAAAGTCGCTGTGTTTTATTACCGGCAGTCCTTGGTCATGATACATTGCTAAAACGGCATTCATTGACTTTAGTTGTGTGGTCGTAAAGGCCGTGTCGGCGGGTATCGGGCCAATAAGATTAAGGCCTTTGTTTTGCAGTTCTTTGATGACGGGTTCTATCACCTCAATTTCTTCTCGTCCCAGATGTCCTCCCTCGCCAGCATGGGGGTTTAGGCCACAAATGCCAATGACCGGAGAGCGAATTCCATAGAGTGACGCGATATCTTTATGCATGATGTTAATGATAGTGACCAGCCGTTCTCTGGTGATGGCTCTGGGCACTTCACTGAGTGGTAAATGGGTTGTTGCTAGGCATATCCTCATGTTCTCGCTAGCTAGCATCATGACTGGAAGCTCAGCGTTACAACGATCCGCTATCCATTCAGTATGTCCAGTAAAGGGAACGCCGGCGTCATTAATAATGCCTTTGTGAACCGGAGCGGTAATCATTGCCTGAAACTCTCCCGATAGGCATAGATCCACCGCCAGATTAATGCTTTCAATAACGGACTCACTGTTTGCTTCATTCAGTACTCCAGCCGAACAAGCAGTATTGGTAGGTACATGAATGACGGGTAATGCATCCCCCGTTTGGGTGTTTCCATCATATTCAACGATATCGATAGGGAGTCCAATCTGAATTGCCCTTTGGCGTAACAAATGAATATCAGAAACAACCACAACGTTCTCTTGGGGAAGCGCCTTCGAATCGAATAGTTTAAGGGCAATATCCGGACCAATCCCGGATGGCTCTCCGGCAGTGATGAGTAGTTTGTTATGCGGCATTGGCAATGAGTACGGTGGCTAAATTAGGATGGGGCGATCTATCGAATTCACGGATAATGGATTCGACATGGGAGTCTGATCAATCGTCAAACCAATCATCAGGTAGAAACGGCAGCTCTGCCTCGATCCAGCCAAATAGGTCAAAGTTGACTCGCCCCTTTTCGTTGAAAATGACTCCTTCTTCTGCCAGCTTCTGCCTTTGGAAATGGTCACCGTATCCGTCCTTTCTCAAGCTTATTTCACCCTTGCTATTCACTACTCGATGCCAAGGAACAT
>WLWD01005742.1_pt1 | contig 62819 bp, 41 predicted proteins | sample 6712731 | NCBI WGS metagenome assembly WLWD01 (sample SAMN12718690, study PRJNA576275) | sponge metagenome | isolation source: marine sponge | host: Mycale hentscheli | place: New Zealand: South Island, Marlborough, Capsize Point | collected 2014-11-01
TAATACCTGTACTATCATTTCGATTTTATTACAGGAGAACAGCCGACCAAATGCAAAACGCCACGTGGCGTCTACGGCGGTGAAAGGGTTAAGAAGACCTGAACCCTGCAGTACATAGCTACACTTTCATCAATGCCATTGGAGGGACATTATAAACTCAAGGCGGGGTCACTATCTAATTGTGTCTTTCTCTGGAAGGACCTGGGACCTGAGTGATTAAGTAAAAAACTACACCAGTTATATAAAACTGTGCAGTGATATAGGTAGTTAGTAAACTGGGTGTGGCACCAGCGGTATTAATTATGGCGAACTTGTACATTTTACACAAGAATGCTTGATCATAATGAAGCCACTTTGGCAAGTGCTCCAAAGGAGACCTACAAAATCTTTGTCTAATAATTGACGAGGAAATTCAATGCCTACTGTGCTGGTGTATATTTCCAAGTAAAATAGCTCTACTTGTGTTTTAAGTCAGTGACTTTAAAATGTTTTGCTTGTGGTTTTGAGGTGTGACTTTGTACCTGAAATTAATTCTGCAATTTGCCAAAAAATTGATGCTACTTGGTAACACAGTAGAATGTCATTATCCAAACACTTCAGTTAACCGAACACCATAAATCTAATAATAGCATGTACAAACAAGAATACATAATACTATATTACATAATTATAATACGTTTTCTGTTTTGTTCAGTTCTCTGAACATTTAAATTATCCGAACACCTCTCAGTCGCAACTTATTCAGATAACTGACATTCTACTGTATACCATTTCATATGTCCTCCTGTATACACACATCAACACTTCACGCATAGTTACTTGACTGCAGCCATTCGTGTCATTTACCAGCTGTATATGTCTTGGTTTTGTTGTTGGTGGTGAGGCGTAAATCCACCACAGGGAAGGTCAAATAATAAAAAATAAAGAGAAAATAATGCAGTTAATAATAAAGTTCTCGAAGGACCAGAATTCTTATAATGGCATCTAATTAGTCAGTCAGATATACAGAGGCTCCCGCCAGCGCTTAGACTTTATTTGCGCAAGAATAATAATTGATTGCGAGTTGGTACAGATTATATAGGGTGATATGGTATAGAACTAAGATAGGTAGGAAGTAGGTGGAGATTGAGATGAATATGATTAAGTTTTAAGATGAGAGGCGCCCGCAAGCTGGCCAAATGTAAGGTGTGGGTGTTAAATGATGAGATAAATGTGGTGGTAATCAATAACAGGTTCTGTTCCAAGTTCAGACGGATAGCTGTAGGTCAGTTCTTCCTCCTTTGTGGGGGTGGTTCCGACAGACAGTTATCCTGAGATTGACCACTCTGGGTGGAGACAAGACAGTTGTTGTTGTTGTTGTTTTGTTTTATCAGTTCACACACTTCACTACTTTGAAGTTTTGCTCAGTGCAGGTTTGTGCCATTGGCAAGGCAGAACTGCCGTATGTGTATACTGAATGTTTGACATCGTGGTTCCTATGTGATTGTGTAGATGAGCATTAATAAAAATATATATGCAATAAAGCATTCCTTAAGGCAGTAATACTTAGGTGAGATGTATTTTTAACTATTCTAGTGCGAGAGTTATATCTGAGTTCAATCAAATGATGTCTAAATTTATTATCCAGCTATTATTTATATGTACCATACTGCTCTGTGTGTGTGTGTGTGTGTGTGTGTGTACATGTGTGTGTGTGTGTACATGTGTGTGTGTTATGTGTTTTGCAGAGTACTGAAGTCTTTTTGCTGTACTTCATGTGACAGACTAAAATTAGTTTACTAAAGGTATGTTTAATTTTTTGTGTTAGTTGTTGTACAAATATTTTTGTGGATGATTCTCTCTTTCACGGCTTTTTTTTTTTTTTTTTTTTTTTTTTAAACCATACAAATTTTTTTTAAATGTTTGGCTGTCACCAGGAATTGAACCCGGACCGCTTGCTTAACACACAAACACTCTGTGGCTGAGTGATAATTTTCCAAAAGTGGGTGTATGCTCCTCTTTTTTCTTTCTAAGGCGCCACACAGCTTATTGTGTAAGGAAGTCCACATCAACCGAACAGATCGATTTTCAAAGAGAAGTTTTGGCTAGACGGTAGTATAAATTACAACTTTCTATCTAGAATGATTTGCAAGTTGGAAATAAAATAGCTTTGGTATTGTGACTGAAGACTACTCTTTGTTTCCTACTGTATGTGCCAGAAAGTTAACAATGAATACATGAAGTGACTAAACCAGCTGTTAATATTGTTTTGCTAGTTATAATTGCACTACCAGAATGCTTTTGTTTTGCTATCTCGAGGGTTTCTCAAAGGTAATGCTTTTTGAAAGCATGAGCAGAGTGCTTGTGATAAATACGCAATAGATGCACTTTGAACAATGCCAGCTCTACTAAATGCTTCAGATGCTGTTTACTGTGGTTTGGTATATCACACCTCTTACACCACACTCAATTCCTGGCCAGACCCCTTAGAAATGCCAGAGAAGCCCCTGATCGAGTGGTCTCATGTTGGATTCCTACTGATAGACAAACATTTTTTTTAATTTCTTTTTATTGTTTTTAAAAAGCCTGTGAAAAGAGAGAATACATATGTGACCGTCTACGGGGAAAATCAGACAGCATGCGTAGACGTCGCAAAAAGATCGATTTAGTTCTTAAAATTGTATTAAATAAGCCTAACGAAGGGAACGGTTAGGCGATATATAGCGGGAATGGCTAAAGCTATGGCGATAAAACTTGGAGAGCTTAATATCTGCTTGCCAAGGAGTCTGTAAGTGCCAAAAATAAAAATTTTTGTCGGGGCCGCGTTGTGCCCGATTTTCCTGTAGACGGTCACATATTGGATTCCTAGTGATAGACAAACATTTTTTAATTTCTTTTTATTGTTTTCAAAAAGCCGGTGAAAGAGAGAGAATACATCTAATGAGAAAAGAAGGCTGAGAAAGAAATTGTGAAATATTTTTATGCTCTTGATTTTTAGATGCAGTGAACAGTGGAATTCTGCTGATGCTCGTCGTATGGCAAAACAAGCACAGAATTTTGTTACCAGTGTAGGCCACTCCCCCACAAGAAGGTGGTGGCCCCCTAGTGAATTGTCCTTCTCAAGATAACTGGAAAGGAAGCTGCGAACATTCTTAACACCTGTCATTCTATCATATCCCACTTCTTTGTGCATTTTCATTGAACCCACTGGGTTTTCTTTTGTTTTTTGTTGCTTTTCTGTTTGTTTTTTTGTTTTTTGTTGGTTATACTTATTGATAGTTTTGTGCAGTAACTCATTACGCAGTGAAATCTCACACAACAGGAGTGGGAGGATTTGTGGAGGAGGTTAACTACTACTACAAATATATTTCTATTACAGCAGTGGTTACATTCATTTTGGCTGTTGTACGGAGTCGGATATGAAGTCCACAATAAGCAAGCAGTGCATACTAATCCACCACTAAAACCAGCAAATATGGCATTGCAGCATATTATTATAGATACAGAGTAATCAAAATAATGTAACTCGTTCAACTTCAACTATTTCACTTTTACTTGTAGTTCTACTTAGTCAGTCATGCACTGGTAAAAATTGTTACTGTGGCAGATAGTTTAGACTTGCAGTAACATAAAAGTACCAACCAACAAAGCTAAATTCTAGTGAGTATGTAGAGAGACTTGAAATTTGCGTCATAACAACCAGTTAGCTATAGAATGGACGTATGTTGAACAACCTCGACATTTTGTATGGAAACACTGTATAATAGTGCATAGCTACAGTGAATGTTCTTCCTGCCCCATCCAATTAGATAATTTATTGCTTATTACTCCTTGGAACAAGCAAACCTCTAATTTATGATCTGAAAGATTGCTCTTGATTTGTAGGTTCTCTTTTAGAAAGTTTGTGATAAAATTAATAATGATCACTCCGATCACTGGAGTTCATATTTTCCATTGCTAGTAGCTACTGTTTTGGTTAACTAAAAAAACCCCTTAGTTTGAAGAACAGCTATATAAACTAATAATGGAGAAGATAGAAAATTTGATTAAAACTAAAATTACCCTAGAGTGGATGACAATTAATATTACAATTAGCTAAGTAAACATAATATAGCTATGAACCTCTCTACAATGGATTTCTGGAAAAGCAACCTTAAATCTCAACGACAGCAAACAGTATGTGCAAAATGATCTTCCACAATCTAAAATAGCTAACCTCTGAAAGCAACCAAACTCTTAACAAAGATCAAAACATTTGTCCCCATGCATGGGTGGCCTTTGTAAAGAGTTTTGCTGTAAAAAAAAATACAGTACAAATATGTCATATAATCAACCCATATTATGGGTTGATTATATGTATGTTTGTATGCTTTTCTCACCTAATTTAGATAAGCATTCTCAAATGTTTCCCACAACGCTCTTGTGCGTGCATAATTCATCAGCGACCTCACCTAGTTTCCAACCTGACGTTATAACCAACAAATTCATCATCGATTCTTTAATATTTGAACAACAATTTATTGTTCGTTGGAACAAAGTTAAATTCCGAGATCATTCGAGTCCAGCCTGGATCATCAGTGTGTACATACTTTCAGAATTGTTTGTAAAACGACTGTAACTATAACAACAGTCCGCGCCCACCTAGTCAGCGTTAAAAGGAAGGTCGATTTTCTCGTGTCCAGTCTCCATAAAGTAATACACAGCTTGTGCTGGGTGGAATGGCCATGTAAGAAAGGTTAGAGATGTTTTAGGTGGCTATACTTTATTCGGGGGCTGCATATGCACGTGCAAGTTGAGACTTATGGCTAGCTATAAGAAAATGTATTTACTGTCTGTTGGCTCTTGTGTATGTAAGTGAGATTGTTATGTTCTGTTGCTGGATACTTAACCTGACCTTTCTTAGGTGATGTAGCTAAACTTGGCTGGTTGCACCAATCACGGGTATCCACTGTGTGATCTTATTTTTTTGGATATGCACATGTGCAGGGCTGCCTCTATGTCAGAGTAGTATATGGCACACCTAAAACTGTAACTAAATCATACAATTAATTGAAGGTGTTTGTTGGTTTCTTCTACTACCATGCCTTCTGTCTCAAAAAATAGATGGCTCTATTTTTTCTCATCCATGACATGATCAATGAATTACACCAAAATGTATAGCAATGACCTATAGCTGGCTACAGTGTACATGCCATGGCTCCGTCTTATTCATTATACATGTGCTACAGTGTACGTGTGCTCAGTCTCCATGACTGTGGTTTATTCATTATACATGTGCTAGTGTACATGTGCTCAGTCTCCATGACTGTGGTTTATTCATTATACATGTGCTACAGTGTACATGTGCTACAGTGTGCATGTGCTCAGTCTCCATGACTGTGGTTTATTCATTATACATGTTCTACAGTGTACATGTGCTCAGTCTCCATGGCTGTGTTTTATTCATTATACATGTGCTACAGTGTACATGTGCTCAGTCTCCATGACTGTGGTTTATTCATTATACATGTGCTACAGTGTACGTGTGCTCAGTCTCCATGACTGTGGTTTATTCATTATACATGTGCTACAGTGTACATGTGCTCAGTCTCCATGGCTGTGTTTTATTCATTATACATGTGCTACAGTGTACATGTGCTACAGTGTACATGTTCTACAGTGTACATGTGCTCAGTCTCCATGACTGTGGTTTATTCATTATACATGTGCTACAGTGTACATGTGCTCAGTCTCCATGACTGTGGTTTATTCATTATACATGTGCTACAGTGTACATGTGCTCAGTCTCCATGACTGTGGTTTATTCATTATACATGTGCTACAGTGTACATGTGCTCAGTCTCCATGACTGTGGTTTATTCATTATACATGTGCTAGTGTACATGTGCTCAGTCTCCATGACTGTGGTTTATTCATTATACATGTGCTAGTGTACATGTGCTCAGTCTCCATGACTGTGGTTTATTCATTGTACATGTGCTACAGTGTACATGTGCTACAGTGTACATGTGCTCAGTCTCCATGACTGTGTTTTATTCATTATACATGTGCTAGTGTACATGTGCTCAGTCTCCATGACTGTGGTTTATTCATTGTACATGTGCTACAGTGTACATGTGCTCAGTCTCCATGACTGTGGTTTATTCATTGTACATGTGCTACAGTGTACATGTGCTCAGTCTCCATGGCTGTGTTTTATTCATTATACATGTGCTACAGTGTACGTGTGCTCAGTCTCCATGGCTGTGTTTTATTCATTATACATGTGCTAGTGTACATGTGCTCAGTCTCCATGACTGTGGTTTATTCATTGTACATGTGCTACAGTGTACATGTGCTCAGTCTCCATGGCTGTGTTTGATTCATTATACATGTGCTACAGTGTACATGTGCTCAGTCTCCATGACTGTGTTTTATTCATTATACATGTGCTAGTGTACATGTGCTCAGTCTCCATGACTGTGGTTTATTCATTGTACATGTGCTACAGTGTACATGTGCTCAGTCTCCATGACTGTGGTTTATTCATTGTACATGTGCTACAGTGTACATGTGCTCAGTCTCCATGGCTGTGTTTTATTCATTATACATGTGCTACAGTGTACGTGTGCTCAGTCTCCATGGCTGTGTTTTATTCATTATACATGTGCTAGTGTACATGTGCTCAGTCTCCATGACTGTGGTTTATTCATTGTACATGTGCTACAGTGTACATGTGCTCAGTCTCCATGGCTGTGTTTGATTCATTATACATGTGCTACAGTGTACATGTGCTCAGTCTCCATGACTGTGTTTTATTCATTATACATGTGCTAGTGTACATGTGCTCAGTCTCCATGACTGTGGTTTATTCATTGTACATGTGCTACAGTGTACATGTGCTACAGTGTGCATGTGCTACAGTGTACATGTGCTCAGTCTCCATGACTGTGTTTTATTCATTATACATGTGCTAGTGTACATGTGCTCAGTCTCCATGACTGTGGTTTATTCATTGTACATGTGCTACAGTGTACACTGCGATGTTCCAAATAATTACTGCTTTAATTTTTATCATACAATAGGTAGAGTCTGGGTGTGGCCACAAAGCAACAACACTTTATAGTGGCTCAATGTTGGGTCTTTTCGATGAGATTTTCTTGCCTCTCCTGATTCAGTCTCATGGCTATTTTTCTATCACTTACTATTGATATCATTACAGTCAGTGGTGCATAAAGTGCAATTACTGTTCATTACTTACTTTGTACAATTTGCTTGAGAACAATTCCATTCAAAGAATACTTCAAAACAATGACAATATTTTCCGCCATGTTCTGGCTGGACAAAAGAGTAATCCACTCTTTCTACATCTGACAGGGAACAATTGCTGGGAGCAGGAACAGAGGAATTATAGTCTATCCAATAAGATTCAATCAGATTGTATTTCTCTATTTCATATGTCAGTCTGAGTCCAGTAGTAAGGAGAGCAGCATTACCGCCCACACATTTGCCCTGGAGTGTTGTGAATAATCCATCACTATTTCTCACTGGAACAGGACTACTCCATCGAATAGAAGGAACAGGAAAGGAGCAATTAGAATCTTCATGAGCCTTAACTCTGGCCAACAAGAGAACTGCCACTGTAGAAACAAGTGGAATACACACCATTCTCTTATTCTTTAGATAGAATACTTTCTGGTGATTGAGACAGAATGAACAAATTGTTTGCTTATATAACAATTTAGGACATTGAAGGAAGTGGTTGTAGGAAGCACACACACACAAACTAGATGGATGGAATTTTGTGAGCACATTTGTCATTATATCCTGTAATTAAGTGCTTCAATGGGTCCCAAATTTGTGGATACTTGAGCACCCCTTTGTCTATACCCACGGATACATTTTTGTCTTAGTTTAAGTAATAGGAAGCTACTATTCTGCAGAACATTATAGAAAATTACTAGAAAATAATTTTTTTTTTATTGAATTCCCAGAAAAGATTCTTACATGGTTGTTGGTGCTAACTAACCTGTTAATGAAAAATGTGATACAATGGCTCCATAATTATTTCTTCTAAAAAAGTTATGATTGGAAGCATGTACACACACAATGGATGGAATTTCCTAAATTAAATGCTCCACTGGACAAGTAATTGCAGCTGCTCTCCACTGAGAAGGTTACTTTTGTTTGATGAATGTTTAATGAACTGAAAAAAGGAGTAAATTGTTTGAATAAGTTCAGATGAAGGAATGAGCTAATCTCACTCAGGTTGTACTCTGACGTGATTTAATCACAAAATAAATGTCTCTTAACTGGTATATAGAAATCTAAAGTAACAATAAATTAACGTTATCTGCTTGTGCTTTGATCAGCATTTTTCTAGCCAACTGTGATAACATAATCCTCACCTTGTATCCTATAGCTATTATAAACACAAAACTTACATATTCATGCGTGACTATTTTTTGTTGCACTATATTCAGCATCTATAGGTATCCATGATATTGTGGCCAAAATTTGTTCTCCTAGTGTTATTACTACTTATAAAAATCTTTAGATGGTTTGGCAGAATGATTGTAAATCAGTGACTAAGATTAAACCTTCATCACAGATATTTTATTGTATAGCTACAGTAGCACATGATGTGGTGGAGTACTTACTACAACAAAATATATTCAGATCGAAAATCATGCTGCAGGATGTTTTGTAGTGACCATGTACCACCAACCATCTCTGTATTTATATTTTGTTGGCGTTGATAAAATTACTGAATGATTTTGACCACAATCACCCAAGAAAAGAACTTGTGCTCTTTAGACAGTAGTCTCAATACTTCATATTTGAATTTTATAAGTTTACCTGCTCAACTCCTCCACTTGATCCAGCAATCATATAATTATACACTTCATTAAGCACCTTCAGAGGAAGTAAATTATAACTGCCCCACTTCTGAAAAGCTTACTGGGCATCAGCAATTACATAAGTATCTTTTCTAGGAATTCAATAAAAAGACAAATTTCTGGTAATTTACTGTTATTTCTACAGCATAGCTATTATAGCCAAAGAAAAAAGCTAAAGCTTGCATAACAAAACAACAGCAAGAGTACAACTGATTATACTATGGAATGAATATAAAATAAACATTATAAATATATACTTATACCAAATACAAATAGCTTGACACATATTTAGTTTATCTTAATAAATTTTCAGTCAAGTTTGGAAATTTTTTCTTGCTCAATCTAATTTAAATCGGAATTTGTCCAGTGAAGCAGTTAATTACAGGATATAGACAGAATTAGTGACAGATGTGCCTTTAAATCAATCCTTGTGTGCATGCTTTCTACTATAATTTCCTAAAAGTGGTTAAAGTGGTTTGTATAAGCAAACATTTTTGTTCATTCTGTATCAGATAGAACTACACATTCTATCTAAAGAATAAGAGAATGTTGTTTATTCCACTGGTCTGTACAGTGGCAGTAGTACTCTTGTTGGCCAGAGGCTCATGAAGATTGTAATTGCTCCTTTCCTCTGTTCTTCCATCATAACTTTTCTGAGGATGACAAGACTTTCCTGTAGTTAAACTAAATAACTACTACTATATTAGTGATCTATTACTTAAACTACTGTTACAAGCTAACCTGTCCCACTCTGTGTCAAATACTAGACATAATGCATACTATTAAAATATACAACTATGTATGTCCATGTTGAGTTGGCACGACCACAAATGTGGCAGAAGAGGAATGCACTTGGCGAAACCAGAAACCAATTAAGGTCACATGACAGTAGTAGCTCAAACGTGAAAACGTCGATGCCGATGGGGCGGGTCTAAGGTGCGCACTATTATCGTAAGTTTACCCGTTGAAATGAAAAAGAAGCTATGACCCACGGATACATTGTTGTCTTAGTTGAAGTAATAAGAAGCTACTGTTCTGCAGAACATTATAGAAAATTACTAGAAAAATACTTTTTTATGGAATTCCCAGAAAAGATTCTTACATGGTTGTTGGTGCTAACTAACCTATTAATGAAAAATGTTCTACAATGGCTCCATAATTATTTCTTCTAAAAAAGTTATGATTGGAAGCATGCACACACACACAATGGATGGAATTTCAAAAATTAAATGCTCCACTAGATAAGTAATTGCCGCTGCTCTCCACTGAGAAGGTTACTTTTGTTTGATGAATGTTTAATGAACTGAAAAAAGGATTAAATTGTTTGAATAAGTTCAGATGAAGGAATGAGCTAATCTCACTCAGGTTGCACTCTGACGTGATTTGATGCCGTCTGAAGAGCAGTGCACAAAATATATAGAAATATAAAGTAACAATAAATCAATATTGGCTTGTGTTTTGATCAGCGTTATTCTAGCCAACTGTGGTAACATAATCCTCACCTTATATCATATAGCTAGCTAATAAACACAAAACTTACATATTCATTCATGACAATATTTTGTTGCACTAAACCTTCAGCATCTATAGGTTTCCATGATATTGTGGCCAAAATTGGTTCTCCTAGTGTTAAGCAAATCATTTATAACTACTTATAAAAATCTTTAGATGGTTTGGCAGAATGATTGTAAATCAGTGACTAAGATTAAACCTTCATCACAGATATTTTATTGTATAGCTACAGTAGCACATGATGTGGTGGAGTACTTACTACAACAAAATATATTCAGATCTCGAAAATCATGCTGCAGGATGTTTTGTAGTGAGCATGTACTACCAACCGTCTCTGTGTTTATATTTTGTTGGCGTAGATAAAATTACTGAATGATTTTGACCACAGTGACCAAAGAAAAGAACTTGTTCTCTTTAGACTGTAGTCTCCATAATTGAATTATATAATTTTACTTGCTCAACTGCTTCACTTGATCCAGCAATCATATAATTATACACTTCATTAAGCACCTTCAGAGGAAGTAAACTACTATAAAGAATCACTCTGCCCCACTTCTGAAAAGCGTTTTGGCATAAGCAATTACATAAGTATCTTTTCTAGGAATTTGCAATCATATAATTATACACTTCATTAAGCACCTTCAGAGGAAGTAAATTATAAAGAATCACTTAATATAATTATTGCTATTAGTTGAGCTATGTTGAACGTAGTATTCAATATATCAGGACGTTTCAGACCTAGGTCCGTCTTCAGCTGAACAGAACTGTAGCTAAATGATCTGACAGAACTAAGATGTCTCTAAAGTAGGTGATGGTGACTAAGCTGGGTGGAAAAAAGTACTTTCTTTAATCTTCTATTCCCCATTTTTACCATCTATTCAGCCAATTAACACTTTCTTATCATCCATTCTTTTTTTTTCACCCAGCTTAGTCACCATCACCTACTTTAGAGACATCTTAGTTCTGTCAGGTCATTTAGCTACAGTTCTGTTCAGCTGAAGATGGACCTCGAACTGAAACGTCCTGATAAAAATATCTATATTGAATACTACGTTCAACATAGCTCAACTAATAGCAATAATTATATTAAGTGTATAACGTAACGTAGTAATGAGCCTCTACCTTATTATAAAGAATCACTCTGCCCCACTTCTGAAAAGCTTTTTGGCATAAGCAATTACATAAGTATCTTTTCTAGGAATTCAATAAAAAGACAAATTTCTGGTAATATACTATTATTTCTACAGCATAGCTATTATAGCCAAAGAAAAAAGCTAATAATTATAAGCTTGCAAAACAAAACAACATCAAGAGTACAACTGATTATGCTATGGAATGAATATAAAATAAACATTATAAATATATACTTATACCAAATACAAATAGCCTGACACATATTCAGTTTATCTTAATTGGCGAGCGAGCGTAGCGAGGGAGACACTTACAGGGGTAACACAATTGAAAATCGGGGATGTTTGTTGGCGAGCGAGCGAAGCGAGCGAGACAGTATTAGGGGTGGATAATGCAAAATCGGGTATATGTTATATGTATGTATATGGGATGGTACGTATGACCTTTAAACGCGCGCGCGTGGAACTATTTTCTACAAAAAACACGGTTTTTTAGGCTTGACCCCAGTTTATTCTGAAACTACAGCATTAAGAAAGCCTTACTTTATACTTAAGCTCCAAAGTGTGAGAAAATTCCTGCGTAAATGCTTGCTTTTCAAGAAACAAAAAGTTGATTCGACCGGTTACTATGGCATTGAAGACCCATTTCCAGACTTAATTTCAAAACTTCGCCATTTTATGGGGGGGATTCGGAGTGCCCGTTTGTTGGTTGTCAAGAGCCGTTGGTAGTCAGAATGCCGTAGTATTAATGCTAAGGAAGCTACTACTTCTCGAAGGAAGCTGAGGTAAGTACTAATTCCATATTTGTTAGCTAAACATGCAAAATTAACTCTGGCCTTTCTTTTTTGTAGCTAAGAGCTTGTCAACAGTGACTGGTAAATTCAAATAGTCAGATTGGCTCAAATTTGGTACTACAAAAGTTACCACTGCTCAAGAAAATGAGGTAAGAAAGTAATTTTGTATTTGTGTGCTAAAATTGATTGTCTTTTTTTTTTTGTAGGTGAGAGCTTGTTGTCAAGAATTCAAGGTAATTCAGATGGTCAAAGTAACTTCAATTTGATACTACAGAAGTTATCAATACTCAAGAATGAGGTAAGTAGTAATTCCATATTTTGTTGGCTAAAATTACAAATAATAACACTGGTTTATTTTTTATCATAGCTGAGAGCTTGTTCAAGAGATACTGGTGATTGAGATTATCTGAATGGTTGATGTTTGATACTACAAAAGTTACCATTAAACAGGTAAGAGAGTAATTTTCTATTTGTTTGCTGAAATAAAATGTCATAGCTGCTATTATAGTGTTTGCATGAAGTAAGCTAAAAATAGTAACATTTGTATTGGCGAGCGAGCGTAGCGAGCGAGACACTTACAGGGGTAACACAATCGAAAATCGGGGATGTTTATTTATTGGCGAGCGAGCGTAGCGAGCGAGACAGTATTAGGGGTGGATAATGCAAAATCGGGTATATGTTATATGTATATATGTATGTGGGATGGTACGTATGCCCCTTAAACGAGCGCGCGGGGAACGTTTTTCTCCAAAAAACACGGCTTTTTAGGCTTGATCCCAGTTTATTCTGAAACTACAGGATTAAGCAAGCCTTACTTTATACTTAAGCTCCAAAGTGTGAGAAAATTCCTGCGAAAATGCTTGATTTTCAAGAAACAAAATGTTGATTCGACCGGTTACTATGGCATTGAAGACCCTTTTCCAGACTTAATTTCAAAACTTCGCCGTTTTATGGGGGGATACGGAGTGCCGGTTGTTGGTTGTCAAGAGCTGTTGGTAGTCAGAATGCCGTAGTATTAATGCTAAGGAAGCTACTACTTCTCGAGGGAAGCTGAGGTAAGTACGTAATTCCATATTTGTTAGCTAAATATGCAAAATTAACTCTGGCCTTTCTTTTTTGTAGCTAAGAGCTTGTCAACAGTGACTGGTAAATTCAAATAGTCAGATTGGCTCAAATTTGGTACTACAAAAGTTACCACTGCTCAAGAAAATGAGGTAAGAAAATAATTTTGTATTTGTGTGCTAAAATTAATTGTTTTTGTTTTTGTAGGTGAGAGCTTGTTGTCAAGAATTCAAGGTAATTCAGATGGTCAAAGTAACTTCAATCAGAAGTTATCAATACTCAAGAATGATGTAAGTAGTAATTCCATATTTGTTGGCTAAAATTACAAATAATAACACCGGTTTATTTTTTTATCATAGCTGAGAGCTTGTTCAAGAGTTACTGGTGATTGAGATTATCAGAATGGTTGATGTTTGATACTACAAAAGTTACCATTAATCAGGTAAGAGAGTGATTTTGTATTGTTCGCTGAAATAAAAGGTCATAACTGCTATTATAGTGTTTGCATGAACTAAGCTAAAACATAGTAACAATACTTAGTTTTATGTTACCTAACATCAGGCTCACTCGCCATTTGTGCTCAAGCACACCACTAGTTTATTTATTTATTTGTATATATGTTTGGACGTATGTATGTCATTTTGTACTTTGACCCTCGCATTTTTGTGTTAGTTCGGTGGTTGACCCCGTCCCAAACTTCACTAAACAGAATCCTCTGTTTATCGATCAGTACCCGTATCACCCTAGAAATTGAATTGTTTACCGTTAGTGGCGGTGGTAAGTCAATGCGCTCTTTGGCATGGTTATAAGCCATACGCAATAGTATTTACTTGAAAATGCATTGTCCACTAGACTAACCGCGAAGGTAAGTCTGTGTAGGTGTATGTCCGGTTGTGTCAAAGCATTGTGCTTTACAGTCACTACTTAGCTAAAGAATATCACAAAGAAAACGTTTAAATAACGTGTATTGTTTTGTTGTTGTTTATTCCTTCAATTCAAACAGTTGCAGCGAGTTGTTACTATGGTACTGAAATCCCTATGCAGTGTATGCGTATATAAAAACTCGACCTTATTTTCAGTAGCTTCAGTGTTAGAAGTCAAAATCATTCATATAAAAATAGTATAGTCTTTAGGCTCGCTCGCCATTTGTGCTCAAGCACATCACTAGTAAAATTTCAGTCAAGTTTGGAAATTTTGTCTTGCTCAATCTAATTGGCGAGAGAGCGTAGCGAGCGAGACACTTACAGGGGTAACACAATCGAAAATCGGGGATGTTAGTTTATTTATTTATTTATTGGCGAGCGAGCGTAGCGAGCGAGACAGTATTAGGGGTGGATAATGCAAAATCGGGTATATGTTATATGTATATATGTATGTGGGATGGTACGTTTGCCCTTTAAACGCGCGCGCGGGAAACTTTTTCTCCAAAAAACACGGCTTTTTAGGCTTGACCCCAGTTTATTCTGAAACGACAGCATTAAGCAAGCCTTACTTTATACTTAAGCTCCAAAGTGTGAGAAAATTCCTGCGAAAATGCTTGCTTTTCAAGAAACAAAAAGTTGATTCAACCGGTTACTATGGCATTGAAGACCCTTTTCCAGACTTAATTTCAAAACTTCGCCGTTTTATGGGGGATACGGAGTGCCGGTGTCGGAGGATTTGGTGACCCCCTTGGAGTACGTGACCCGGGGTCACTAAATACTAGTATTTGGGGACCTGTTGGTCATTCAGTACTAGGAATTGGTGACCTCGCTAGAATCGCGTGACTCCACTTGGACCAAAATGGAGGAAGAGTTCTCGAGCATTTATATGTTTTTGACCACTGGCGCTTACCCCACAGATGCAACCAGAAATCAAAAAAGAAATTTACGACGAAAGATACTAGTTTGTAGTTAGCTAGGTATATGTGAATTGACATGAGAGATAGTTTATAAAGGTGTTATGTAATGACTTCTTTATTGATAGCTGTAGGGTAGAAAAAGTTACAGATTCAGCTATACAGAAAAATTGTGTAATGCAGGTTTGAATTTTAAATATATTTATCTGTATTGTTTGCATAAAATAAAAATTGAATGGCCTAATATAGACTGGCGTTACAGACCTAAGGTGTGTAGGGTCTGGTTCCAGCTATATATATATGCGCAATTGTAATGTGGAATGAATCATTGCATTATTAATAAATATTCAAGATCTGTGGTAGGCTACTGTAATGTAGGAAACAAATGGGCACTCTAATTTCTTAGTGTAAAATGGACAGCTCACAAAATATAAAATACAATATGTTGAGATTGCATGGGCATTGGTATTACATTTTTGAGAAGTAATTGTTTTGGCTGTCAAGAGTCGATTGCAGCTAGGTGTTGTCAATGATTACCAATTTTTGGTCATCATTTGCATCTAGTTCGCATAATCATTACTATATTATTGATAGGCAAAGGATAACTACAAATGTGAAGATGGGTTATTATATTTCAAGAGTAGCTCAAAGTAGTATCCTAGGGTCACTCAGTCCTTTAGATTCAGTGACCCTCTGGGATTTTGTGACTCTAGCTCGAATTTTACTTGGTAAATATTTAAATCATGCATATTTTTAGAATTTTTATCAAACTAATACTGCTAGGAACCCCTTCCCTGCAAGTATAACGCCAGCAAATCCTAGAGTGGGTCACCAAAGCCTAGGACCTGGTGACCCTAGGGGTCACCAAATTTAGTAAATGGTTACTGGGGATCACCAAATACCTTTAGCAGATCAAGTTTTGTTCTTAATAGCTATAACTGAAATATAAATATGGCTTGTATGAACCTCTGTATATATTAAAAGGTTGGAATTTCCGTATAAATTTGATAGTTGAAGGATGGGGGTCTCCAAAGCCTAGGATTTGATGCTGCATGCTAAGAGACTAGGTGTTACCAGAGCCAAAGTAAACTCTGTAATGTCAATGCTGTGTTATGTTTTAATTGTATAGGTTGGCATTGATCTAATTGGACCATTACCCTTGACTACAAATGGCAGTAAGTACATTATAACAATGGTCGATTATTTCAGCAAGTGGCCAGAAGCTCAAGCACTACTAGATAAATGTGCTCAAGGAGTAGCACATTTTATTTATCAAACTACTTGCAGGTATTTTTTTGTATGGCACAAAATATAAATAAAAACAATAATTGCCATATTTTTTGTATAGATTTGGCAGTCCAAAAAGAATAATAACAGATCAGGGTCGAGAGTTTATTAATAATGTTAATGCTAAATTGCAAGCTTTGCTGGGAACAGATCATCGCATGACTTCTCCGTATCACCCTCAAGCCAATGGCCTGGTGGAAAAGTTTAATCACACAATCCAAAGTTGTTTGCTATAGGTTGTAAATGAGCACCAAGATAACTGGGATACTTTCCTGGATCCAGTTTTGTTCTCCATTCGCACATCAAAGCACAAGTCAACTGGCTATACTCCCTTTGAAATGATGTTCAAACGGTATAAGATATGTTTAATCTAGTCCTATGCAATAATATCCTTTTGCATTATATTAGAAAAGCAACACTGCCAATGGAATTGGAAATTGGATCGCTAGTAGTGGATCCAGTTGTTGAAGGTTTGGAAGAAGATGAGTTTGAGGGTATAGAAGGAAAAATGAATGCTATGTTGAAGGTTAAAGAAGTAATGTTTAGAAAAGCAAAAAACAATGTTCTTTCAGCTCAAGAGAGTTACAAGAAAGATTATAATAAGAAGAGAAAATTGGAGAGGGTACGTTTTCTTTTCCTTTTGCAATTGCTAAGTATATTTACCATTTTTATTATTTAGGAATATGAAATTGGATCAAGTGTACTGTTACGTAATTCAAGGCGTGACAGCAGGAAAGGAGATAAAATGGTTCCTAAATGGTTGGGTCCATATGAGATTGTTGATTTGAAGGATAAACTTGCGCAGTTACGAAACCAAAAAACTCAATCTATAATGGCAAACCATATTAATGTTGATCGGCTAAAGTTTTACAAAGACACTTCAACTCAATCTGGTAAAAGAGTATGTCATGAAGATGATTATCAAGCAGCTTGCTCGGAGGATTTTGCAAAACAAGAAGAGAACTTCCAACTTAAAGAAGTCTCCATGGAAAACCAGGACGATAGCGTTCAGGATATCCACTTGATGTAGATCTGCAAGAAATAGTTGATGATGAGTATGGTAGTAATTTTGTTGAAGAATCGAAAGCACTATGTGTAACAGAATCGAGAGTACCAAGATCACCTTTAACGAAACCTACTAAAGATATTAAGGTAATAACTTCACCTATATTAATACATTGTCATAATTATTGAGCAAATTATAACAGATATTGGGCAACCACTTGTCTTTGTAAACATTTACATTTATTTTTCAAGTGTGCGAAGGTGTTTTGAAGAATTGGATTAAAAAAGCACTTACAATGCTCATGCTTAAGCACTTTTCCAAATATTTACACATGACTCCAGTGCTTACCCTATCTCTTTATGTACTGTATATGATGACTAGAAGCACATTTTTTTATTAGTTGTGAATACAGTTTGAGTTTGTACTCAGGTATAGGAAATCTTTCTCAAGTCTGTTGTTTACAATTGGCAATTGTGAGTTTCTAAAATATATTACGTATTTTAATTCATTCTAGATTCGAAGGTATACAGCACATATGAGGGAAACTCTGAAATCTGGAGGTTGGTTAACTGATGAACACGTTCACTTGGCTCAAGAGCTCCTTCAAAGAGATTATCCCAACATTCAGGGTTTTCAAAGCACTTTATTTTCCCAAATAAATGGGTTCACTCCAGTTGATAGTGACTGTGAGTCACTTCAGTTCCATCATATCAATGGTGACCACTGGGTATTATCCACTACTATTGGTGGAGAAGTGGCAATAGTGGACAGTAAATATTCACATAAATTGACTCTTTCATTTACTCATCAACTGGCTCAAATATACCGAAAGTATTTGGATAGTCAAGAAGATACTGGATGTGAAACATTATTATCACTGCGGATTCCAAGGGTACAGCAGCAGTCAGGTGGAAGTGATTGCGGTATATTTGCCATTGCTTTTGCTGTACATCTTCTCCGTGGTGATAACATTGAAGACATTGATTTTGATCAAGAGAAGATGCGGTCTCACTTAAATAGTTGTTTTTGGAGGAAAAAAATGCTTCCTTTTCCTACGTTATCCACTAAGGGACGTCGTATCACCACATACTTTCCATACTTTCAGCTTGAAGTATATTGTCACTGTAAGATGCCAGAAACTTATGGTGATATGGTTGAATGTGAAGAATGCGAAGAGTGGTATCACATTCGATGTGTGAATGCAAAGACTACGGCAAAGTGGCTCTGCAAATATTGCGTAGAGAGTGGACATAGTAGATAATTTCACTATATGATACTTGATGGTATAATAAAATCCATTCTGTGATACTTATGCATAAGAGTTCTGCTAAAACATACAGTATAAAAACTATCTCTGTGATAATTGCATATATACCAACTATATTATATGCGAATTTCACAATAAAATGAGTGGAGAAGACTGGGTCACCTAATCCTAGAGAGGGTCACTAAAACCTAGGACTTGGTGGCCCCAGGGGTCACCTAAAACTAGTACACGGTGACCAGGGGTCATCAAATACTAGGACTTGGTGACCCATGGGTCACCAAATCCTACGACACCGGTTGTTGGTTGTCAAGAGCCGTTGGTAGTCAGAATGCCGTAGTATTAATGCTAAGGAAGCTACGACTTCTCGAGGGAAGCTGAGGTAAGTACATAATTCCATATTTGTAAGCTAAATATGCAAAATTAACTCGGGCCTTTCTTTTTTGTAGCTAAGAGCTTGTCAACAGTGACTGGTAAATTCAAATAGTCAGATTGGCTCAAATTTGGTACTACAAAAGTTACCACTGCTCAAGAAAATGAGGTAAGAAGGTAACTTTGTTTTTGTGTGCTAAAATTGATTGTCTTTTGTTTATGTAGGTGAGAGCTTGTTGTCAAGAATTCAAGGTAATTCAGATGGTCAAAGTAACTTCAATTTGATATTACAGAAGTTATCAATACTCAAGAATGAGGTAAGTAGTAATTCCATATTTGTTGGCTAAAATTACAAATAATAACACTGGTTTATTTTTTATCTTAGCTGAGAGCTTGTTCAAGAGTTACTGGTGATTGAGATTATCAGAATGGTTGATGTTTGATACTACAAAAGTTACCATTAATCAGGTAAGAGAGTAATTTTGTATTTGTTTGCTGAAATCAAATGTCATAACTGCTATTATAGTGTTTGCACGAAGAAAGCTAAAAATAGTAACATTTTATGTTACCTAGCTATCAGGCTCGCTCGCCATTTGTGCTCAAGCACACCACTAGTTTATTTGTATATATGTATGGACGTACGTAAGGCATTTTTGTACTTTGACCCTCGCGTTTTTGTGTTATTAGTTCGGTTGTCGACGAATGCAGTTCTTTGTGTCAAAGTTCAACCACATGATGTGGATTCAGACAAAGCTGACAGTGACGTGACATTCGTAGAGACAGCTATGGTGGTAGCGATGTCAGGCAGCGTCACACCAGAGCCAGAGTATTGAGACCAGACGTTAAATCACTCTGACAAATGTGTTGCCTTGTCACCTCTGAGAATATGTCACTGTTCCTAGAATTTGAACTGAAATAAGTGCACAATGCAAGTACATGGAGCTTTAATTTACATGCATTTGCTCCTTACATCTTGTTGCATCGTATCGTTGCAAGAGCTAACAGCAAACACTAAGACTATACTACTGCTATCATGGGGGGTATGACTAATTTATGGTCAAGTTTATTGTACAATCCTTATCAAGCTACACAACACAAACACATTTTTTTGTCTCTGTAAAGCACTTTGCATTAAAAAAATTACAGAAAATACATTGCAGTTTCTAATTTTTTTGTGATGTTTTTAAATGACTGTCAAATTTTTTTTGACACACTCATACTGTTTTAACTGACTCATGTCTTAACAGATACAGTGGTTCAACGTGATCTAAATTTATTGAATACCCTGCTGTGCTACCAGTACTATGTGTAAGTTATAACCAATATTGAGTTTGTATGTGATTACAAATCCCAAGACATGAGGGTGAAGCCCAAGTTGCAAGGGTTTGTGAATTGCAGTACAAATCAATTCTTATTGGTTTATAACTATTTTATAGCCCAAGGATATAGACACCAAGGCAGGTTTCTGTTCTTAGTTTTTTTTGTTTTGCATTTCTCACATTGTAATTATGTGTACTTCCTGTCTTTTTTTCCTTTTTTGTCTGACCATGAGAACATAGCCATGTCTACTGAATGACCTTGCCTATCTTATAGGTTTTCACCCTAGATGACTGCGGCCCACCTTACTCAGCTTTCTTTAATGCTCTAATAGATTGATAAACTGTAGCCCTTTCTATAATTATAATGGTATGACTATTCTGTATTCCTGCACTAGTTATTTGTGAGTGTGAGAGCTTTTTTTAAATTTTCATTTAAAAGAAGTTTATTGCAAGGTCTTTTCAGTTACATTCTTTTAAGAAGATGGACAAGTGACAGATGCACGCACAAACGATCAAGTGTGTTTTTAATAGGATTGGTATGCCCAAATTGCTTGGATTAGTGAAGTTTAGATTAACAAACTTTTTAAAAGACTATCTGTTTTATTTCAATTTTTTTTGAATACTTCTATTCAGAAAAAATATTTATGAACACACAAGAGTTCTGTGTCTTGGGTCTGCTTTGGCAACTGCCCTATTTACATTTAGCAGTTTGTTTTTGTTTTTGTTTTTTGCCAGGTTTACTATCTGACTCGTTTTAATGATCTGATTCTTTTAAAAGGGGTTTGACACCCTTCGAAATGGTTTGAATAGTTTGACCAGCCTGTTCTAAAATAGTCTGGCCGTGGTCTGGCCTGTTTTTTAAAATGGTCTGGCCTGTTTTAAAACAGTCTGAAGTTTGGAAATGGTCTGGCCCATTTTAAAACGGTCTGGCCCGTTTTAAAACGGCTGGACCATTTTAAAACAGTCCAAGTGTGTAATTGGTCTGTAACATATATATGTTAATGAAATTTCTAGCTAATTAAATAGTATACGGCAGTTTCCCCTCATATATTATGTGACAGTATATGTATCTGAAGTGACTTCTTATTAATTATGGAATGTACAACAGTTTCCCCTCATAATTTGTGACGATGTATGCATCTGAAGTGACTCCTTATTAATTTATGACAGTTTCCCCTTGTATAATTTGTGATGGTGGACCCATCTGAAGTGACTCCTTATCAATTAAAGAGTGTACGACAGTTTCCCCTCGTATAATTTGTGATGGTGGACGCATCTGAAGTGACTCCTTATCAATTAAAGAGTGTACGACAGTTTCCCCTCGTATAATTTGTGATGGTGGACGCATCTGAAGTGACTCCTTATGAATTAAAGAGTGTACGACAGTTTCCCCTCGTTTCCCCTCGTATAATTTGTGATGGTGGACCCATCTGAAGTGACTCCTTATCAACTAAAGAGTATACGACAGTTTCCCCTTGTATTTATTTGTGATGGTGGATGCATCTGAAGTGACTCCTTATCAACTAAAGAGTGTACGACAGTTTCCCCTCGTATAATTTGTGATGGTGGACCCATCTGAAGTGACTCCTTATCAATTAAAGAGTGTACGACAGTTCCCCTCGTATAATTTGTGATGGTGGATCGCATCAGAAGTGGCCTAAAATCATATGACTCAAAACTGAGCAGTTGCTTCACAATGGCACTATTCTTAGCAATTTTTCTTCCTTAAAATTTACGTCTTGGGAGGGGATGAGGGGGGGGGAAAGGGGGAGGTGGGGGGGGGGGAAGAGAGAAAACTTCTAACATTCACTAATAATGTATTTGCCAAATATAATATGGGGCATGCAGGCCTCTACATTCACATTAAAGAAATCCACTTCAAGTATCCTTCTACATAATTTTAGCAGTTTAATGTGATGAATTCTGGCTTAAACATGGAGTTCGAAGTTATAATTCAATGTTATTCTCTGATGGTCTTGTTTACAACATTCTGGGTATAAAAGGTGAATCTCCAGTGTGCCCTTTGACCAAGCTCCTTCTCCATTCAAACTTAAAAGTAGTTGCACAAAGAAAAGCCTTCCAGAATAGCTCACTATTCATCAATTATGTTTAATATGAGTGTCAACACACAACTGAATTTACGTCTTGTCTTGTGTTATATAATCATTTTTGCTTGTGATATAGCAGAGCAATAAACTCTAGCTCCTATCAATGCTGTGTGTGTATACCAAATTACTTCTTGATTGAAGGTGATCCCTCAGGATAGTATCTAGCAGTTACTTGTAAATCCTGTGTAGTTGAATTTAGCTGTGTCAATAGCCAACAGTACTCTTCTTCTTTTTATCCCGCAGTTTTCCTCACATTGTTTTTGTGTTTTCCTTATGTTAAGGTCGTCACGACTTATTCTTAGCCTGTTTCCAGTTTGTTTGTGTACTAAGTTGCTGTAATTTGTTCTTTTCTAGGAAATTGACCAAAATTGGCCACCACCTCATTGTGAAATCAGTACCCGGCTTATGGCCTTTCATACACAATATCTAGGACTTGTTTCCAAATACAGCATGGAAAACCCTTTCTTTAGCTAAAATTTACTAAGACTTAGTTCAAAATAAAGGAGGAAAAACTGTTACGTACTCTTTAATTAGCTAGAATTCACTAACACATGTGTCTACACTTCAAAATACGGGAGGGGAAACTGTTTAATTAGCTAGAATTCACTAACACATATGTCTATGCTTCAAATAAAGGAGGGGAAACTGTTGCGTACTCTTAAATTAGCTAGAATTCATTCATTCATGTGTCTATGCTTCAAAATAAAGGAGGAATGCATATTTTTTAATTAGCTGGAATTAATGATAATAATAGTTATAATAATAATAATAACAGTAACAAAGATAATAATGAAGATAATAATAATAATATAATAATAATAATTATAATAATAATAATTATAATAATAATAATATAATAATAATAATAATAATTACTATAATAATAATAATAACAAATAATAATAATAATAACCACAATAACAATAACAATATAGTTATAGTAGTAATTATAGTTTTATTACTAATAGTGTAATTGTTGTGTTATCATTGTTATTATTATGGCAATGGCAACAAGAATGATTATTATTTAATGTAATAAAGTAATGGAATACTATTACAATGCATAAAACAATGCTATGTTGACATTAATTCTTTAAGATAATCCTGTTGAGGTTGTGTACTGTCAATTATTTTAAATAGGGTTATATAATTTCACCAAAGCTTATTAAAGTGTAGTTATGGAAGCTTCACTGACAACAAAATAATTTCCATTTATTAGTGCTGTCTGAGCTATTTTTCTTACCTTTGCCAAGTAACAGATATTTCTCTTCCACTCATTGCCACCAAATAAGAAGCAGGGTTATCAATAAGTTGGACGTGGAGAGACTAAGTTTACACGAAGTCCGGGCATGCGCGCTCGCTGTGCGCGAGTATTTCGCGAATTTAGTCTGGGTCCGGTCTCCGGCGCAGTCCGTGTTTTAGTCAGACCCGTCATGATTAGATTGGGATTTTAGCAGCGGAGCCAGAAGGAGAAGTCATGGCTTTGGTGAATAAATGGGGCTACAGTCATATAGATAGTGCTAGCTAAATGTACTTTTGACTGCTGGTACAATAGGAATGGCTTTGAGGAGAAGCTGTACTTTGGCTTCTGAAAGACTCCTTCAACACAAGGGTAAGTTATCTGTGCGATATTGTTGTGTCCGGTTTCACTCTATGGATTAATCAATAGGTGTGAAATGCTTCATGGTTTTATTGCATCTTCTGGTCCTTCTGCTAGGGATATCTTCAATATTACTAGGTAAGCATAAAACAAGTATCCATCCTTCAACTTTTGATTTCTTTTAACTTCCTACAACTGCACCAGTGGCAGCCACGGACCATGTGTTTTCTGTTCATTGGGCACTATATTCATGTAGTGCAGCTGTGTTGACAGTCACACTAGGAACATATCCCTTGTTTTTTACATTGCATTTATTTTGTCATTGCTTTGCCTAGCTCATGCATTATTCCAGCATGTCTAAATGTCCAGATATATTTATTTAAAATAATCATTTGAACGCAGACCTATTAGCAGGGACTAAAATACATACAAGCATGCATCCACAACGCTCAAAGAATTACAATAATTATAGCAATTCCATTCAGTAACAAATTAGTTGCAAGTTATATCTATCTGTTGATGCTCTTGTAGTATTTGCAGCTAACAAAAGTTTATGATAAAAAGTCCTATATTATATACATATTTGATAGTTCAGAAGTGCAATTGTGACTCTATCGTAATTCGGAATTAAAAATGAAATAATTCTTGTGTGTTGTAGACCTGCCATGCTGGCATGGATCATCACTCATCAGTTCATATGACCTATAACCTTTTAATGCTTCTATTATCTTATTAATTATCCAGTGTTTGGCCAGTGTCTTTTCTTTGTCCAGTCTGTTGCTATGAGGACAGTGTCATTTAATCTGTTCTGGTTGTCCCGCTCTGCCAAACAAAGAGTCCTTATCAAATATGTAGTTACATTTGGTGGGGCTGACAGAGACTCATAATTTAGATTAGGACACTTTCTTGGTTTAATTGAAACCTCTTTATGAAGGCCGCATGAAGGGGGCAAGTATTTGAGTCTTGAAGTTTTGCTGTTTTGAGAGATACATTTCTATTGCTTTCAGTAGATTCCATTCACGTTGCCTGTTGTTGTGAGTTAGGTTGCTTTTAATATAGGAGGCCCTCAGTAGAGAGTCTATGTAGTGTTAGTGCAGACATGTAAATATGTTTGTGTAAAAATAAGATGGATAAAAAGACAAAAAACAATGAAAACACACAAAGTTGTTAAACAGACTCTCATCAGATGCTGTGAATAAACTCGAAAAAAATCACACAACATTTTAAATCTCAAAAGATTTGCTGGGTGTGTGTGCAGTATGTATTTGGTCTATAACTTGATTATTTTTGTTTTGTTTTTTATTGTGTTTTAATTTTTAATAACACTTCAAATTTCATAAGAGATATGTCTGTCATTGTTTGCATGGTTTCCAGATCAGACAGAAAATATAAATAATAACTCTGAACTTTGTAATGCTAATGCAATGTGAAAGTTGAGTTTTAAAATCCTCTTGGCATGAGATCACTTTTGTACATACAATACATACAATGCATGGCAAGGTGATCACCATAAAGATTGTTTACAATAATAGCTATCTCACTGACCACTTGCTATGTGGTACACAAACACTATTCCTTTCTGTTCTTTTGTTCTTTAAGGCTGTGTGTACCCAACTTTCTAGAACACACAATACAGCTGTGCTATGGTGTGAGTGTTATAGCTTAAGAAAGTACACAACTCAAGTGTGTGTATATGTGTGTGTTTGTACAATATAGTGCATGACTTGACTACAGTCACAACATCAGCCAGTTCATATTTTTGAATAACACATGTACGTTGGAATGTAAAGTGATGTTCAGAACACATTCCAATACCAGCTTGGGTTTGTAATGAGGGAGATATCTACAATAGAGTTTGCCCCTTGTACAAAACATGGAATCATTGAAAGATGTCGAACATTGTAGATTTAGCCATGCATGGCCGATGCAATTCCTTCTTTGTAACTACTGTCTTGTTATTATTGGCGAGCGAGCGTAGCGAGCGAGACAATTACAGGGGTAACACAATTGAAAATTGGGGATGTTTGTTTGGACGTACGTATGTCATTTTGTACTTTGACCTTCTCATATTTTTGTGTTAGCTCGTTGTTCGACCCTGTCCCAAACTTCACTAAACGGAATCCTCAGGTTAGCGATCATTACCCGTAATCTGTCACAGTTATAAGCCCTACTAACCTGTATTTGCTTGAAAATTCTTTGTCCACTGAGTAACTACGAAGCTAAGCCTTGTGTAGGTATGTTCAGTTGTGTGAAAGTATTGTACCAAACGTAAATAATGCTACTTGTTTTTGTTGCTTTTTTTTTCTTTTTCTTTTTTCAATTCTAACTGTTGCAGGGAGTGGTTACTATGGCATTGACCTTATACACGTAACTTAAACTTGACTTTTTCTTAGTAGCTTGATTGTTGAAGTTAAAAATTAATCGTTTAACAATAGTGTAGTTTTAGGCTCGCTCGCCATTTTTGCTCAAGCACATCACTAGTATACATGTATATATATAGCACGAGTAAGCGTACAGTATGGGGAGATATTTCAAGAGCATGTGTTAGTATTCCCATGAGCTGAAGGCGAGTGAAAATACAAGCATGAGAGTGAAATGTCATTCCCATATTGTACGACGAGTGGACTAAATAGTTTATTGTACATTGGATTTTTCCCCTCCAAAACAGTAAAACATTTGTGCTTTGAAGCCTTGTCATTCTGAGGTAACTTTTGCCAAGCATCTAAAGATATAATTGTCCAGAACTACGCACGGGTGTGCTGGAGCGTTCAATATGGGGTTCGCACAATGTGGAAATACTCAATAAAATAATATAATATATATATATATATATATTATGAGCAAAGCATTGATTATTGTGTATGTGTGTGCTGTTATTAGGTGTGGTTAGTTTCCTACCGCCCACTTCTTCCACCAATATCCCCCACACAAACTGCACCCTCAGAACTTCCGTTCACAACCACTTCCACTTCCCCCTGAAGCTCCTCCCAGTCCTGACTGGAATGGTCCTCATCCTAATTGATGTCTCCGTTCTCTGCCTCATCTTGATCATCAAGTGCTGTGGATGCGGCCGATTGGCTGTCGTCTGGCACTTTTCTGTCACTACATGCATGGCAACGTGGACGGTATGGTGTGCTCTGTATCTGAACGCGCTAGCACCTCACTGGCTGGAGGATCAAAAGACTTGCGATGGACTTGTGGTTGGCACGGCATTGGGCGGAGCTAGTATTGTGGGCGTGGTCACTCTCGTGTACCTAGCCACCTCACTAGTAGTTGTATGTTATGAATGTTGTAAGAAATATAAGAAGAGTGAGTTGAACATAAACTAGATAATTAGTCCATGTGTCTCAGAAACCACTGCCAGATTCCGCAATCACTCATTCACTTCACTCACTGTTTATACTGCACTTCTCATGTTGTTATTCTTTTACATTTATTCTGATTTTTCAACAGTAAGAGTTGAACTTTTTACGAGTCAACTTCTACACCATGTATATATTTTTATAGGTATAAAAATACATTGTACACTTAAATCAAATGCATTTACCTGGGACAGAATTGGATGGTCTAAAAAAGAGTTCATAAATAATGAGAAGTGTGGTTAATGAGTTGGAGTGCCTGAGACATGATGGTGGTGACTTCTATTTCTTTTTCTTGCCTTTCTTTCCCTTCTTGCCCTTCTTTCCCTTTTTGTCTTTCCCGTCATCATCTCCTCCTTTTAGAAACTTGGCTCTCTTCTTCCCTAGTGGTGTCTTGGCAAACCAAGCCTAAAACAGCAAGAATGGGGGAAACAAATCAGTGAACTAAATAATCCAAAAAATCATAGCAAAAAAAAAGAGCATACATACACTATAATAAATAATCACATGCTGCCAATAATTGATGAGTACATGTGGTTATTGTCAAACTTACTTTCTAAATGACTAACACTCAGCTGCCAATAAAGCATTAGGACATTATATAAAATGTGGATGAAGGCAGACTACAGACAGACAGGCAGGTCATGTAGCTAAACACACTTTGCAAGAGAGGGTACAGATCAGCAGCAGGGTGTGTCAGGTTTACTAACAGGAAATATACAAATTTATGCCAACAAGTTCTCATGAAATAACTTGAAGTGGAGATGTAGAAACAACTCAGGTGATTTTTTTTTTGTTGAGATTCATACTCTAGCAGTGATTGGGGAGGGAAGACGGCAGGGGGAGTGCAGAGGTTTATTTCAATAAGAAAATGAGGAGGCAAGCTATGTACCTCTTTAAGCTCTTTATTATAGCAAAGCCAAGCATTGAGTCAACAACACAACCATCAATCCAATTCAATTTCAATATGTTACAAGTGAGTATTTGACAATAGATGTTTTGACTTTCTGTAGTGACGTTTGATGGCTTCAATGACATTGAAAAAATTGAATTAGCTATTGGGTAAGTATCCAAGTGGTTGCCAACAACACGCAGCTGTTAGGCATCCGGGGAACCCAAAAATTCACTGGAGACGCTCTTTATTCTGAGCGAGCTTGCCAAAGCATTTAATCAAAGAAGGCTGTCTTCTATTAGTGTGCTATTCTAATAGCAGGACCTCCATTGCATTGATAGATTCCAGCTCAGACACACCCACTAAAACATGGTAGTAAACAAGGGCAGAAAAACACATACTGGCTTTCAAATTACAGAAACATTCCTGGAAATCTAGGACAAAATTCAATAAAAAGAGGGTGCTGTTTATTTGTTTTATGGATAATTAACTTCAGAACACACTGAGTAGAAGACAGCTGTCTCTTACAGTTCCATACATGCTCAGAGTTGAGAGCTCAGGACAGAATGTAGCGCATGATCTAATGACTTCGACTTGATCAAAATGCCAATCTTATGATGCACTTCAAAGACAGGCACATCAAGTTTGTATCTATTTTTTATTTCATTGTGCTGTTCAATGCATTAGCCTTTGTTTTCATTACTGTTGTTATCTTGACAGCTAATACTAAGTGTTAAGAAAAAAAACTTATGATCTCCAATGCAATTTGCAACTTTCAATCATGCAACACATTGAGCTTACAGTACATTGTTCAGACTGAACGATATTCTCACCTTGTAGGTCTGCTCTTCCTCCTGATAGACTGGATCAGTCTTGGAGAGTTGCCCAAGGAACTCTGCTGCTGACAGAGGTTTCCTGTGCATCTACACACACACACACACACACACACACACACACACACACATAATATACATAAACACATACATACACACATGTATGCACACAAACATGTGTACAAATATACATGACGTACTCACACAAACATGTTCATTGTGCACTCAGTGTTGGGACAAAGGTTTTACAGCACAACTCAATTGTCCTAGATAGCAGGTTCTCTTCATTGTAGCTTTGACGCTACACAAAGTTTTGTTAGCTAAAGTATGTATGCATTCAGGTAAGCCGCCATAAGCCAGTTGCTTGTCCCATGAGTATTAGGAGGTCAATACAAACTCATTAGGCATAGCCTACATCTACATACATGCATAGCAACACTGCAAGAATGACCTATAGCAATAGCATCATAGACTCACTCAGTAGATCTACATAGGTGTCACATTAGTTAGTGACAATAGTACAATAGCTGTTAGATATCTTTTGCTATCAAGTCCTAAGTCTAGTTCAGTGATCGTGTTGAAAACAAAAAGTTTGGCTTAGCTAAACCTCTACCACAGCATTACCATTGTTATGATACGAGTTATATTAGAAATTAAAACCATTAAATACAACTTTATTTTTTGTGTTTAATATTTCCACAAAGCCACACCCACATCATTATCCTCGGCTACCAGCCACTCCTCTCACCTGCTGTATTCTATACTCCGACAGCAGATCTGTGGCTACAGCATTTATCTGACCCGCAGTGAAGCCGTCCGATATCTTGGCTAATGAGCTGATGTCCAAGGACTCGGTGATGCGACCGCCACACTGGTTGATCATGTTGCGCCACATGAGGGCACGTGACGGGTAATCTGGGCGTGGCACCATCAGGATACGCTGGTACAGGGCACACAGACCTTTTACCTCCGCATCTGGACAACATGCAGTATGAGCAACTTTAAATTCACACAGGCAGTGTAGTAAAGACTAAATATTCCTAGGGGACTGCAATAATGAAAAAAAGTCTTATCTTTTAAAAAAAAAAGTTGCTTAGTTTGATCCTTAAAGTCCATCCGCAATTGCTTCACCACCACCTTTCCCCATTTTAGACATATCACTTTGCAAATATATAGTTTGATGGTTTTATATTTAATGTACATATACATGTATATTGTATATAATATACATTGATGTTGAACATAGCGTGACACATGTCTCCCCCTCCCCCCATGCATGTAACACACACCAGTTTATGAAATTGCTGAGTTTAGTACCAAAAATGCTATACATCTGAGGTTTGCTACTTCTAGTAGTAACAGCCAGATGTTTATTCAATACAAGTGAGCAAGAGAAATGAGCTCAATAAATAACTAAAACTCAATTCCCTTACATTACACAAAGTATCCAATACAAGATAATTAAAGGTTGATAATGTGAACTCAGACTCCTGAATGATCTGTGAAAACCTTTAGTGACTGTCAATAATACCAGCTCTTTTTAATTCTGAACTGTCAGGCTTTTCTATTATTTTGTTGCTTGCATGAAATATAAATGAATGTATTCTTGAAACCAGTACAATTCTACAATAGCAACAGTGTGTGCAGTGATGCCCCAGCCTCTTACATGCACTAACCCTGAAAGAATTAACTAATACTAGACAGTACTATGTGTTTAAGAGTAAAAAATTCTTGTACTGTCTTTACAACACATGTTCGCTGCCTGCCAAGTCCTCACCAAAAGGTCGGCTAGTGACACCCATTATCAGGACTCTGTCTTCAGGCTTCAGACCTTTCAGAATCTTTGGCAAGGACTTCTTCACTCGTTTTGGGTCAGTCTGTAAAAGATCATACAATCAATCCATACATAGACACACAGAACTAGTGAATGCCACACAATAAACACATTAACACACACATGGGTATCGTCAAAATTGTGGCAGAGTAATTGTGGACATTGACTGTGACACACATGCCTATGGAAACTCACACAAACACACACCATATACCATACACTATATAAATAAACACAGTATTTTTATTGACTACTTTAAAATCATTTAAACAGTTAATCAAAAGCCACTTCAAAGTTACAGTATTTCTCAGTACTTCTTGTGAATACTCACAAGTTACGACATGACTACATTTTTACTGCTCGTAGCCACAGCCTTTCCTCCTGTCTGGACATGTCCTGGAACACCAAGTGAGTAGCACATGTGTAATCAACAGCACACATTGGTTTGGTTTCATGGCTCAGGGAATATCACCATAAAGTATTACATTTTCTTCATTGAAATATTTTCAAGAATGCATTACATTCACTTGGCCCACCTCTACTACTACTACGTGCATCTGCCTGACCAGGTAGTCTGTGCTTCCCATGTAACTATGACAAATGAAAGGAAGAGGTACAACAAGTTCCCTGCATGAAACAAATTGCATGCATACCCAGTGACAGCTGGAGACTACCAGCAACAGCCCCTGTAGTGACCTCACCTTACCTACAATTAACAAACCACCTTCACATATGTATGCTACCTTGTCTGTCTTGGGAATTTTCTTGACCCATGTTCGCTCGCAGTTATCAATGTACACAACAGAAGGCTGCCACGCCCTTGCCACCTGATTTAGAAAAAACAACAACAAATAAATGTAACATTTAAAAAAACTCGTTCTAACAGCAAGTAATAAAATAAAATAAAAAGCAATGACTTATACAGAAGGATCCTTATAGCTTGCACATAGCGATTTTCAAATTGTATACTCCTACTAATTTGTAATGCCCATTTGTTATACAGATTCTTTCACACAGTAACACCAACAACAATTAAATATAGTTAGCTAAGCACTAAAAGCATCAAACTTATAGTACCTACAAATTATCAGTTAAGGTTGAGCAAAAAATAATATGTAACTGTATTGGACTCTGACCTTGAACACCATGTGGAGAAGCATGGCCAGACCGGCCTTTCCTGCATATTTAGTTGTCGCGGCGATGGTGGCAGGTGTGAGGTCAAACATGTTTGCACCAGTCTCTGTGCACACAGCATGTACCAACATCTTCTTGCCCACGCCTCTTGGACCTGTCAGCATCACCGACTTAACGTGAGGAGCCTTCTCATGCACTGCTTGAGACCCTGCAATTAACAACCAATCAACCACCACCACAAAAAAAAATAAAATAAATAAATAAATCAATGCTCAAATCAAATTATTGGAGGAAAATATTGAGATATTGTGATTGATGTTACACAGTGAGTAACACCCCTCTTCCCCTTTGCTCCCTCTCTCCCTCCCACCCACCCAATTAGAGAGGACATAGATATAGAAGGAAACGACTTGCCTAAAGGTAGGATGCAGTGTTCGGTGACCACTCTCCTGATATCAGCCAGGGAAGGCATGGGTTCTATCCCAAGCTGACGCAAGTTACTGCCCAGGAAGCTGCAAGCAACACATAAAAACAGAACATAAGTACAACAATAAACATTCAGCCTACTCATCCGATTATCAATTAAATTACTCCATATGTTAACCATCACGTTAGTTTAGAAAGCCAATGATATCACATGTGTACGCACATTGCAACTTATCAATAAAAAATAAAGTTTGCTTACACTTGCACTAACTACCCAATTTAAATAAATAGAGTTAACCTTTAGGAATGGACCACATTCTACTGAACATTTAATCACCTGGGTTCTCCCAGAAAACTATTCAGTCTGACTTTAGGATGTCTATAGACAATGCCCTCCTCTGCCAGTTCCTCATAGAGTGACTCTATGGTGCTGTTGGGGGTCAGGTCCTTTTCTCTCTTACCCTTTTTGCCTTTTTTACCCTTTTTCTGTAGTCAAAGATTTACAAATAATGTACATATTCCCATGAAAATCTATTTTTATAACACAGATACTTACCCCTTTCTTTCCCTTCTTCCCTTTCTTTCCTTTTTTCTTCCCTTTGCCTTTATCTCTTTCAACAGCCTAACACACACACATCACAAAAGTTGAATGTGGAAATGAAAGAATAGGAGCCTTTTTTTATTTTTATTTTATTACCATTTTGAGGTTTTTGAGTTCTTCTCTCATCAAGTCGTCCACAGTAAGTCTTATCTCTGCCTCTAGTTCAACTCTGTAAACAACATCGTGTCATATACATATGTAAACATCGCCACAGTAAAATTATCAGGTTAAAAAGGAGATTTAAATATAGTAATTTTGTGGAATTGTGAAAGTGTGATACCTCTTCTGGTCCTTGATGAGTTCCACGTCATGTTTCTGCATAGGGTTTCCAGCCTCATCCCTACCTTGCCACGTGCCTACACAGAAATATATGTAACAAAGTCTTTGGCAATAATTTTTTAGCATGAACAATTGCTGTATATGATCTAATACATCCATAAGAAATATGCATAATATGCTTCATGCTATACTGATGGGGGAGTAGCTAGAACTCACCAGCGTACTTCTCTACACCTTCTCCAATCGTGGGGACAAAGTTAGATGGTGCCATGACAAACCCTGGCTCCTCCTCCTGAGCAAAAAAAAAAAAAAAAATATATATATATATAATTAATAACTATCAGTGAATGTTAGTACATACATACCTCATCTCCCTTGCCCTTTTTCCCTTTCTTTCCTTTCTTCTTTCCCTTTTCTTTCTTGTCTTTGCCCTTCTTCTTCTTCCCTTTTTTGCCTTTCTTACCTTTCTTACCCTACATAGGATAATGAACATTTATCTCTTACACGGAAAATTTCAATTGTTTCTGTATATTGCTATTTGACCATTTGAATTCCTACTATCAAATATATTTTGTGTCACATTCAAGTTTTCTACCTTACGTTGTATTAAATTACACCAAGCAGTATCTTATTGACCAGAATAATGTGCATATGCAGAGTAAAGACAACGTACATACCTCTTCTTCACCTTCTTTCTAAAGAAACAAAACAAAAACCCCAAAAAGTAAATCTTTGGGTATATCCTTGTGATTGTATTTCTTACTGGTTCCTCCCTGATCTTGAAAATGGCAGCAGACCCTCCTTCATCCATACTGGGGAACTCCGGGAACTTGCCAGTTGCGTCTCTGGTCTCTATGAACCACTGTCTGATTTGGTCTTGCATTTGCTCCTTCATGTCTGGCCCTTCTGTCTCAGTGAGCTTTGTTTTGATAGAACCCAAAGCCTGTACAACAAACCATGATGTGAAAACAACAATAACAACAAAACAACAAAAATGAAATTAATAAAGAGTCAACAACAAAAATATCAACTATCAAAATAATTATCATAGTGGTAACAATAAAAATAATGATAAACAAAATATATATATATATATATTTATATTTGATTCTCAGCTGAAATAATTATAATAATAGCAAATATTTCTCACTCTAACAGCCAATATTATGTTAATTAAAATTTAACCCGATGTTTCGACTTCTTGCCCCTGAAGAGGAATTTGGCAAGAAGTCAAAACATAGGGTTACGAACATAATATTGGCTGTTAGAATGAGAAAAATTGCTATTATTAAAAATATATTTGTGTTATAGTGGGTGAGCAAGATGTTCATGGAGGGAACACAATCAATACTACACTATTTATGACAAGTGTACTTTATTCTGACTGTGCCTCAATTCTATTTGAAAGTCACCAGTACTCAAAGCAGGTAAAAAGTAAAACTTGTAAAATCACATTAATTTTTAATTTCTACCTACATATTTACAAAACACACTCCACTATTGTAAGTAAAAATTAACTAATTGTAAGTAACATACTTCTTGATACTCTTTTTCATAATGATCCTGAGTCAGCCTTCTCTTCTCCTGCATACAAACATCAGCCATAACTCACAAACCATCATAGTATAACATCACCATTCACTCACCTCTGTCTTCTTAGATAATGGAACTGGTCCATGCTTTGAAGTGTTTGGCTTTGGAGGAACCTTTACCAAACATAACAATCTTTTCATTACAAATTTAATTTTTTTTTTAACTGGAGCAAGTTAGTACAATGAGAGCACACATTTGTAATCTCTTTGTGCTACTTGTTCTAGTTGAAAATTTTAAAATTATTAAAAGGAGTAATACAACTGTAAATCTCATCTTGCTTTTAAAAACCAACCAACCCACAAACAGAACCATACCATGCCAAGAAACAGGAGTTCCTCCTCCCTCATGGTCTGCAGTTTCTTGCGTTGACTGTAGCCTCTCCAGACCTAAGCATGCATGTATGGTGATGAGGTACAGTAGGTACAGATAGTGTGACTAACTTTTTGAACTAGAGTGGCTGCATCATACTTGCTCAACATAGGGACTCCAGCTTTCAGTTGGGCTTGCCTCATCTTCTTGGCATCTTCCAGCCTGAGCAACATTTATTAAGGATTAAGGTGAATTGAGACTAAATGTGTAATATATACTGTATTCATTATGTAACTCACTTTGGCACCATGAAAGACAAAAACAAAAAACAAACAAAAAACAACAACAAAACAAAACAACGCACCTCACTTTAACACTGAGGTAACCCCTGTGTCTGCCTTGTCTGGCTCTTTCATGAATCTACATAGTCAATCAATTAATCAAATAAATCAGTCACTATACATTCACATGCATATACACGTAAATTAATTACTCAGTTAACAAATCAGCGGACAAATATTAAATCGGTCATCATTAAAAAGTTGTACAAACTAATAACAAAAGGACTGAAAGTTCTGTTCAGTTGGCCATTTCTGTAATCCAACCACACACACACACACACACACACACACACACATGTCAAGAATTACTTACTCCAACTCACCTGAATGAGTTTGATGACCTCCTCCAGGGACATCAGGGGCTCCCCTGACTAAGAACATTATACACAGGGTAAAACAAACAAACAAACATATATACATATACATTCACACAAACATGCACACATACTCACATTATCCTCCATTTCCGGACCCTTTTTAGCCACCAGTGAGCTGAGCATCTTATCTCTCTCTTTCAAAGTCGGAACACACTGGCTGAGGAAGTACTTTGGAACCGGCAACTCGATGTCTCTCTAAATGAAAATGACAAACAATTTCAACACCCAGCTAACCTCTGTACTGCTACAACCACTGTATGGCAGTTGAAGTAACACCTCAGAGAAAAGTGTTGTTGTTTTCTCTTTAGTTTTGCCTCAATCAAACACAAGTCTCTAGGAGTTAGCATTCAGGGTTAAAGTTAGACTTACTTCAAAACAGCAACTGGGGCGGTCTATTAAAATGGTAGTAAACCCAAGTTTACAGCAACTTCTACATTTTAGATGGTGGTTCTAGTAGACCAGAAAATACTTATGCCTACGTGGGGGAACAGCAATAGACAGGGAGTTATTTCGTGAAAAAAAAAAAAAATCAGGTATTTGATTAAAGCTTTTAAAGACAAGGCTAGTTGTGAAAAGTTTCATAGGATGAAGAAGTATTCTGGACTCTGAATTAGCTACAGATGGTCCATATCAGATATAGAAAATTGAATGTTTATTTGCAATTCTTTTCGTCTTTTAGTCATTTCTATTACACAGCCTAAAGAAATTACAAACTCTCTGATGATTTAGTGGTGAAAGGGTTAAGTACAATAATCATGCATGATAGTAGCTGGGGAGGCAGAACATTGCATACTTCTAACAGCTACAGGCTAAGATACTCTGTGATATCTACCACACAATCCAAACATACATATACCCAGAGATATATAACTGCATTTAGCTGTGCACAAGTATTTAATATATATGAGCTAATGTAAACGAGTACATACAGCTGACAAATGGCTCTCATATTTTAGATTCTACTATCAGGTACAGGGTCATCAGCTATTACTTACTGGTGTGAGCTTGAGGTCCTGCAAGATGTCATCAAAGTAGTGGAACTCCAGCATCTCTAGACCAAACATCTCATGCTTCATTTCCAGCATCCTAAAAGACACATGCCACTCATTAATTTAATGTAAGCCATGATTTTTATTTGTAGCTAAGTATGCATATCATTATTTTTAATTTACCATTAAGTATATACCTTCCCATTGTCCCATCCAAGATGTGCCTAACTAGCCTCCTTTTCTGTGGATGTACTATCTGATCATAACACTCCTCCAACTTCCTGAAGATTTGAATGTAGTTGATGTACATTGTGGCCACCTTCTGAAATGCCACAGTACGATCCTGCACATTGATTAATATTAAACTATAGAAAAGTTGCATGTTACTATTAACCAACTTTTTCTGGCTTTTCTGGAACTTTAGGTTGCTCCACATCCAGTATATGGGACAGATTGAGCTGAGCCCCGTGCCACTGGGAGTTGTACAGGCTGTAATGGACAATAATAAAAATTCACTCACTTTTAGTCGTAATCCCCCAGCAATATTTTCTACCTATGAGACATACTGCACTACAAGACCAAGAACATCACGAAAAGATCCGCTTTTATTCAACAGTAAACTAGATGCCTAGGTGTCCCTGTTTAGCTTTTTCTCAAGAGGTTAAAGGAGAGCTGTGGTTGCTATAGTTACGGTTGTTATAGTCACGTGAGATTAATCGCAAGTTTAGTATAGCAACCATTACCAGTTCTACTCGTCAACATTGTTGCATCACTTTCATTCATTCATTGTTAGAAGCTGAAGGGAATGGCGAGTGGACGAGCCATTCGTTTTGTATGTTTTCAACAGCCGTCTCTACTTGGGAGCAGCTTTAGGCGGCAACTGTTCAATGGGTCCAGGATGAATAGGCTGAGTAAGAGTGGAGGAGGAAAGTGGAGAAGATTCCTTGCCTACCAAGCTAAAAAAGAGACAGTCAGAGCTATTCCTGTGGAACAAGCCGCCACTAGAGCTGGGTGGACAGGTGAGTTTGAAGTTATGGACTAGAAAAAGTGTAAATGAATTTTTGTCAGGTTAGACCCTTTACCCATAAAGGAAGGAGCTAGTACAGTATAGTGTAAAACAAATTTGTCGGAAATTTACAATGGTAGCTCAAGAGTGAGCATAAACATCAGTGCATATGCTATGGACAAATCAAACTTTCCAATTGTCACTCAGTGTTTTAGAAGTTTGAAATTCTGTGCTGGTTGAAATACTTGTGAATGGTAATTGCAGTGATCTCTGTAGGTGAAATATATTATGAGACTTACATCAGCTCTATGGAAGTCATTCTTGGTGTTTTGTTTGGTTAAAGTTTGTCTGTTTTTGTTGTATTTTCCGTTGATATCAATTATTGCAGCGGAGTTTTCATTGCCCAAGAAGCTCCTATTGAGAATTTTTCCACAATACCCGTCCCTAGTTGCAACAAATTACCCCCCCCCCCATCCCCCCCCGATATGTGCGTACGGTTGGGCCGGGGCGGTGTGGAATCTATTTATAAGTAAAAATCCTTTCTTAATAAAGTGATGGTTCTTGAATCTATTCTCTTGTTTTGCTCAGGAGTGGGAGAACAACTATGGTTTATACTTATCGACCCTATAATGATGAGATATTTTAGTATACAGACTTTTACAGAAATAATAGATAATAGTTCACATGTTAGGGAAGAAAATACAAAAGTAAAATAGAATTCAACATTGTTATGGCATGCACACTAAGACATAAGTGAATGATATACAAATAATCAGCTTCTAAACTTTTGCCGTCGCTTCGTAGTGCAGCGATGAACTTTAGAATGGTGCTGGGACTAATTCTGGCCTGAAGTCTATGTGTTTGGTATAGTTCTCCTAGTAGTTCTTGCTACTCTGTAGAAATACAATAGTTCATGGAACAGTAGGAGCAAGTTGAACACACCCTAACAACCATGGCCTATTCCGTGGGTTTTCACACCCAAAGAGTGAGCCAGCATCAGTAGACAGTGAAGGCTACTATATAGATTTTCTGAGAAAAATTTGAAAAACAGCTTGATAATTAGCAAAGATGTATTCTTACTTGGGATATGCAGAGTAGTGGTAGGGAAGTGTAGGCTGCTGATAGTCTGTCACCCGATAAGCCTGGCTATTTCAGTCTAAATTTTAATTGTTCAAATTTGACATGTAATTGTGTCAGTTTAAACTTATATACAAGAATATGTCATGTTTTGTTTTTATCATGGTAAGCATAAGCATAAACACTCTCTAGTTAAGGGTTGACATAGATACAATTGTAGCAGTAGAGCCTAAGTGTGTGAGTATAGGAGTATCCATATAACATTTAATATTTGTGTGTGTGTGTATGTATGCATAGCTGATAGGATAGGCAAGGCCATACTAGCTGGTGGATCTGCCTTTGGTATTGCCAGTCTGTGTGTGTATGGGTTGGGACTCACCAACGAAACTGGAGCCATCGACAGGATGGGGTGAGGATTTGCATGGTCACAACTTAATAGAATTAGGGGTAGGGGGAGGGGGAGGAGGAGGAGGGGAGCAATATTTATTAACCCTCAGTGCGCATGCGTGAGAGGGTCTGTCTGTTTGTCTGTCTGTTTGTCATGCTCTGATTTTGGAGATTACTGGCAAGTAACGGTTGATTTAGGTATAAACTTATACTCAGAACAAAGATTTAGGACCTTTCATTGTGCTGCTTTTTATTAATTTTTTTAATTTTTATTTTTTTCAGGCTAATTGTTGAGAAAATGTGAAGCTTTCAGCTCCGTGTAGGTACTAGCTTTTGTGGGTAGCGCCCCCTAGCGTCATGTCATAATCACATAAGCAAATAGTTTCTTGAAGCCCTCAGTGTAGTTTGCTTTATGCTCAGGGAAGTTAACGGAGTTGAAAGAAGTGAAGGTTTGCGTAGAAAATGTATACTGGTGAGTGTTTTTTGCCTGTTTAGCCTCTTCTCTTGTGAAGACAGGGTTTCCATGTTCATTGCTTGAGCTATATTGATGCCTAAAATAGCTAACAGATTGCTTGTTCTTTTGGTCTGAGATTATATTGTAATAGCTAGATAGTGTTTAATAGCGCTGAAGGTTTGCACCTTTGGTGCTTCATTACCTAGAGTTCAAGATTTGATGATTATTATATATTATATATAGATAGATATTTAGATATTTTATTTTAAATGAACATCAGTTGGAATGATTGTCAGCAATTTGGATACATGGTTGGCTTTGTGTGAACATAAAAGGCAACACATGTCCACAGGTGTGATTATTATAATATCAATAGTGCGTACAGTGAGATGCTATTCTACTACTTGGTTGAACTTGGTGTATGCATGCATGTTTCTTATTTCCCTTTGAGACACTTCTATACCCAGTCTGTTTGTTCCCTCAGGTTATGGTCGGAGGAGGTGAAGGCCAGAGTGCACAAGACTTATGGGTTCTTCGCGTACAGTCTGGCCACTACAGCTGGTGCAGCCTACCTCACTATGACCAGGTCCACATCCATGATGAGATTCATGACTGCTAGACCCGGTGTGGTAAGTTATTGTATTGACAAACACAAGTAACAGAACATGTCCCCCTTCTGTATCAAACACTGATGGTTAATTTTCTTGTCCTAGTTAAGATAACCAGTCTGCCTAGTTGTAAGAATGGGTTGAAGCAGTGTTGATCAGTCTATGTGTCATGATGGAAGGTAGCATAATGGGAGAAGGTGAATAATTGTGTAGTTCATGAGGTTAACCCTCACAATATGTGACCGGTTTTGGGAAAATCCGCCTAAACGTGGCATCTAAAGTTTCTAATTTATTCTACCAGCTGGCCTTGGGATGCCGTCCTCCTAATTTGGAAGCTGTAGCACAAACTGTCTTCGCCCTACGCACTACAACACTTCAGTATTTTTGCTAAACTTATTATTGCTGATTTCGAAGAAAAAAAAACGCCGTGTAAAGGCGTTGCTAAGGTGAGGGGGCGTGCCTTATATCCGTATACTATTACCGTGTGTCTCCGGGACACTACGGACTAAACCGGTTACAGGCAGATTGAAAGAAATTGAAAAGGCTTAATGCAAGGCTCCTCGAGAAACTATGATGGCGAGAATTGCGTGAGTACATGGATTATGTAGAATAGTAAGTGAAATTAGTTAGCTACAGTTTTTTCCCCCGCTGTTAGTGAAAAGTCCGCCAATAATTTCTTACACGAGTCCAACCGGCTAGTGTTTCTAGCCTCATAGCGTGACTTCTAGAGCTCACCAGAGCTTATAACTGTGTCATTCGCTAGAGCTAACTGGTAAAAACCATAAAATATTTTTTGGAAAAAAATCGACCCATTAAAACTTTACCCGGAGATACTGAAAAAAATTGTTTGACGTGTTTAGTTGGATTTTACTAAAACCGGTCACATATGCCATTAAGGTGTGATTTCTTTGGTTTTTACTTCACTTTTCAGCACTAACATTAATTTTTGTAAAACAAACAGGTACTACACCAACATCCTAAAATACTTTAGTAACACAACTTATAAATAGCCTGTGTTATTATAATATACCTACAGTTACTGATGTACAATTCTAAAATATCTGCGTTTTCCCCGCTTTGTGTGTTTGTAGTCTGCCATGTTGTTTTTTGTGGGCAGTATTGGATCCATGATAGCCACTCAAGTCATCCCCTACACACCAGAGACACTGCCCCTCAAGATTGGAGCATTGACTTTGTTCAGTGGCATCACTGGAGTCACTCTGGCTCCTCTGATTGGAATTGCTGGTGAGTGAGTTAGTGCTCTTTGCCCATGACAGATGACGTCATCCACTGAATGTGCTTACAAAAAAAAAAAATCTGTCAACATGTGTGGAGGTATACATAAGTAATTGAAAGGCTTTTTTTTACATGAAATTGAAGTGGGTTTTGGTCATTTATTCATTTACTGTTTTGTTTGTTTGTTTGTTTGTTTTCTTGATCATTCAGTTGTTTGTCTCATTCATTCATTCTTTCATTCATTCATTCTTTCATTCATTCATCCACCTATTTGATTATTCCTTCATGCAATCATTTATTTGTTTGTTCATTGATTCAATCTGTTTATTGAGTGCATTCGATTCTCCACTCATCATATTGCATGTGTGTATATGTATGTATGTGTGTGTGTGCCACAGGTCCAGTGGTGGCTAGGGCAGCAGCGTACACAGCTGGTATTGTGGGTGGTCTGACTCTGACTGCCATGTGTGCTCCCAGTGAGAAGTACCTCAACATGGGCGGACCTCTCGCTTTAGGACTGGGAGTGGTCCTTGTATCTTCAATAGGTAAAAACCATGACTGGAATAAGTACTACTTCAGGGTATTTTTTAGAACCAAGCTTGAGAAGGGTCAAAGGAGGGAATGGGAGGAGGGGGGGGGGGGGGGGGGGGGGGGGTGGAAAGCTTATAATATCCCCAGGATGCTTCTAAGTACAGTATTATAATGGGGGTCACACTACGTAATTTGTCATTTAAAGACTTTATCTGAGTTAGGCTAAACAGAAAGCTAACGCTATTAGTACTATTACATTGCTTTTGGTTTTTGTTGATTTTCCCGCCTGAATATAATCGGAATGAGTGACAGTGTTCATGCGTGCATGGTTTTGTGTGTGTTCGGGTGTGATTATTGTGCTGTAGGGAGTCTGTTTGCCGCGCCAGGTGGAGCTGTCTTTGCTGGTCTTCAGTCCGTCTATGTGTATGGAGGTCTCGTCTTGTTTGGAGGATTTATGCTCTACAACACTCAGAAGATCATCCACCATGCGGAGAATGACCCCAAATTTGACCCCATCAACCGGTTAGCTAATTCAATTTGTATTCATAGAATGGGTCACTCAGAATGAGTGCTAGCTTTCTTGCCACACTCTACATGTAGATTAGACCACATTATGCTTACTAAAGCATCTTAGGTGTGAACCTTCAGCTCTGCTGTTCACTTGAGAAACCAGTTCTCAGGCAAGAGGAATTATTCTGACTGTGTAATGAGAGGAAGGAATGGCCAGTAGTAAAAAATGTGCACCAGTTATGAATAGTCAGTGAGCTATGTGTAGGGTTATTAAGATGAGCATCATTCAGCCATTATTGAAATTCTAATTTTGGTTGAATATTACAACTCTTTGTGGCTTACACATTATCAATACTGTTCTCTGTAAAATGATACATACGAAATCAGTCGGAGTGAACGGGCCAAGTGGTATAAGCATGATTTCTTTCACCTTGAGCATCACAGTGAGTGTATTATTATTATTACTGGTGGTGTGCTTGAGCACAAATGGCATGCAAGCCTGTTAATACAACTACAGTATAGCATTGAAGCATTTATAGCAAACAAATATGGAATCACTTTCTTACCTCATTTCCAAAGTAGTGGTGACTTCTGTGGTATTAGCCATTCTGACTATCTGAATTACCAAATTACCAAGTATCCACAAACATGACTCGGCTAGTGTTGTACGGTATATCGGTATTTTGGGTATTTTAAATCATACGATACTATATTTTTTCCACCCTCAACCCGGTATCGTTATCGGCGTTATTTTATTACCGGCGTTATTTTATTACCGTGTGTCCACGGTATCAATAAACGCGTGTTTATTGCAAAAATTAAATCGTCACGTGCAAAAATTAGATCGTCACGTGCAAGTTCCGTGTAAGTAAATTTTCAAATCGCCACTTGGGATCGCCGTGTGCAAGTTTTCAGATCGCCCCGTTTAAGTTTTAGATCGCTTGTTTGTGCTTCGGTGTAGGCTCAAATGGCTACGATAAATAGTGGTTGTGCCTCTACTTCTAGAGAGGAGTTAGTGTCTAAGCCAGGGACTAAGAGTGAAGTATGGCAGTATTTTGGACTTGCTAAAGGCCCTGATGGTAAGGCTGTCAATGATGGTGCAGTCTATTGCAAGCTATGTGCCAAGAAGGTGACTGCAAAGAGTGGCAATACTTCAAATTTAAAGGCACATTTGAAGAACAATCATAAAACTATTCACTGTCAGTTACAGAAGCCTTCAGCCGCAGTGGCTAAAGAAAAATCTTCCACACCAACACCGGTAACTCTAAAGAATGTACTACCATATGGACATCAGACACAGAAGTACAAAGAACTGAATGAAGCTGTGGCTCATTTTATTTGTAAGGATGGATTGCCAATATATACAGTTGAGAAGCCTGGATTTCGAGCCTTGATTCAAAAACTGGACAGCAGGTATGAACTTCCTAGTGGACCACAGTTTTCAAGGTCAATCATTCCCGATTTGTATGCTTCAACTAAACTTAAAATAGCTCAAGCAATTAAGGACATTAAGTTCTTCGGAGCTACCACTGATATGTGGTCCAGCATTGGAATGGTACCGTACATGAGCTTTACAATACATTTTATTAGTGACGATTGGCAGCTCAAGTCCTTTGTATTGTCAAGTACCTTTCTTCCCAAAGACCACACTGCAGATGTTTTGGCAGAAGCCCTGGAAGAAGTCATGACTGAATGGAACTTGAAGTCTGACTCCCTTGTAAGTCTTACTACCGACAGTGGCACTAACATTGTAGCGGCAGCAGGAAAGTTGCGATGGAATAGACTTTTGTGTTTTGGCCACAATTTAAACCTTGCCATTACAAAGGCATTGAGTGGTAACAGGAGATGCGACCGAGCCTTGGGGTGTGTTAGAAAGCTAGTAAGTGCCTTTTCTTATAGTTGGAAGCGAAGGAGAGAGCTCACGAGGGCGCAAATCACTCTCAATATCCCCCAGCATCATCTCGTTTCTGTGAGTGCAAATAAAGTATATTTAGTAAATGATGTAGATAAATGTATGATATAATACAACCTTAATCATATTATACAGGTATTACAATGCAAATTAATTGAGGATGTCACTATCCAGATGGGGATGTTATTTTGAAAGTATTGGGTAGATATTATTATAATAACATGGAGACAGTAAAAGTATTAATTTTCCAGCATATGTGTGGTACCTAGATAAAATGGGGTACAGATAAAGAGGATAGTGAATTAATTCATACGTATATATTTGATAATATAGGATTGCCAGACAAGGTGGGGATCACTGCAGAAGATGGTAGAAAGAGTTCTCGAACAAGAACAGGCAATCAGAGTTGTCTTGACAGCAGACAAAAAAGCGTCACATCACCTCTTGTCATGGCAAGATCTAGATGTCATCAAGGCCATCAACGCTGCACTGTCCCCTCTTGCTGAGTTTACAGATGTGTTATCAGGAGAGAAATACGTGACTGTTTCAGCCTTATTACCTGTTATAGATTTATTGCAAACATCGATTTTAGTGCAGAAGACAAGTGACGTTCCCCTGACAAATGAACTTCGATCGAGTATCATGAGGGACCTGTTGACTCGGAATCAAGATCATGACATAGTTCGTCTGCTGCAGACATCCTCATTTCTTGACCCACGATTCAAGGAACAGTTCATTGAAGATGTCCAGGGCATGAAGGATGCTGTAATGTCTGAGGCTGTACGTGATGTTGACACTGAGTGCTCTTCGTCTCCAGTTGAGTGCCCAATGCCACCACGTACAAAGATAATGAAACGATCATTAGGAAGTTTATTGAAGCAAACTACAATGGAAGACACGAGTGAAGCACCAGCAAGTTTGACACCACAAGATAAAATTAGTAAAGAAATTGATTCTTACCTGAAGGTTGCAAAAATAGATGCAGAAGAAGATCCCCTCAAATGGTGGTATAACAATGAGAGTACCTATCCTTTATTGGCAAAACTTTCCAGAAAGTACTTGTGCATTCCAGCTACTAGTACCAGCTCAGAGAGAGTCTTCAGCAAGGGTGGACAAATTGTCACTCCACGAAGAGCTTTGCTCAAACCACAAAATGCAGAAATGTTAATTTTTTTATCATGTAACCTTTAACCTTCACAATCACGAGACACAAATAAAAAAATTTATGAATTTTGAAAAATATACTATATTTAGTAATACCGGGGTATTTTGATTATATAGTATCGTGATATTTTGTAGGGCAATACCGTACAACACTAGACTCGGCTATAAGAAAAGACTGAGTTTTATTATTATTATTTTTTTATTAGCTAACAAATTATGTACTTAACTCAGTTTTCCTGGTAGCTTCAGTATATTAAGCCATTCCGATTATCTGACTACAAGCACTAAACTACTACAAAATGGCAAAGTTTTGAAGTTACATCTGGTAAAGGGTTTTCAATGCCATAGTAACCACTTGCAGTGACTTTTGTGACTTGAAAACAATTTTTTCTAAAGATTTTTTTTAGCAACTTTTGTGTCATCATCATTATGATCTTTAATTAATTTAATTATTGTTATTGATGTTGTTGTTATTATTATAGATCCATTGGTATCTACTTGGATACCATCAACATCTTCGTCAGATTATTGATGCTCATGGCTGGCTCAGGAAACAGGTGGAAGTAAAATCTGAAACATTTTTCTTGTACTTATTTTCTTCCTATTGCAAGTAACAGCATTAGTTAGTAGCAACTTGTGTAGCAGTGCTTCTACATTAATCATGTTGTTTATTTCATTGTTTTGCTGCAATTATTTTTTGTATCTCAGCTATTCTAACGATAATGATAAGCAATCAATGACAAAAAAAATTGCTGATCTGATAACTACAATTAGTTAACTGATCATGCAACTTTTAGATCCTTTTTTGTTTTAATTTAAATTTTGTGAGACAAATATTCTGGATTACTATCAAAATGTATTATTGTAAAGCCCAATCTGATGCCCTCTTGAGGTGGTTTTGCTTTGTAAATTCACTAAAGCAATCAATTTCAAGTAATAGACACCAACCATCTATCACAGAGGCAATATTTATGGATGAGGTGTAAAGAATTTGTTATGAGTGTAGTATACACTGGCTAGGTAAAATCATAAATAAGGGTAGAACCTGTAATTCAGCTATTCATAGGCTGGAATATTAGTGTGCAGCGTGCTCACCCGTTAGTGCATTTGGAGAGTGTCAGAGTTGTTAGGGGTAGGGAGCTTGGATCAATCATATGTTTATGATTCAACTCTATCTATACATATACCATGATTACACTTTTATTTAACCTCATCCCACTCAATAGTTTTTGGTCCACATGAATAGGTCAAACCAGTTACTATTCTAGTTGTCGTCCTCCTGTGTATTGTCTTATATTTGATTTATTTGTTTGAGTAATTGAACAACAATAGACCTTGTATTCAGGAGACGTCCCCGGCCCTCTAGCACCTACAAACTATTGACAAGAAAGAACTCTACATCATTATTCGCAAAAGAGTATGTAGTCAAATGTACTCAAGATCAAGACTAACTTATTATTATTTATCATCACTTGATCACATCACACTTCCCTTTATGTGATCTTTGTGTTTAGTTCAGTACAGTCGGTCTGTAAAATTATATTGTATATTTTTAAATAACTAGCTAAGTATAAACACTGCAAACTTTGTCATTACAGAGTGCAGAGGGTGTGATCTTAATTATTATGGTGCTTCAACCAACCACTCTATTAATGCACTGCACATGTATGAATGTGTACTCCATTGTCCTATTTTGTTTCATTACTATAATCACAGTGTGTATAGCACCCTACAAATATGTGCATGCCCTTATTGTATTATACTCACTCATTTCTAGTGGGGGATTTAGCTAACATTTGAGTTCCAGATGGTAGATATGTAGTACTTTCAGTGAGTAGCCTTTCCAAATAGAGATTTCCCACAAGTATATAAGAAAGATAGCTAGACATGAAAACCAGGGTCAAAACTTGGGTTACGTTAGTTTTGGTATACAAAATCCCTTGACAGGAAATTAGGCAGAAGAGAACTGTCCCATAGTTACTCGTAACAGACTTAATTGAAAATGAGACCACTTTCTAGCAGCGTGTTCCTTGTACTTTAATCGCTCTACCTATCCAGCAGTCTTTTAGTGAGGATGCAGGTTCGATGTTCAAACAGCTTGCAAATGCTATAATGGCAGATAACGACGTCAAAACCTTACAAGAAAGTCTGTATCCAATTAATAATCACAAGAAATCAATTGTAAACATCACTTACAAATTTTTAATGTCAAAAGAGAGTTTTTCTGACGTAACAGAGTATTTGAACTCTCATTCCGGAGTTTGCTTCCACTGGTTGTCTTCTCCTGTGCATCTGAATATCAATGATCAATTGCTCCACGGACTGGCACTACAAACTTATATTCCAGAAGTTTCCAAACTTACTCTCCATGTGGATATGGCCCACTTCAACGAAACTGATATTAAGAACATTTATACTGATTTGATGAGGATTGATGGTCTTCATAATGACTCAAGAATACTGTGCAATGAAAGTAATACTTTATTGGATGTCTTGAATGATTTCACTGCATATGTGAGTGCCAATCCTGTGTTTACCCTTAGAATTTCTGAGCCAATAGCTAGTTTGACTCGTCATCTATTGTTTAATAGCAACCTTCATCGCGCATGCGCGATAGATTAGAATTTGAACAAGGACTCGATTAATATCATGAACGATTTGCAATCGACCAACTTAAGCTTTTTGCGCATTTTTCTTAACATTTATTTATTTTAGTCACTCTTTGCTCCTTGCTGGGCGTATTTACATGAAATTACAAAATTACAAATAGTAGTCATCATGTCAGCTCTGATTTTGGAGATTACTGGCAATTAACCATTGATTTAGGTGTGAACTTACTCAGGACGAATATTTCTGACCTTTTATTGTGCCACTTTTTTTTATTTCGGGCTAATTGTTGAGAAAACTCGAAGCTTTCAGCTCCGCTTCGGTACCAGCTTTTACGGGTAACGCCCCCTAGCGTCACGTCGTATATCGTGAGCAAATAATTTCTTGCAGCCAAGCGGTGCAGTTTGCTTTATGCTCAGGGGAGTTAACGGAGTTAACGAAATGGAGTTTCGCGTTGAAAATGTATACCGGTACGGTGAGAGTTTTAGTTTAGCTTCTTCTCTTATGGAGACACACATATACCATTTTCATTGCTCGAGCTATATTGATGCCTCACTAAAATAGCTAACAGATTTATTGTTGTTGTTTTTTATAAGGAGATTATATTGTAATAGCTAAGTAGTGCTTAATAGCGCTGAGGGTTCGCACCTTCGGTGCTTCATTATTATTATTATTATTATTATTATTATTATTATTACTAGTGGTGCGCTCGAATAGCGCAAAATAGCGAAGCGAGCGATGCATGTTCCCTGTATGTAATTGCAGCTATAGATACAGTTATTTATTTTTGTGTTGTTAATGTTATGTCTGTCTGTTGTTTCATATAGATTAATTGGTGCTTCTATTCTATACCACTGTATGATGAAGGCTATAAAATTTAGGCTATGTATAATAAAGTTAAATGTTATACTTTTTGTGTTAAAACAAGAGTAATGAATTATTTTATTATTTATTTTATTAATGTAATTCGTAATCAGCTGCATAGTATTGCTTTATATAGTAAAGTTTAAATGTTATATTATTTGTGATAATATAAGAATAATGTATTATTTTACCATCAAAGTTATTGGCTGGTGTTTTAGACAGAATATACAGCTATTTAATTAAAAATGTCATACATCATTATAGTTATAGTTGATGTAAACTTTGTGGTTTAATAAAATAAAAAAATAAAAGAGTTTGTTTGTGTACTATAACATAATCAGTGGGAGAGCAGAGTATGTCAAATGGATGTAGATCTTAGACTACATAGTTTGATAATAGAGTTAGGTTAATTTTTATAGTTTTACATTAAATTTAACCTGCAATTGTGGAGGAATGTTTCCAGGATGCATGTTATTTTGAGCTGAATAGAGCTTAGGGATATGTTTATCCCGGCTACATCGACAACATTCCAATGACTTAAATTTCATTTTGGTGCCTGGAAATTTCTCCATACACGTTATGCAGACTGGGATAGTAATCGATGAGATTTTAGCATGAAAATTACGCATTGCTGTGTGAACTTGAGGATCATCAAATGCTGGAATAATATGGTGCAATGGAACCTGGGGATGTTGTCTTGACCTGTTCCCCCTTGAGACAATCTAGTCTCCCGTTGAAGTGGTGTTTCATCAGCCAATCTCTGCTGTTGGTTAGTTGACAACTGCTCTAATCTAGAGGAATTTTGTAATGAAGATTCATTTGCTGTTCCTCTCAACAGTTGGTTAGTGGACAAACAGTGGAGCCTGTGATCTCTTTCACTATCACTTTCAAACAAATGTGTGACTTGCTGTTTTTGTGACATTAGTTGTAGACGTTGCTCTCTGCATAATGGTTTCATAAACGAAAATATGTCTCGTATTAACTTATTGAAGTATATATTTTATTTTATATTTACCTCTTGCACTCGTTGCTGATAAGCTGAAAGGCTTTGCGGTATCGAAATTGTTTGAGTTATATTTTCTGCAACTTTTTTTGCTGCTTTGGGTGTATACAGAATGGATGTCCTCTGATAGATGCCTTTTCCTTCCTCTTGCAGTACAAAAAGTAGTGTCTACAGCTGTATAAAGTTGATTGGTACAGTAATCCTCAGGAATAGTCTAATAAATAAATTAGGAACATTTAATGGCTTTTCAAAAATAAAGATTCTTTACTTTGCTACCTGTTTCTGTTTCGTTTTAGCTCTCCTCCTCCTTGCCCTGTCTTTTTCATTTCTTATCTCTCCTTACTAATTTTTCTTCTGGAGTTTCTAACGCCCTCAAAGCTCTTGACGGAGCGTTTCTAACGTTTTGTCTACTGGGCATCGCTACTTCGTACGGCGGGTAAACAAAACAAAATGTTGCTAAGAAGGTTACGCGGCCCGCGCAAGCGCGTAGGAGAAAGGGTACACACGTACGCCCACGCAAGAACAAAAACAATTTCTAGACCTAAATATATATATATATCGCGAACTCATTAGAGAGTCAGCTCCGCTCGCTTCGCTCGCTTCGCTGAATTATTATTATTACTAGTGGTGCGCTCGAATAGCGCAAAATAGCGAAGCGAGCGATGCATGTTCCCTGTAATTGCAGCTATAGATACAGTTATTTATTTTGATGTTGTTAATGTTATGTCTGTATGCTGTTTCATATAGATTCATTGGTGCTTCTATTCTATACCACTGTATGATGAAGGTTATAAAATTTAGGCTATGTATTATAAAGTTTAAATGTTATACTTTTTGTGGTAAAACAAGAGTAATGAATTATTTTATTATGTATTTTATTAATGTAATTCGTAATCAGCTACATAGTATTGCTTTATATAATAAAGTTTAAATGTTATATTATTTGTGATAATATAAGAATAATGAATTATTTTACCATCAAAGTTATTGGCTGGTGTTTTAGACAGAATATACCGCTATTTAATTAAAAATGTCATACATCATTACAGTTATAGCTGATGTAAACTTTGTGGTTTAATAAAAAATAAATAAAAGCGTTTGTTTGGGTACTATAACATATTCAGAGGGAGAGCAGAGTATGTTAAATGGATGTAGATCTTAGACTACATAGTTTGATAATAGAGTTAGGTTAATTGTTATAGTTTTACATTAAATTTAACCTGCAAGTGGAGGAATGTTTCCAGGATGCATGTCATTTTGAGCTGAATAGAGCTTAGGGATATGTGTATCCCGGCTACATCGACAACATTCCAATGACTTAAATTTCATTTTGGTGCCTGGAAACTTCTCCATACACGTTATGCAGACTGGGATAGTAATCGATGAGATTTTAGCATGAAAATTACGCATTGCTGTGTGAACTTGAGGATCATCAAATGCTGGAATAATATGGTGCAATGGAACCTGGGGATGTTGTCTTGACCTGTTCCCCCTAACTTGAGACAATCTAGTCTCCCGTTGAAGTGGTGTTTCATCAGCCAATCTCTGCTGTTGGTTAGTTGACAACTGCTCTAATCTAGAGGAATTTTGTAATGAAGATTCATTTGCTGTTCTCAACAGTTGGTTAGTGGACAAACAGTGGAGCCTGTGATCTCTTTCACTATCACTTTCAAACAAATGTGTCACTTGCTGTTTTTGTGACATTAGTTGTAGACATTGCTCTCTGCATAATGGTTTCCTAAACGAAAATATGTCTCGTATTAACTGATTGAAGTATATATTTTATTTTATATTTACCTCTTGCATTCGTTGCTGATAAGCTGAAAGGCTTTGCGGTATCGAAATTGTTTGAGTTATATTTTCTGCAACTTTTTTTGCTGCTTTGGGTGTATATGAGAATGGATGTCCTCTGATAGATGTCTTTTCCTTCCTCTTGCAGTACAAAAAGTAGTGGGGATATTAGCTTCTTGTTCAGATGGTGTGGCTGCATTTTCAGTGTCTTCAAGAGTAGTTGAGTCTACAGCTGTATAAAGTTGATTGGTACAGTAATCCTCAGGAATAGTCTAATAAATAAATTAGGAACATTTAATGGCTTTTCAAAAAGAAAGATTTTTTACTTTGCTACCTGTTTCTGTTTCGTTTTAGCTCTCCTCCTCCTTGCCCTGTCCTTTTCATTTCTTATCTCTCTCCTTACTATTTTTTCTTCTGGAGTTCCTATCGCCCTCAAAGCTCTTGACCGAGCATTTCTAACGTTTTGTCTACTGGGCATCGCTACTTCGTACGGCGGGTAAACAAAACAAAATGTTGCTAAGAGGGTTACCCGGCCCGCGCAAGCGCGTAGGATAAAGGGAACGTTTTGTCTACTGGGTATCGCTACTTCGTACAGCGGGTAAACAAAACAAAATGTTGCTAAGAAGGTTACCCGGCCCGCGCAAGCGCGTAGGAGAAAGGGTACACACGTACGCCCACGCAAGAACAAAAACAATTCTAGACCTAAATATATATATATATCGCGAACTCATTAGAGAGTCAGCTCCGCTCGCTTCGCTCGCTTCGCTGATTATTATTATTATTATTATTATTATTATTATTATTATTATTATTATTATTATTATTATTATTATTATTATTATCGTTATATTTCTTCAGGCACATGTATATGCTGAAGGGGAGAAGGCACCAAATGAACTAATCCACCCAGACGACAGAGGCTATTCTGTATTTTACTACAACCCAGCTATATCAAGTAAATATTGTGTTCTTCATAATGAAGGACAATACACAAGACAACGATATATTTTAAACTTTGGGTCCTCATTTATAGTCTTATTTGCAGTGCTTGGATTTCCTTTTCTATTTGTGGAGCTGTACAATCCATTTGTGAACAAAATAAAGGTTCCCAGTGGATCAGAATATTGGAGATATATAACTTGGAGTACTGTGTTTGTCTCGCTGGTAGTTAATATTTTAGTTTTAGAAAACGATGGCCTACTTTTTGCTGAAGTCAGCAATCAGTATGACCCATCATCATCGATTGACAATTTTGTATTTCTTGTGGTATTTACGATGTTTTGCTTTGGAGTTTGGGTTTTAGATTTCTTAGGTTGTGTGCTCGCTATAGCATATATGAACCATAAAAATACTTTTTCCAAAGATATTCCCATTCCTGTTCTTCTTACTAAATTATTCGATATCTTAAGACGCCGCTGTAGTGGGCAAGACAAAAATGGAGGACAAGATATTGCTCTGAATAGAAGTATTTGGTGTTGTTTATGTTGCTGTAGTTGGCAAACCAATAATGGAGACCCCGATAATGCCAGTAATCGATGTTGTCCGGAGTGTATGGCAATAGCTATTGGGTATACTATCGTAGTCCACTTTTTACAACTTGTGAGTTTCCATTTAGTATACATAATGCTAGGAGCTATAGCATCGCCTAGTGAAACACTCTCTGTCTTTTGCAGTTTTATTACTGCCTATGTCTTTGCTGTCATTTATATCGCAATCATTTTGAAATATCTGAATAAAGAACATTTTACAGGTAGAATGTGTTTTAATTTCTTTCTTTGTATCTTTCCATTGAGTTTTGCTGGCTGTTTATTAATAATAAGTATTGCCTTATTCACAGCTTTCTTTTACAAATTCAACATAGTAATGGAAATTACCAGCAGAAGCGAGGGACTATGGGGTGTGGTCAAGAGCTTTCTTCCAGCCTTGTTTGTAGCTTTTCTTGGATTTTGTGGCCACAAAATTCTTGGTTACCAAAGAAGTGAAGATTTGTCGCCACCAGGTGTTACTATCAATTTTTCACAGCCACAAAGCACTTCATTTGAAAGTTCACTGCCACAAGGTGTGACAGTCGTAGGTTCACAGCAACAAGATACAGAAACGAAGGGTTCTCAACAACAAAGCACGAAGGTTGAAGGTTCGCGGCAACAAAATGTGACAATTCACATTTCACAGCCACAGAGTGCATCAGGCGAAGATTTGCAGACACAAATTATTTCAGTTGAAGGTTCAAAGCAACAATGTGTAACAATTCATATTATTTCCCACCCACAAGGTGTGAAGATTGAAGGTTTACAACAACAGGATGTAGGTCCACAGCAACAACATGCGACAGTGAGAGATTCAGAGCAACAAGTAGAAGATCCACAGCAAAAAGGTGAAGGTCCACAGCAGCGAGGTGAGATAGTGGAAGATCCACAGGAACGTGTAAGTCCACAGCAAGAAGGTGTGATAATGGAAGGTTTACATCAGCAAGGTGTGAAAGTCAAAGATCCACTGCAACAAGGTGTAGGTCCACTGAACAAGGTGCAATAGTGGAAGATTCACAGCAGCGAGGTGTGGTAATACTAGAATATCCACAGCAACAAGGAGAGACAATGGAATATTCAGAGCAACAAGGTGCGATCATGGAAGGAACACTACAACAAGGTGGAATAGCGAAAGGCTCACAACAACAACTCGTGATAGTTAAAGGTTCACAGAATCAAGGTACAACCTTGGAAGGTGTTTCACAAATTCAAAATAAAACAGTTGATAGTTCACAAGTGCAAGGTGCAGCAGCAACGAACGGCTCAGGCACATTAATTCATGGTACACCACTGAAAGCAACAGAAAGCAGAAAGAATCTAAAGTTCCCTCAATTTCGAAAAAGTTATGGTTCACAATCGAGCGATGCTGACTTTAAAATTAGGAGCAAAACTGAAGATGACATTGAAAATAATGAAAAGGAACCTTTATTAAAACATCATACCATGTAGTGTAAATAGCTTGGAAGTATTTTGTCTTAATATAGCTACATTATAAAAGTTATACTATTTTGTACCTGTTGATGTTTACTATTTAAAATTTATTGTTCATGCTTGAATGTGATAGTGATATTGGAAATTACTTTCTGCACTGCATTAAACCAGTGACTGTTGTGCAGCTCGAAAATTTGCATTTTGAATGGAGTTTGACAATAATAAATCATCAATGGCTTGTATTGTAAAACTTGAGGTCCATATCATAAAGTTAATGGTCACTTGTAACTCATTTCCCCTTCTACTCAGTTTTTTGACTCAGTAAACTAGTTGTTGATGAATGGAGAGACTAGGAACATGGAAGCAGAAAAGAAAGGATGGAGCTGTGGGTCTGGCCTCGGACAGGAAGAGAAGACGGAGAAAGAAGTGAGGGAAGAAGAGTTGAAGACTGGCTGAAAAAATAGCCAGCAATGATTCTGTTTGTACACATGTGTTGTTTCTTTATCTTTTCTTTTTTTGTGTCAGTGTAGCTCATAGTGGGCATGGTCATTATTTATTGCATTTATGTTTAATTGGCGAGCGAGCGTAGCGAGCGAGACACTTACAGGGGTAACACAATCGAAAATCGGGGATGTTTATATATTTTATCCGTGTACATTGTATGTGTGTGTGCTGGCCTATAGAACTCTTGGCCGCGCATGCGTCAAGCGGTCTGTTCTGTGATAACTAGTTTGGATAAAACCTATCTTAGGAGTCTCTTGCCTGCGTGTCTGTACGGGCCCAGTGACCTCCGCATAAAGGCGCTGGTGAGCTCAAACGACCTTCGGCGAACGGTGGGGGACAGATTCTGGTGGCAGCTTACCTCCAAGTTGCCAGTTGGGGAGACCTCAAACCCTCCTACAGGAGCACATTACAGAATTTACAGATGGACCAAGCAAAGAATTTAGTGGTCCTGATTACTTATTTCAGTGAAGCAAAAAATTGTCAATTGTTTGACTGTGCTCTTTTGCACACCTGAAGTTGCTCGTCCTCAATGACAATGATAAGAGAACTCACTAATATCCAACTAACTGACGTTAGCTTTATGTCATAATTAGAAATACTACATTAATATTATTCAGCAATTTAACACAGTAAATAATTTATCATAATTCAGAACATTTCAATTCTTAAACCTTCTTAGTTGTACTAAAACTGACAAAAGAGAGTGATCTTAATTAACTGTGTCATAAAGTGGAAAGTGCTATAGTGTGCGACAGATAGGTTGTGATGAGACACTCGGAAAGGGGTTATGATTAAGATGATTGTTTGAATTAATATTAATAAAAATAGTCGATTTATTTCTCTCAATGTCCCTACTGGATGCTTGCAATAGTTTGGACCTATGCTTGTGCCTTGAACTGAACCACCCTAAACAGGTTGTATGGATTGAATTGAAATAATAGCAAACTAATATTTTTTTCATGTCAGTACCTTTTGAGTTCAAAATGTAGTGTGGTAAATAAGGCCAAAGAGTTAGCATATGGAGAACAGGGAAGGCTCTTTCACATAGGCTCCAATTGTCCCGTCCGAAGGACAGTCCTTAATTTTGGACTGTGTCCTTTGTCTTTGAAGGGTTTGATAACAATAAGGTCAGAGTTGTGCATGTACATTGCACTTATACCGGATATATAGCTAACTGCTAACCTAAGAGTGCAACCTAAGCTGGAGTAAATATACATTTGTTTTTCAATGAACAGTTTGCAAATAAACTAGCAATTTCATTTCATAATACGAAATAAGATCCAATTAATATAATATTGAAGGTGTCGCTATGGAATTTATGGAAGTGGCAAAGTTTATACAAAAAATGATTCTAGTTACACATGGGGTGAACAAACTATTACTACTATGTGAAGACCTTATTGTCTAAAGTGAATTAGCTAGGTGACATTTTATAACTTCATTGCACTAATCCAGTTTAGTACTTTCCTCTTGCTTTACTAAATCTACTTTAGAATTCATCGGCAGTGTCTGTACAGTTGCAGCTTCTGTTTTCAGTACCATTGGGTTTGAAATAATCTTGTAAAATGACATAAATGACATTGGTAAAGACAATAATATGTAGTCTATTGACATTGAGCCGTGTTAGACAATAATTTAAATCATGTCAAACGTTGCTGTGTAACACTAGTACTATCTATTTATACATGATGGTAGTTCAGCTGCAGCAAAACATATTTATCTTATTGACTATGTTACCATCAGTTTAAACACATAGCATACATATAAACATTATAAACGTGAATCTACTTCTACTACCCCCATCTGATATTGTAGAAGCTGCACTAATCTATTTGGGGAGGATACACTAGTGGAAGGTAGCTGTAAAAAGTGGTGAGCTTGGCCGATTCCTGTAACTACTAGGGTAATGAGCTTGTGCAATACAGCGTGTAATAAAAACTGAAATATCATGAGTATTTCACCGAGAAATATCATGAGTTATTTCATGGTAATGTAGCTACCTAAAAATAACATTGTGAAGATATCTAGGGTGGAATAAATAATATATATAATTTTAATTATTGAATACTGCAATTTTGCTCTGCTATGGTATTTTTATACAATTAATTCACTACAAGTGTACAGCTAATATTTTCTTGAAGTCAAGAAAATTAAGTGCAGTTACTCTTACTGTTTGTTTTGCTTTGGAATTCAACTTTTCTTCAAACCAAGTCTTAATGTCATCACGAACTGGTTTCACAAACACAATTAACACTAGGAACATAAGAAAACCTTGAAAGGCTACAGCAATTGTGTAGATGTAAGCCAATGGAGCCAGTTCTTCTCTAGCAATAATCACCACGCCAACTATCCATGTTAATCCCATGATCACTGCCAGAGAGATGACAGATTTCAACCAATTGAAAAAATGATGGTCCTCATTTTTAGTCAATCTTTTATTTGCTTGTTTCCACATAATTGCAGATGCCATAATAAGGAATAGAATATTAATAGCAAGGACAATGATGACAGGAGCTGTGAAGAACCACTGAAAGTGAGATCTCAAGAAACATCTACAGAATAAATACATTACACTATAGTAAATAAACACACTGTGTGATTAAATAGTGATAATTGATCAATAATTCTGTTGATATAAGTAATAATACAATATGCATCAGTAACAACAGCAATGAGATGTGCATTTATTCATTAGCTGAACTGGGATGGTAAGCATCATAGTAAATCATAATTGGTAAAGTATTATTGTGAACTGAATTGGTAAAGCATCATCATATTCCCATATTCAGTACAAGGCGATTAAGAATACGGTGACTGTTGAGCTAAAAGCATGAGAAATTGGAAAGGAGCTGAAATGGCACAGGATGAAAAAGAGCAGGAAAGAGAAACTGATGTAACTAAACCATTGGAGATGGTAATAAAAATACCTTGTGTTGTATTCCTCATTTACAAAAGATAGTAGCTACTCAAGTGCCACTTTTGTAGTAAATTGTTTTGGCAGTATTTTTCAGCATATGCTGGTATATTTTTAGATGGAGACTTTGACAAGAAGTTAAACATTTTGATACTTCTTTATAACATCTATAATTATAATTCAGCCATTCTTGGCTGAAATAACTATAATAATTGCAAATTACCCTCGTTCTAACAGCCAAAATTGTTAATTAAAACTTAACGCGATGTTTCAACTTTTTACCAAAGTCCTCTTCAGGGGTCAACTGAGGTCGAACTTTCCGTGGTGATATAATAACATAATGAAACAGCAAAATTTCTGGAGGTCATGCATACTGTTTATTATATCCTGGAGGGTGATTTGCATGCAGCATGGAAAGCCAGCATTTGGGGAGCTCTAAACCTATATCTCTGATAAACTTTTTGTTGTCAGGTGTCAGCTGTATGTGTAGAGCTTCCTTGATCTTTAACTCACGATTCTTTAGGGCTTTGTACATACACACAGGATTGAGTGAGAGTAACCAGAGAGTGCGTAGAGACTTTGACTTCAAAACAGCATTTATGTTGGGTAAGACGCTAAGATATAATCTTAATAAAGTCAAAGATACTATACCCATTACAATCGAGTCATCCATAGTGTACAGTATACCCTGCAGCTGTGTTAAAGTAAATATAGGTGAAGCAACTAGAAGGCTTGACCAGAGAGTGAAAGAACATCAGGATGCTTGTAAGAGAAGTGATGAGAAGGTTTCAACCATTGATGAAGATGCTTGGCAACAACATCACCCCATTAAATGGGAATAGGTAGGAGCTGTAGACAGAGTCAGTAAAAATCGTGAGTTAAAGATCAAGGAAGTTTTACACATAAAGATGACACCTGATAGCAACAAGTTTAACAGAGACATAGGTTTAGAGCTCCTAAGATGTTGGCTGTCCATGCTGCATGGAAATCACCCTCCAGGATATAATAAACAGTAAGCATACCCTCCAGAAATCTTGCCGTTTACATTATGTTATTATATCACCATGGAGAGTTCGACCTCAGTTGATCCCTGAAGAGGACTTCGGCAAGAAGTTGAAAACATCGGGTTAAGTTTTTATTAACTATTATTGGCTGTTAAAACGAGAAAAAATTTGCAATTATTAACACCTATATAATACTAGTGATGTTCTTGAGCACAAATGGTGAGTGAGCCTAAAACTAATTGATTTTAACTTCTAACACTCAAGCTATTAAAAAGAAGTCGAGTTTTTAAATGTGTATATGGTAAAGGGGCTTCAATGCCATAGTAACCAATCGCCACAACAGTTTGAATAATAGGCAACAATAAAAATACAACAAATCACGTTATTCAACGTTTACTGTGTTATATTCTTTAGTTAAGTAGTAGCTTAAATGCACAATACTTTCACACCACTGGTGCCTACACAATACTTACCTTCGAATACAGTCTTGTATAGGCATGTCCAGTGGTGTGAAAGAATTGTACGTTAGAGCTACTACTTAACACACAAAAGCACAAGGGTCAAATTACAAAATGACATACATACGCGCAAGCATATACTAGCCAAGCATATACTAGTGGTGTGCTTGAGCACAAATATCGAGCAAGCCTGCCTTGTTAGGTAACATAAAACTAATATTGTTACATAATTTATATTTTAACTTAGTTCATGCAAATAATGTATACCAGTTGACCATTAATTTTAACAGACAAATACAAAACTACTCACATACTTCAATTTCCTATGTAGTGGTAACTTCTATAGTATCAAATTTAAGCCATTCTGACTACCTCAATATCCAGTAACTCTTGAACAAGCTCTCAGCTCTACAAAAAATTGTCACAGTTATTCTTGTAATTGTATACAACAAACATTGAAGTACATACTTTCCTCAGCTTCCCCAAGTAGTGGTAGATTCTGTATTAATATTAAGTCATTCTGACTACCAGTGGCGCTTGACAACCAACAAGGTGGCACTTACAGCCCATAAAGAAAATGACAAAGTTTCGAAATTACAAATTATGTCTGGTAAAGGGTTTTCAAAGCCATAGCTAGTTTTGCAGCAACTTTTTGTGACTTAAAAAACAAGCGTCTTCACAGGAATTATCTCACAATTTGGAACCTATGTTTAAAGTAAGACTTTGTTCATGCTGTACTATCAGAAGAAATTGGGGTCAAGCTTAAAAAGTCGTGTTTTAGGAGGAAAAAGGAACCCGCATGTGCATTTTAAGGAGCATATGTACCATCCATACACACACACACACATACACACTAGTTGTGTGTTTGTACACAAATATCAAGCAAGCCTCTCTAGTTAGGTGACTTAAAACTACAGTATTGCTACTACATAATTTATATTTTAGCTTAGTTCATGCAAAACAGTATAACAGAAGTTGACCATTAATTTTAGCAAACAAATGCAAAATTGTTTTCTTAACTCATTTTCTTGAATAATGTTAACTTCTGTAGTACCAAATTCAAACCATTCTGACTACGAACTACTGGTCTCTCTTAACAACAAGCTCTCAGCTGCAAAAAAATTGCATGAGATTTTTTTTGTAATCTGAGAAATATGGATTTACATACTGACTTGAGCCTCCCGTGAGTAGTGATAGCTTCAGTGTTAAGGCATTCTGACTACCAATAGCTCTTGATAACCAACAAGAGGCACTTAGCAGCTTAAAAAATGGCGATTTTTTAAATTTAGTAAGGTAAGGGTCTTTAACGCCATAATAACCAGTCCCAGCAACTTTTTGTGACTTGAAAAACGAGCATTTTCTGGAATTCTCTCACAATTTTAAGCCTAAATTTAAAGTAAGACTCGCTTAATGCTGTAGTGTCACGAGAAACTAGGGTCAAGCATAAAAAACCATGTTTTTAGGAGGAAAAAAGGTACCTGCACTCAAGGGGCACGTACCATCCATCCATCCATATATAATATATATATATACATATATATACTAGTGATGTGCTTGAGCACAAATGGCGAGCGATCCTAAAACTACATTATTGTTAAACGATTGATTTTAACTTCTACCACTCAAGCTACTAAAAAAAGTTGAGTTTTTAAATTATGTATATACGGTAAAGGGATTCAATGCCATAGTAACCACTCCCCGCACCTTTTTGAATTGAAACAAAAACAAAGCAACAAGAACACCTGTTACAGTATTTAAATAAGTGATATCTTCTTTTCTAAAAAGTAGTTGTAACCCACATACTGAAGACATCTACACAAGACTTACCTTCATGGTTAGTTTAGTGGACAATGAACTGTCAAGTAAGTACTTGAGCAGAGGGCTTATAATCACGACAAATTGAGTCTAAGTTTAAAGTAAAACTTGCTTAATGCTATAGTATGTATGAGTAATAGCTATTTTACTTTCCCCGTGTAATTTTGATTGAACAGCGATTTTTCCAATACAATTTTGAATGGGTAACTTACGCGCTGTACTATTACAGAAGAAACTGAGGCCATGTCTAAAAAGCAGTGTTTTTTAAACAGAACCCCGCATGCATTTAAGGTGCATACGTACCATCCATCCATCCATCCATACATACATAATAGTGGTGTGCTTGAGCAAAAATATCGAGCGAGCCTGTTTAGTTAGGTTACATAAAACTACAGTATTGTTACACAGTTTAGTGCATGCATAATAGTATATAGCAGTTGATTATTACTGTTACGATACTTGCTAGTTATGTCATAACGTACTCATGTTTTTGAGTGAACAAAATTATCAATGTGCCCACTTAAATATTGGGGAATTATATTACCCTTCTTGTTACCAGTTAAAGTAGTAAAGATCATCAAATTCACATACAAGTAATAGGACTGCAGGTAGCATAGAAAATTAATGATGCTTTAGGGGGTAGCAGTGATGTACATTTCAAGCTATGTTTAATAGTGTTTAACTTAGATTGAAATGAACAATATCTCACTTAACCTGGCTCTACTGGCATGCACAGGTAACTATCACATGTTTTTATTATACAGAAGCAATATAGCTAATGTAAAAAAATTCAGACCAAAATATTTTTCAATTGTGATATAATTAGTGTTGACCACCCCTTCCCCTCCACAGAGTTAAAAAAATCAAAGCTATATTAAATAAATAAGGAGTCATATCACAG